>Ga0209212_1000744_pt1 | contig 59956 bp, 61 predicted proteins | sample RifGroC2_FD_183996 | JGI IMG/M metagenome (GOLD analysis project Ga0209212, IMG submission 183996) | Groundwater microbial communities from Rifle, Colorado, USA - Groundwater C2 (SPAdes) (version 2) | ecosystem: Environmental > Aquatic > Deep subsurface > Groundwater | place: Rifle, Colorado...
AAATGAATAATGCGAATCAGCTGATCAGACTAGCTGCTCATCTGACCAACGGGTCGGGCGGAGGCAAGCCAAATCTCGCTCAGGGCGGAACATCGGATTTAACCAATCTAGATATCGCTCTAGAAAAAATTAAAGGAAGTTTATGAAGAAATATCTAGGTTTAGATTTAGGAAGCAAGACTTTAGGCGTGGCAATCAGCGAATCAGGAATCATCGCAACCGCTTTGGAAACGTACCGCTTTTCAGAAAACAAGTATGAAGATGCAGTCGCAATCATTATTAAACTTTCAGATACATATAAGATTGATACGATTGTATTGGGATTCCCGAAGCATATGAACAACGATATCGGCATCCGTGGAAGAATCAGCGAAGATTTCAAAAAAATGATTGAAGAAAAAAAACAGGTCGAAGTGGTTTTATGGGATGAACGTTTATCCACAAAAACAGCGCTTCGCGCCATGATCAAGGGTTCAGAACGACGCGATACGCAAAAGAGCAAGAAAGACGAACTCGCTGCAGTCGTGATCTTACAAAATTATTTAGATTATAAAGGAGCAAGCTTATGTTAACAGACAACCAAATGGTCGTAACCAACGCCAACGGCGATGAAACCGTGTGTGAAATTCTATTCACTCACGAACACAAAGGAAAGAATTATGTCGTATTTGAATTTTTAGATTCTCATGAAGTCAGCGCAGCCATCTATACCCCAGGTGCTACGGATGATGAAGGAACATTCTCCGATATTGAATCAGAAGAAGAATGGAACATGCTTGACGGCGTTCTCCAGGAATACTTTGACGCATTGGAAAATGAAGAAGATGAAGAAGAAGACGACGACGAAGAAGAAGACGAAGAAGAACCAACTGTATAATGCTTGAAGAACTCAAAGCATACGCTGTGATGCATCATGTCCCCATCATCAATGATGAGGGATTAATGTTTTTAAAGGATTCAATTGAAACATTTCAAGTCAAAAACGTATTAGAAATTGGAACTGCCATCGGCTATAGCGCACTTGCTATGGCTTCTTTTGGCTGTAAGGTGGATACCTTCGAACGTGATGAAGAGATGATCGAACAAGCGAAGATCCATCTGGATCTGATGGATATAGACAGTATGATTCGGCTGATTCCATTCGATGCTTTGACCTTTAAAGGAGCTCTTGGGGCATACGATCTGATTTTTATTGATGCCGCTAAAGCCCAATATGAAAGATTTTTTGATAAATATGTACCTTATTTGAATCCAAATGGGATCGTGATCTGCGATAATCTTCGTTTTCATGATTTGAATCCGGACAAGGTCAACAGGCATACAAGACAGTTATTGCGTAAAATCAGTGAGTTTAAAGAATTTTTAGTCAATCACCCTGATTTTGAAACATCATTTTATGAAATCGGTGATGGCATGAGCGTGAGTCAAAGGAAGAAATAAATGAAGCTTTTAACTACGATTTATGAATTGAAACATCTTGAATCCCTAGCATCATTTGTAGATGGATTCATCATCGGAAACCAAAGATTTGGTACGAGACTGACCAAAAGCTATGAAGATGATGAAATCTTTTCCATGCTTGATCAAACAAAAAAGCTTGGCAAAGAGCTCTTTTTAGTTTGTAACCAGATGTTCAATGATGAACAGCTAGAAGCCTTTAAAAATTGGATGAAGAGTTTGCCTCTTCATCAATTTACAGGTGTTATTGTTGCAGATCTTGGAGCTTATAAAGCACTTGAAAAGATGGGATTTAGCGATAAAGTCATTTATAATCCTGAAACATTGGCTGCGAATGTCTATGATTTCAATTTTTTATCTGAATTTAAAATTAAAGGCGTTTATGTCGCTAAAGAAATCACACTTGAAGACCTCACCTATATCGCGAATCATAAGAATTATCAGATGTTCATGGTTGGTCACGGACATTTGAATATGTTTTATTCGAAGCGTCAGCTGATTGATAATTTCATGAATTTCAATCTTGAAGAAAACATTTATCATGAACGACAAGATTTGAAGATTATTGAAGAAAACAGATTGAATGAACCGTTCCCCATTCTAGAAGATAAAGCGGGTACGCATGTCTTTAGAAGCAACGTGTTTTCATCATTAAATCATCTAGAGAAATTAGAGAAGCTAATGGACTATTTGGTGATTGATACCCTGTTCAAGGATGATGATTATGCGTTATCGGTTCTTCCCATGTATAAAAACAAGAAGATCAATCAGAGCGTAATCGATCAGATACAACTGAAATACGATGAAAAGTGGGATGAAGGATTCTTTTATAAGAAGACCGTTTATATACCAAAAGGGTGAACAGATGATTGAGTTATTGGCCCCTGCGGGTGATTTGGAAAAATTGAAGATCGCACTGCTTTATGGTGCTGACGCTGTCTTTATCGGAGGACAGAATTTTTCTTTACGCGCCAGGGCATCCAATTTCACTTTATCTGATATTTTAGAAGCGACGACGTTCGCTCATGAGCGTCATAAAAAAGTTTATGTGACTACCAATATCATTCCGCATAACGAAGATATGGATGGATTGATTGAATACTTGAAGGATTTGGAAGCGCGTCATGTTGACGCGATTATATCCGCTTCACCATTCATCATCGACATGGCTTTGAAACATACAAAATTGGAAGTGCATTTATCCACCCAGCAATCCGCGATGAATGCTGAAACCGTTAATTTCTGGCATGATCGGGGAATTACCAGAATCGTTTTAGCTAGAGAACTGGATAAACATCAAATCAGAAGTCTAAAAACAAAAACAAATGCGGCGATTGAAGTCTTCATCCACGGCGGCATGTGCATGTCCTATTCTGGACGTTGCAGCTTATCCAACAACATGACCGACAGAGACGCGAACCGTGGAGGCTGCGCGCACTCCTGCAGATGGAATTATGATTTAAAAGCAGGCAAGACATCCGTCAGCAAGCATGCGTTTTCGATGTCCTCCAAGGATTTGGAGGCGCTTGAGCAAATCCCATTCTTCATCGATTCAAACGTGTCCTCGCTCAAAATAGAGGGCAGAATGAAGAGTCTGCACTATATCGCGACCGTGGTCTCCACATACAGGACTCTGATTGACACCTATGATCAAAAAGGTAAAATTGAGAGCTTTGAACCATATTTGATTGAGCTCCAAAAAGCAGAAAACAGATTGACATCCCATGGTTATCTAGAAGGTCTTCCAGGTGTGGAACAGCAGCTTTACAACATGAGAAGCGAGCAGCCGACTCAGCTCTTTATCGGTTTGGTTGAAAGCTATGACGTTGAAACTCAAATCGCGACGATCGGTCAAAGAAATTACTTTGAAATCGGGGCGGAAGTCGAAATGTTTTGTCCAGATGGAACAGTCAAGCCGTTTAAGATTGAGTATATGACGGATATTGACGGAGTTGATCTAACTGTTGCCAGACATCCGAAGCAAATCTTAAAAATCAAGGTTCCTTTCCTTGTTGAACCCTACGCGATGCTGAGGAAAAGATAATGGAAACCTACACAAAAAACGGAAAAGCCATTCTTTATGAAGTCATCAAAAAGAAGAATAAAAACACTTATTTCAGAATCCATGAAGATCATTTGAGAGTGACAACAAACAGATATGCGACAAAGAATCAAATCACCAGGTTCATCGATTTGAAATTTGATCAATTCTATGAAAAGATCTATCACAGCAAAAGAGTTGAGAAAAGTGATCAGCTCACCCTCTGGGAAATCCCTTACACAATCGTTTTGTCAGCAGGAAAATTCACTTACACCATCATAAATGAGCAGATTTTCATACAAAGCAAATTAACGGATCTAAGGAAAATAAAAGAACAGGTATATCAGGCTGAGCTTTTAAAAAAAATCAAGATATTGGAACCGATGATCTTTGAAACTGTGTCTAAAAAAGGTTTATCCCTCCTTCCGGTCAAGATCAAATATCTCAAATCGAAATTCGGCAGCTATCACCGGAAAAACAATGAGATCACGTTGAACACATTCCTCGCAAGACTTGACCCGATCTTCTTGATTTATGTGATTTATCACGAATACGCGCATGCACTCGTTTTCAATCACTCCAAAGATTTTTACAATCTTTTGGGCGAATTCATGCCAAATCACAAGCTTTATCAAAAAGACTTAAAAAAAATAGCAATTATTTGAAAAATAATGTATAATATTATAGAAATTTAAGGAGGCCCACCCATGGCTGTTAAACAATCTTTTCAATTGACTCAAGAAGGTGTCGATAATTTAAAAACTGAACTTGCATTTCTCAAAGATGTCAAGAGAGAGGAAAACCTAGAAGCTCTCAAAGAAGCGAGAGCACAAGGTGACTTATCTGAAAACGCGGATTATGATGCTGCTAGAAATGAACAAGCGCGTATTGAATCTAGAATTGCAGAAATCGAAAACATCATCAAGAATGTCAAGATCATTAAAACAACCTCTGAAGATATCGTCAATATCGGTAAAGCTGTTCAAGTTCGTTTTGTAACAACCGGAGAGATCAAAAAGTTTGATTTGGTAGGCTCGATCGAAGCGGATCCAAAAGCAGGCAAGATTTCCATCGAATCACCAATCGGTAAAGCAATGCTCAATAAGGCTGAAGGGGATACTGTTGAAGTCAAGACTGAAACAGGACGCGTCTTCTCCATTGAAATCTTAGATATCAAGAATATGGAATCTAAATAATGTCAGTTTACCAAAAATGTATACCGCATGCCTACCATGCATCCATTTTTGAAATTCCATACCAGACACTCAAGGAAACAGGGATTAAATCCTTGTTTTTTGACTTAGATAATACCATCATCGCTTATGATGAAACTGTCTTGAGCGAAAAGCATATCCGGTTTTTTAAGAAACTTCAAAAAGACTTTAACATCGTGATTATTTCCAACAGTCATTATAAAAGAGTCAGCGGAGCACTCAAAAATTTTGATGTGCCTTATGTATGGCTCGCCAAAAAACCACTCAAGTCCGGTTTCAAAAAAGCGCTCAAGCTTGCTGGAACTAAAAAAGAAGTAACGATTGTCATCGGCGATCAGTTGATGACCGATGTTTATGGTGCGACACGTTTTGGTATCAAATCGATACTTGTGGCATCCGTGAAGAGAAAATCAGATCGAAAGATCACACAGATTAACCGTAAGCTGGAGAAAATCATTTTAAAGAAGATTGAAAAGAAACTTCCAGACTTATATGAAGAAAGGTTAAAGGCATATGTCCATGAACAATAAGTGTCAGGGCTGCGGAGCCATTCTTCAAACTGAAGATTCTTCCAAGGTAGGATTCGCCTTATCTTTAGACCATGAATATTGCCAGGCATGCTACAGACTTCTTCATTATGGAGAATCCATCAAGCACTTTCATCCTGAGGATCTGCCAAGCTTGAACAAGGATTCCTTGATCATCATGGTGAGCTCGGTGTTGCATCTGGATTTGTTATTCACTTATCCCGTATACCGTTATCAGGCGGATGCGAACTATGTCTATATCATCAATCAGATTGATCTGCTTCCCAAAAGCACGAATTTGGATCTGTTGATTGCCAATATCACCTTAAAAGCTAAACAAATGAACATTCCATATATCGATATCATCATGATGTCTGCAAAGAATACCTATGATATTGAAAACCTGAGAAAATATATTAAGTCCTTCAAGCATAAGGATATTTATCTTTTAGGCGTTCAAAACAGTGGAAAAACCACACTGTTTAATGCGTTAACCAATCAATCCAAGGCTTTAGCGTTTAAAAAAGCGGGATTGACTCAAGAAGCATTATCAATCAAGATGGGTGATCAAACGCTTTGGGATATGCCTGGACTTTATCAAGAAGGCTATCTGCATCAGATGCTTCCATATGAGGTTTATAAGAATTTAATTCCGGATGAAGAGATTTATCCGAAGATCTATCAGCTCAAGACGAATCAGACATTATTCATTGAAGGCTTGTCAGCGCTCACTGTCAAAGGAAATCCGACAAGCGTGATTCTTTACATGCACCGGATGATCAGAATTCATAAAACCAATGAAACAAGAATCAAGGACCTTCTTCTAAACAAGGAGAACCAGTTCAAGATTTATGCGAGCGATTATGAAGAAAAATCATTTAGAATACCAGATGGAAAATATCAGATTACCTTCGCCGATATGGGATTTGTCCATGTCGTCGGACCTAATAATATCAAGCTTACCCATCCAAAGGGAATGCACATCAGTATGACGGAGGCACTTTTCCAATGATTGAAGACATCAAAATCAAGGTATCAGAAAAGCTCAAAGATCATCCAAAAAGATTGAGACATGTCTTTGGGGTTTATGAAACAGCAGTCAAAATTGCAGAAGCGCATCATTTGGATGTTCTGAAAGTCAGCATGGCTGCGCTTTATCATGATTACGCGAAATATGATACAATTGAACAGCAGGTGTCGCATTTGGAAATTAAAATCATCAAAGAATTCATGGAAACACCTGTCATTTATCATGCGTTTGCTGGAGCGATCGCTTTAGAGCATGATTTTGGAATCAAGGATCAAGACGTTTTAAATGCCATCAGATATCACGTATGGGGAAGAAAAAACATGAGTGATACCGAAAAAGTGATTTTCATCGCGGATTGTTGCGAACCCAATCGGGAGTTTGAAGATGCAAAGAAAATCTTTCAAATGGCTTTAGTTAATTTGGATCAAACCGTAGAATATTGTATGAAAATCGGTATTGATCATGTGATATATCAGAAATTTCAGCCAAGCCGTGATCAGCTTGAAGCATACGAATACTATATGGAGGTAAACCGTGGAGAAATTAAATAAAGTCATACAAGTATTAGAGGATTTAAAGGTTAGGGATTTAGCAGTTTACGATTTTGAAAATGCATCGCCGTTTTATAATTACTTCGTGATTTGCACAACCAACGAAAGACAAGGCGGAGCTGTTGTCAGCCATCTGAAAAAAGCTCTTGAAGATAAAGAAATCAGAAATGTCGAAGGTAGAAACGCAAGCTGGACTTTAGTGGATGCGCATGAAATCATCATTCACATCTTCAGAGAAGAAGATCGTAAATATTATGGCTTCGATCAACGCCTGATGGGCATCAAGCGTATCAAGTAATGTTTGCGAGAGCATATGACCTTTTGATGGCAGATGTGGATTATGAAGCCGTCTATACATGGTTGAAACCCTATTTGAAGGAACATAAAACAATCTTGGATGCCGGTTGCGGATCCGGATATCTTCTGGTTGAACTCATCAAGAACAAGCATGACGCGATCGGTATTGATATTGATTCCGGTATGCTATCCCTCGCTTACGACAAGCTTAGAAATGCGAATTTGCAGGCTAATCTCTATGAGCATGACTTAAGAGAACCACTTTACATCAAATTCGATATCGTTTTAGCGATGTTTGATGTTGTCAATTATTTTAAAGGACTTAAAAAAGTCTTTAAGAATATCTACAATGGATTGAATGATGGAGGAATCTTCATCTTTGATTTATATAAAAAAGAAGTGTTGAAGGATTATTCCGATTATATTGAAATAGAGGATGAACCCATCCACTATGAATGGACCATCAGAAGCAATGCCTCCCAATTGATCCATCAGGTCAATATCGGAGAAGAAACCGTTGAAATCAAGCAATATGTCGATGATTTATCTTATTATCTGATTTTACTTGAGGATTTAGGATTCAAGACAGAAGTTCATGATGGAATGGATGTTAGAAAGCATTATATAGTCGCCCATAAATAGGTGGCTTTTTTTATTGTTTTTTTATTCAAGTAATTTGAAGGTAAACCTCTACTATAAGGTGGAGGTAAAAAGATGAAACAGGCAATCATCATGACATTCATCCTTGTTATTTTGGGATGGATATGGCTTTTTCCAAGAACAGAGGATATTGAATATGTCGATACGGGGGCTGTTTCTTTGGAAATGATCCAGGTGGAAATTCAAGGAGCTGTGGTTTTTCCGGGGATCTATCATTTCTTTCAAGAGGTGACGGTAGCTGAAGCGGTCATCTATGCTGGGGGATTTACGGAGGATGCTGATTTTTCCAAGCTGCAGCTCTCTCAAGTGATTACTTCAAGCAGGGCTATTCTAGTGAGCAGCTTGAATGTCGAAGCAGTTGATGAAGTTATCAAAGTGAACATCAATCAAGCGAGCTTTAAAGATTTGTTAGAGATTCCTTATATGACGGAAACGAAGGCTGCGTCCTTGATCGTATACCGGGAGGCGCACGGCGATTTCAAGCATTTGGATGAGCTATTGAATGTGAAAAACATAGGAGTGGCGACACTTGAGAAAATCAAACCCTATATCACACTGGGATGATTTTCATATCGAAGGATTTGCAGTATTGTTTTTTTTGCTGGGGTTAAGCGAACCCTGGTTTTTTTTGGTTTTGGCTATATATATGTTATTTACAAGAAAAAAAGTGAAATGGATCTTGATGATTGGATTGTTTTCGGTTGTTTTCGTCAGGTTTTATTTATGGATGGAAGGTGACGTGCCGGACAGGATTCAAGGGGAAGTCAAGGTTGTTGAAATCATTGAACAAGAAACTTATGATGTTTTGATTGTGAGATATCAGGGCGTTAGATTCAAACTGAATACCGGGTCAAATCTTTATGAGAATGGAGACATTCTTTATCTGAATGGTGAAGTGAAACCATTCAGAACACAGACGATACCCTTTGGTTTTGATCAGGAGCTATATTATTTATCCAAGAATATTAAAGGGTATGTCAAGATTGAAGAAATTAGAAAGGTTGATCATGAGACTTCTTTATTTTCAATCAGGAATGCTTTGGGAGATAGAATTGCTGATCATCAATCTTCGATTTACTTGAAAGCCTTGATTTTAGGGGAAAAGGCGTTTGATGATGAGCAGAACGATCTTTTCGGCGAATTGGGAATCCTGTATTTATTTTCTGTATCCGGAATGCATATTTACATGCTCTTGCTCATCATGAAAAAGATATTTTTTTATTTGAGTTTGAAAAAGGGAACGCAGGATATACTCACCCTCTTGATATATCTGGTGTTTTTATATCTGAACGGCTTTACATTTGGAGTGATGAGGCTCATTATTATGTTTATTTTCAAATGGATCAATGAGAGGTATGAGCTGGAACTGACAAAGCTTGATGGAATCCAAATCACATTTTTTCTGATGGTGGTATTGAATATCCATTGGATTTTCCATCAAGGAGTACTGATCACGTATTTGATTCTCAATATGCTCTATCTGACAGAATTTCTCTATCAGGGACAAAAAGGATACTTAAAAAGACTGCTCATGAGCACGTTGATTTTCTTGGTGATTCTCCCTTTTTCGAATCAGGCATCGCTGTTGGTTATCATCACGCTACCGTTATTGATTATGATTTTATCCGGACCGGTCTTTTTGTTTTCGATATGCGTGATGCTGGTTCCTGAACTGGATTCATTTTTTTATGTATTCATTCTTCAGTTTGAATTCATCCTCAACCAGATGAACCAAAAAAACTTTTCGATACATCTCCCCCACTTAGAAAGCTATATGATTTTGATATACTATGCAGCATTGATTTATCTTTTACGGTCAAGGACTTTGATGTCTGTCATGAAAAGAAGTTTGATCATATACATGATTTTAGCTTCACCATTCATCAAATTCAGCATACCGGATACCACCTATGTGTATTTCTTGGATGTCGGTCAAGGGGATTCCATCTATATTGAAAACAAGACATGCAAGTTGATGATTGACAGTTTCCAATATACTCGTTCATTTCTAATAAACCGTGGAGTTTACAGGCTCGATTATCTGATCCTCACCCATAGCGATGATGATCATATCAAAGAATCCAAAGATATCTTGAAAGAGATTTCAGTGGATAGACTGATTCTTAGTGCATATATCGATGATTATCCTTCTTACACAGCTCCAAAATCGTGGCTGAAGGCAGGAGATGCATTGACATGCGGGAATATAGAGCTAACTTTCCTAAGTCCTTTGAAAAGGTATTCAAATAGAAACCTCAATTCTTTAGTTTTTCAAGTGGAGATTAATCATCGGATCTTTTTATTTAGTGGAGATATTGAAGAGGTTGTTGAAGAAGATTTGGTCAATTATTACGGTGATCTTTTATATAGTGATGTCTTGAAGGTGGCGCATCATGGTTCAGATACTTCCACATCAAAAGACTTTCTTCACCATGTCAATCCAAGTGTCGCAGTGATCTCTGTCGGATATGAAAACAGGTTTGATTTTCCCAGTCAAACGGTGCTTCAAAGGCTTTATGAAAATAATGTCATGATCTATCGAACGGACCTTCAGGGAACCATCCTTTTCACCAGTGACAAAAAGAAAGAAAAATGGTCTGTTTATATACCATTTCAATCACGGATTTAGTATAATAGATATAGTGAGTCAGGGGGTATTGAATATGGCCGAAGCCATTTATGTATACCATAGCGCCAACGATTTTCTTTTGAATCATACAATTGAAGAAAAAGTTAAAGAATTCAAGGTGGATCCTTTTAATATCCTTAAATATGATTTGCTTGAAAATCCAAGCGATGATATCCTGGAGGATCTCCAAACCGTGTCTTTTTTTGCTGAAAAAAAGGTCATCGTGATTAGAAATCTTCAAGAAATCGAAAAGGAACCTGAATCTGTACTGAAAAGTTGGGTATCCTATTTTCAGAAACCCAATCCAGATGTCATTTTAATCATCGTTTTATCAGAGCTATTACCAGAAACATCAGTGATTGGCGGAGCTCTTTTCAAATATGCCTTTATTGAAAAGATTAAGGATATGGACCGCAAGGAATATCCTGATTTTATTAAGAATATGTTCAAGAAGTTTCAGTACACCATCTCGGATGATGCTGTCGAATCCTTATTGGAAAGAACAAACCTGGATTTCTCTTTGATCAATCAAGAAGCTGAAAAGCTGATGCTTTTCGCATATGATACCAAGGAAATCAATGAAAAGGCGGTTTTACTACTTGTCAGCAGAAACTTAGAAGAAAACATCTTTGAACTGACCAATGCGTTACTTTCAAAAAATCAAACAAAGACCATTGAAATATTTTATGATCTCGTTGCAAGAAATGAAGATCCCTTACGTATTTTAAATAACATCGTCGGCAAAGTCAGAGAACTCATGCATACCAAACTACTGATCGACAAGGGATACCGTCAGGATCAAATCGCCGAGCATTTCCATATGAAGAGCGGAAGAGCGTTCTATCTGGTTAAGAATGCGCAGGCAATATCGTTCGCCATTCTTGAAAATCATCTTAAAAAACTATCCAAGCTTGATTATGACATTAAGTCCGGTAAAATTGACAAGAAGCTCGGCTTAGAGCTCTATCTGTTGGGAGCCTAGCATGCTTAAACATCAAAAAATCCTGCTTTTCGACTTTGAAACAACAGGACTGAGCGGTGAACGCGATCAAATCATTGAAATAGGAGCAATCCTATTAGAACGCGTGAATGATCAATACAGAGTTGCTGAAGAAATGTCAGCTCTTGTCTTGGCAGATCGCCCACTACCCGAAAAAATCATCGAAATCACACACATCACCGATGAAATGCTACTAAGAGAAGGAATACCCCAAGAGACGGCATGCCATCGTCTTTTTAATATGTACACGGATGAAAATACGCTTCTTGTCGCCTATAACATCCAGTTTGATCTGTCCTTTATCACAAGCCTTTTCAAAAAGTATAAGGATCGAAACTTTACCATCAAAAATGACATCCTAGACGTGATGGCGATCTATAAAGACCGTCAACGCTATCCGCATCGTCTTGACAATGCGGTATCGACCTATCATATCGAGATACCCAACACCCATCGTGCGCTTGATGATATCAAAGCAACCCTTGAAGTGCTAAAAAAAATGAGCCAGGAGCTCGATAATATTGAGAAATATGTAAATGTCATCGGATTTAACGCAACCTACGGCGTTTCCGGTTACAGGCTTCCCCATGTCAAATACATCGCCCAAAAGGGTGGATACAGGGAAATAGAGAAAAGTTAAAAAAAAAGACACATCCTTTAGATGTATCCTTATAGGGTGTTAACCATTTGTGCAAGTTGAGATTTGTGTCTAGCAACGAAATTCTTATGAAAAATTCCTTTGGCAAGACCTTTATCCAATTTCTGATGAGCGATTGATAATGTTTCGACTGCTTTTACTTTATCATTTGACGTTACTGCTTTTTCAACAGCTTTAACAGCGGATTTAACAGATGATTTGAAAGATGCATTCTGAGAACGACGTTTTTCATTCGTTTTATTACGTTTAATTTGTTGTTTGATATTTGCCACAATTTCACCTCCTATATGCGCAAACCTATTGTATCAAAAGCATATCAAAAATGCAACAAGAAACGCAAATTTATGGTAAAATATAGTTATAAAGGTTAAGGAAGTAACAAAATGACAACAGCCAATAAACTCACTATCACTAGAGTCTTTATGATTCCAATCATGATTGTATTTATCTATATAAAGCCCCTGCAAAGTCCAGTCGGCTTTTTTGGTATGGATATCAATCAGCTGATCTTTTCCATCCTGTTCATCATCGCATCCCTGACAGATTTGCTGGATGGCTATGTCGCTAGAAAATATAATCAAATTACGACTTTTGGAAAGTTCTTAGATCCGATTGCAGACAAGGTCTTGGTCATGGTGGCATTCTTATATTTAATGATGCTGATGCCGGATAGAGTTCCTTTATGGGCGGTAATGATTGTCATCATCAGAGAATTCACAGTCACAGGAATCAGGCTTCTTGCAGTTGAAAAAGGCAAGGTCATCGCTGCTTCGCCCTATGGTAAGTTTAAAACGGCTTCAACCATGATCGCGCTGATCATCATGCTGTTCAATGACTTCGGACTCCCTGAACTGATCGGCAACATCATTTTCTGGATTGCAATCCTATTTACAGTCATCAGCGGTCTTGATTACTTCTTCAAGAATAAACAAATTGTATTAGAAAGCATTTAAAGTAAAAACAACAAACATGAACTATCATAATATGGAGGTACACTATCATGGATAAAGATAAAAGAGCGTTAGCCCTAGAGGCTGCAATGAAACAAATTGAAAAGCAATACGGTAAAGGCGCAGTCATGAGACTTGGGGATGAAGCTGAACATAATGTTGAAGCTATTTCCACTGGATCATTAAGCTTGGATATTGCATTGGGAATCGGTGGTTATCCAAAGGGAAGAATCATTGAAATTTATGGACCGGAAAGTTCTGGTAAAACAACGCTTGCGCTTCACGCAATCGCAGAAGTTCAAAAGAATGGCGGATATGTCGCATTCATCGATGCTGAGCATGCTTTGGATCCCAAGTATGCAAAAGCGCTTGGTGTGGATGTCGATAATCTTATTTTGTCACAGCCGGACACAGGTGAACAGGCTTTGGAAATCGCTGAAGCTTTAATTAGAAGCGGCGCAGTGGATGCTATTGTCATCGACTCAGTCGCTGCACTCGTTCCAGAAGCTGAAATCAACGGCGAAATGGGAGATTCCCATGTCGGCTTGCAGGCAAGATTGATGAGTCAGGCGATGAGAAAGCTTTCAGGAGCTATTTCAAAGAGCGGCACAGTAGCTATTTTCATCAACCAGATCCGTGAAAAGGTCGGCGTTATGTTTGGAAGTCCTGAAACCACTCCAGGCGGAAGAGCGTTAAAGTTTTACGCTTCCGTGAGATTGGAAATCAGAAGAAGCGAACAAATCAAGAATGGAACAGATATTGTCGGAAATAAAACAACCATCAAAGTCGTTAAGAATAAGGTAGCTTCACCATTCAAGAGCGTCAGCGTGGATATCATCTATGGAGAAGGCATCTCGAAATATGGCGAACTTGTCGATCTCGCTTCAGAGCTCGATCTGATTCAAAAGAGCGGGGCATGGTTTGCTTATGAAGGTGAAAAAATCGGACAAGGCAGAGAAAATGCGAAGCAATACCTAGTTGATCATCCTGAAATCTACAAGAAGATTTTCCAAAAGGTTTTAGATCATCATCATATCAGCTACAAGAAAATATTGACTCCAACTGCAAAGTAAAATGCTTTGCAGTTTTTTTTATGCGTTTTGAGCACAATCACAAACTTATATTTGTTATAATATATTTAGTTGATTAATCAACAAATTAAGGGGAATATCTCTATGAATTACGAAAACTATAAAAAATTTCTAAACCTGCTTGAAGAAGAAAAAAAAGATCAGGCAGTTCTATTCGCGATGCGTTTATTGGAAAATAAAACGTTAACGATAGAAGAACTATACCAAGAATTTTTGGCACCCTCCCTGCTTCAATTTTCCTGCAAGTCCGACGACCAGGAGGTTTGCATATGGAAGGAGCATTACCGCACATCCATCATCCGCACTATTCTAGAGAGCAGCTATCTTTACATTGTCAAAAGGCTGGAGACAGTAAAAAAAATCAATAAAAAGATTGTTGTTTTGACTCCTTCATTCGAATATCATGAAATCGGTGCAATCATGGTTTCCAATTATCTGCTTCTTGAAGGATTTGATGCATCTTATATCGGCGCGAATACGCCGAAGGATGAAATATTATCAGCCATTCGTGCTTACAGTCCCGACTATATCGCTTTATCGGTAACGAATTCCTATAATATCGTCGTCACCAAGCAGATCACGGATGAAATCAAAAGATTTTATCCCAATGTCGGCATTGTCTTGGGCGGACAGGCTTTTGTTCACCAGCATGCAGTAGAATCGCTTCAGTATGATTACCTGCTTCAATCCCTAGATGATATCAAGGCATTTGGAAAGAAGGCAAGCATATGAGATTGGCTATTCAAATCGCATGGCGTTTTCTTTCCTCAGCGAAACGTCAGACCTTAGTTATTATTTTAGGCATATCCGTCGGGGTATCCGTTCAGGTTTTCATTGGATCTTTAATTTCCGGCCTGCAGGAAAGCTTGGTGGATTCAACGATTGGATCTTCATCACACATCACAGTATTGAGCAATAATGAAGATAACCTGTTCATTAGCGACTATCAAGCCATCATGGATGATATCGATAGCAATAACGACCAAATCACTGTATTATCACCTGCAGTTGATTTAGGTGGTATTTTAGAGAAGGGCGAACTGAAAAAGGAAGTATTTTTCAGGGGGTTCAATTTCACTGAAGCCAATCAGATATACAAGTTTGATGATAAACTGACTGAAGGAAGCAGCATGCCTGACGCCTTAAATGAAATCATATTAGGAAAAACGCTTCAAACAGATTTAGATTTATCCATCGGTGATACCATCGATATCGAAATCAACGGTGCATACCGCACCCTGACTGTGGTCGGATTCTTTGATTTCAATGTCGCAGTCATCAATAAGACGTGGGGCATCGGAACACTTGAAACCCTTCAGGATGTCATCGGATCGAATCAGGTCACATCCATTGAAATGCAAATCAAGGAGGTCTTTGATGCGGAAGCGCTCGCGCTTACGCTTGATGAGAACTTATCATCAAATGATTTGGTCACTAAAAACTGGATGACTGAAAATCAAGAGCTTTTGAGCGGTTTATCTGGTCAAAGCATTTCATCTTTGATGATTCAAGTCTTCGTCATCATCTCTGTTGTTTTAGGTATTTCTTCCGTGCTCGCGATTACCGTGATGCAGAAATCCAAGCAAATCGGTATTTTAAAAGCGATGGGCATCCAAGATCGTGACGCTTCACTCGTCTTTTTATCAGAAGGATTCATTTTAGGAATCTTTGGTGCAATCGGCGGAGTATTACTCGGATTAGGATTATCGTACTCGTTCACGACGTTCGCTTTGAATCCTGACGGTACTCCTGTTGTTCCACTCAACATTGATGGTGGATTCATCTTCTTATCTGGCATGATTGCGCTTGTTGCATCCACATTGGCATCACTCATACCAGCAATCAAGTCATCTAAACTCACAGTCATCGAGGTGATCCGCAATGCCTAATATCATCTCACTTAAGAATATCAACAAAGTATATGGACAAAATACAGCAAATCCGACTCAAGTCTTGTTTGATCTTTCTTTGAGCTTTGAGGAAAGCACATTCAATTCAATCATCGGTCAATCGGGATCAGGGAAATCAACACTGCTCAATATTTTAGGAACTTTGGATAAAGCAACATCCGGAGACGTCATCATCAACAATAAAAACACCCAGCAAATGAGTAAAAATGAGCTATCGAGTTTAAGAAATGAATCGATTGGGTTTATCTTCCAATTTCATTATCTGTTACCAGAATTTACTGCGTTGGAAAATGTGTTGATGCCTTACCGCATCTCCAAAAAACAGATTACCAAAGAAGTACAAGACAGAGCGGAAGAACTTCTTGAAATCGTCGGTTTGACGAAGGTTAAAAACAATCTCGCCATCAACATGTCAGGCGGACAGCAACAAAGAGTTGCGATTGCACGCGCACTCATCAATAATCCTAAAATCATCTTGGCGGATGAACCTACAGGAAATCTGGATTCAGATTCTACAGAACAGGTTTATGAATTGCTTAGAGAAATCAATAAGCGTTATCAAACAACATTCATCATCATCACTCACGACAGGCATATCGCTGAAAAGGCGGATCGCATCGTCGAAATCAAGGATGGACGCATTCATTTGGATATTTCAAAAGCATAAAACAAAAAAAGCTTCAAACAGGAAAAATCTGTTTGGAGCTTTTGTTATTAATCGACGATGACTAATTGAGGGTTTAATCCTTTAAGCGAATACTTGACGTATTCAACCTTATTGACGGCTGTTCCACCATAACTGACACTGTATTCAACCTTCAAATAAAGATTGGGTTCACCAACAGATACGAATGGAAGAGGTTTGACAGGCAAGTGATAATTGAATTCAATCGCAATATTTTTTTGATTCTCAGTGATTGTAACTCTATTGCCCACAGTTCTCATATCTGCCCAATCGGTTTGCAGCAGCGGCGTGATGAAGATGGAATTGATCGTATAATTCGGATTTGCTTCATACCAAATATCGAATGTATAATATCCGCCTACCCACAATTCGGAATCTACTGGCTGATACGCATTCTTCAACTCAGCCCATTCAACAAAGATTTCAAATCCTTGAATTTCATCAATATCCTTAAATTTCTTAACATAAACTGTTTCTGCGGTTTCTTCAACATCAAAGTATGCGATCCTGTTGGAAGTATATGAACCGATATAAGATACAGCAACCAATGTCAAAGGCGCTAAAATAATAAATGACATCACGACAACAGTTAATCTATTTCTGTGCAACCAAGCCCAAAAGCCCTTTTTTGTTTCTAATTTTATGTTTTTCATGTAATGTTTGTACTCCTTCACCATGTCCTCATTTCTTATTATACAGTAAAAAGAAAAAAAGAAAAGTATAAACAAAAAACTACCACGGTTTCTTCATTGACTTGATATGTAAAAATAGGGTATAATGAAATGGTACATGATGTATATGACAATTTGATGTTTATCAATTGTTCAAAATAAAATAAATGGAGGTGTTAGAATGTTACCAGTAGCATTCACTGCTTTAGAAGCAGGTATCTCCGTTTTGCTAGCAATCATTGGTCTTGTCGTAGGATATTTTCTTCGTGTTTGGCAACGCGAAAAAAACCTGAAGACAAGCCGAGAATTGGCCGAAAAAATTGTTGAAGACTCTAAAAAAGAAGCAGAAAAGTCGAAAAGAGAAAGTGTTTTAGAAGCAAAGCAGGAAATATTTGCGTTACGCAAGGAATTTGATAATGATTTACGCGAACGCAGACAAGTCGTGGTTAACCTTGAAAACAAGGTATCACAGCGCGAAGACACGCTGAATCGTCGTGCACTACATCTAGACAAACGTGAAGAAACGTTAGGTTTACGTGAAGAAAAGCTCGATGAAAAGAAAGAACAACTCGAACAATTAAATAGCAAAGCGGAAGAAGTTTTAAAACAGCAAGAAGACAAACTGATGGAAATATCAGGCTTTTCAATCGATGAAGCCAGAGAAATCATCATGTCAAGAGTAAGAGAAAGCCTTTCCGATGAAATCGCATCCTACATCAAGGAAGAAGAGGAAAGAGCGAAAGACGAAGTACAAGGACGCTCTAAACAGCTGTTGGCACTCGCAATCCAAAAATATGCTAGTGAAACAACAACAGAAAGAACTGTGTCCGTAGTTGATTTGCCAAACGATGAAATGAAAGGCCGCATAATTGGTCGTGAAGGACGCAATATTCGCACCATAGAGGCATTAACAGGTGTTGACCTGATTATTGATGATACTCCTGAAGCAGTCGTTTTAAGTGGATTTGACCCGGTCAGAAGAGAAATTGCCAAACGCGCATTAAGCACGTTAGTCTCAGATGGTCGCATTCATCCAGGCCGTATTGAAGAAGTTGTTGAAAAAGCCAGAGTTGAAGTGGATATGTTTATCCGTGAAGCCGGCGAAGATGCAGTATTCAAGGTTGGAATCGGAAGAATCCATCCGGATTTAGTTAAATTATTAGGACGTCTAAGCTTTAGAACAAGCTATGGTCAAAACGTATTGAAGCATTCCATTGAAACAGCATTTCTTGCAGGTAAATTAGCTGCAGAAATCGGTGAAGATGAAATGTTGGCACGCCGTGCCGGCTTGCTGCATGATATCGGTAAGGCTACGGATCATGAAGTTGAAGGCGGACACGTGGAAATCGGTGTCAATATCGTCAACAGATATAAGGAACCTAAAGAAGTTTCAGATGCGATTGCATCGCACCATGGAGATAAGGATGCAGAAAGCATTATTGCTGTGCTTGTTGCAGCAGCAGATGCATTATCAGCAGCACGCCCAGGCGCACGCTCTGAATCTATGGAAAACTATATCAAGAGATTGGAACAATTAGAAGCCATTTCCAATGAAATACCAGGCGTTGAAAAATCGTTCGCTATTCAGGCAGGCCGTGAAATCCGTGTGATTGTGAAGGCAGATCAAATCGATGATTTATCAACCTTTAAGGTCGCTCGTGAAATCAAGGAACAGATTGAAGCGAAGATGACATACCCAGGAACAATCAAGGTTACCGTCATTAGAGAAACACGCGCTACAGACATTGCAAAATAAGAGGCTTAGGCCTCTTTTTGTTCATATGAAGTGAAAGAAGGAATTATATGAAAATTTTATTTATCGGTGATATTTATGGAAAGCCCGGCATCGAGATGCTTACGGAGCATTTACCTCAATTAAAAGACGATTATCGCCCAAATTTGATTATTGTCAATGCTGAAAATGCATCAAATGGCAGAGGGGTGAGTCAAAAAAACTATAAGGAAATCATGAGTCTGGGTGTACATGCCATGACCATGGGAAACTGGGTCTGGGGAAACAAGGAACTTTTCGAATTTATTGAAGATTCCAAAGTCATCCGTCCTTTTAACTTCAGGCAAGCACCAGGCAAAGGCTATCTGACATTGAATTTCAATGGTCAGAAGATTCTTGTGATCAACGCGCTTGGAAGAACATTCATGAATGCGAATATGGATTGTCCGTTCATTGGAATCGATAAGATTTTAGAAACTGAAAAAGCGGATTATACCTTGGTGGACATTCATGCGGAAGCAACCTCTGAAAAGGTAGCCTTAGGTCATTATTTAGATGGCAGGGTCAGCGCTGTTGTCGGTACCCACACGCATATTCCAACTGCAGATGAACGCGTGCTACCGAATGGAACACTCTACATTACCGATATCGGCATGACAGGTCCGCTCAATGGGGTCATCGGTGTAACCAAAGAAATTGTTTTTGATCGATTCTTGAATGGGTTCTCCATTCCCAATGAAGTTGCGCCTGGTCCGAAACAATTGAATGCAGTCATCATGGACTTGGCCAAAAAGACAATTAAGCGTATTCATATCGAAAGCGAAACAGTATAGTGCATACTGTTTTTTCATGTATAATAAACAATAGGTGATTAAATGAGCAGCGTAGATCTTGATAAATACTTCAAACCTGATTTGAATCAGGCGAGAAAAAGAAGTAAAAACACAATTGAAGAGCTTAAATTTGATTTGAGCGACGCGCACTATAAAATAGGAATCGGCAAGACATACATGGTTCAAACATTCGGATGCCAAGGAAACGAAGCTGATGGGGAAACCATGGCTGGTATTTTAGAATTGATGGGCTTCACAAAGGGATTATCCGAAGATAATGTCGATGTGATCATCATCAACACATGCGCAATCCGTGAAAATGCCGAACTGAGAATCTGGGGAACCTTGGGAAGACTCAAGGCTTATAAAAAACAAAATCCAGATTTGATTTTAGCGCTGGCAGGATGCATGGCTCAAGAAGAAAATGTCGTGGAACGCGTATTGAAAAAATATCATCACGTCGATATCATTTTTGGCACGCACAACATCCACAAACTTCCTGAATATATTGAGACAGCGATGTTCTCAAAAGAAAAGGTTGTTGAAGTCTACTCGCAAGAGGGAGATATCATAGAAAATCTTCCAAAGGTCCGCAATCACAAGTTCAAAGCCTGGGTGAACATCATGTTCGGCTGTGATGAATTTTGTACATATTGCATCGTTCCCTACACAAGAGGCAAGGAAAGATCGAGATCAAAGGATGAAATCATTCATGAGATCAAAGAGCTTGTTGAAACAGGATATAAGGAAGTTACGTTGCTTGGTCAGAATGTGAACGCTTATGGCAAGGATTTCCAAGATCAAAATTATACGTTTGGAGATTTGCTCAGAGACTTAGACGGTCTTGGCATGAAACGGATCAGATTTCAAACCTCGCATCCCCATGATTTAGATCAAAAAACGATGGATGCCATGCGTGATGGAAAATCCATCATGCCGCATTTCCATCTGCCGGTACAATCCGGAAGCGATTCAGTGCTCAAAAGAATGAATCGGCATTACACAAAAGAATCCTATTTAAAAGTGCTTGCTGATTTGAAAAAAGCAGTACCCGGGATTGCGGTAACCACAGATATCATTGTCGGATTTCCAGGTGAAACTGAAGAGGATTTTCAAGACACACTAAGACTTGTTGAACAGGCGGATTATGAAGGTGCATTTTCTTTCATCTTTTCAAAGAGAGAAGGAACTCCTGCAGCAAAATATATAGATGACACGCCTGAAGAGTTGAAGAAGGAACGTCTTTATCTTTTAAATGAGAAAATCAATCAGGGATACTTAAAAGGAAACCAAAGATTCTTAAATCAGACCGTCAAGGTTTTAGTCGATGGTGTTTCCAAATATGATAGTGACATCCTTGCAGGTTATACGGAACACAATAAACTTGTCAACTTCAAGGGTGATTCCAAATGGATCGGCCATATCGTCGATGTAAAAATCACTGCAGTCAAGACATGGTTCATGCTGGGAGAAATCGTATGACAGAAAAAGAAAAACTGATTCAAATGATTTTAGAAAATGAAGATATTCAACGCTACAAGCGCATCGAAAAAATCATTAACAACAACAAGGATTTGAAGTCTAAAATCGGTGAATTGAAATCGATTCAAAAGCAGCTGGTGAATGCGAAAGAGATCAACAAGACCGAAGCTATAAAGACATTTGAAGCACGCTATCAGGAGCGTTTGGATGAGATAGAAAGCTATCCTTTGATGTCGGATTATTTGGCTTTACAAGGCGACATTAACGAAATGCTCCAAGCCATACAGGATATACTGCAAAATGGCATTGAAAGTGATTTTGAAAAAGATTAGGCCAAACAGGCCTTTTTTATTTATAAAAGGGTCAAAAAACTTGATAAAAAATAAAAAACATTGTATGATTAATACAAAGAGTTCTATTGGAGGTATAGCATGCCAAGACTAAATCGTGCGAGTAGCGTTACCGTTGGAAATAAGGAATTAATCGTTGAAGATTTGTTAAAGACAATTATTTATTTACCTGCTCCACAGGTACAAAATTTCTTTGATGAAATCGGGTTAACCATCCCTCGCGAAATCAGAATGTACGTCCTTAGAGAAGTGCTCAGAGAAAAGGTTATTGAAACTAGAAAATCGAGATTGACATTGGCAGATGAGATTAACTATCGTTTATCCTGGTATACGGAATTTACCGAAACCCAGCTCGAAAATCTTTTGGTTTTTTTCGATGACCCTAAGATTGATAAAGAATTCTTAGAAGATTTTTGGACTGATTTATTATCATACATGGTTGAAAAAAAAGTGGCTCCAAAGGACTTGAAGCGACTTATGGATATGAGTTTGACGCATGTCAGGGCAGTTGGTCTGCAACTTCCGGATATGAAGACATATAATAGAGATCTTAAGAGCTTATTTTTTGATGCTCCAGGTAAGATTGATGGGCTCACCCCTTCAAAATTCAGACCGGTTTTATATAAGAGTTCAACTTTGACCGAGATTAGAGACTTAGGTACTAAATATGAAGTTGAAGTTCCAAGGAGATTGAAGAAAGCAGAACTTGCGAATATCATCATTCAGGAACTCAAGGATCGAAACAAGTATTCTGAAAACGAAGAAACAAAAATTAGAGGTATGAATGTTTTGATGATGCAGCGTTACGCGATTGATCATGACATCAAGGCTTCCACTGAACTTAAAAAAGAAGAAATCATCGAATATATTTTAGCGAATGCAAAGGAAACCAAGGAATCCTATTTCATACCGGAATCCCCTCAAGTCTACGAAAAAGAAGTTCATGAGGTTGTCGCGGATGTCAACCCTCCAAAACTGGCAAAGAAGGAACCTACCGTTGTTAAAGCTCCTGAAGTTGTTCAAGAAGAGCCAAAACCAGAACCGGCTCCAGAACCAATCGTCATCCAAGAAGTTCCAGAAGAAAAGGTTGTTGAACAAACTCCAGAACCGGTTGTTGAAAAGAAAGTTGAAGAAAAGAAAGTCGAAGAAAAAGTTGAAGAGATAAAGGAAAAAGCTGTCATCAAGGAACCTATCAAAGAGATTTCGACACACGTTGAAGAAGATAAGCGTATCCAATATGTTCAACAAAATATCGATATATCCGAGCTTGTTTATGAAATCAAGAAGTTGAGAGAAGCGATTGAACTTGCCATCGTTCCAAAAGAAAATACTGCAGTTCAAGTACAAGAAGAAAAGAAACCTGCAATTATTGATGCTGTACCATTAAAGACGAAAGCAGATCAAAAAGCAGTTGTTCTCAATTCAGCGGAATTCTATGGCGATCCAAAAACATTAAAGAGGATCGTTGAAGATGATGAAGCGAATGAACGTGAAAAACTTGTAGAAAGTCAGAAGGCTACATCTTCAATCGGAACCGGTACGCAGAAATCGAAGATGGATTTGGCAGATGCTCCTGCAGAAGTCAGATTCTTTGCTAAAATGTTCAAAGGTATTGGCTTATTCTTATTCAAGTTTCTCAAATTCATTTTGAAATATGTTTTAATCATTGCAGCTATCGCAGCAGTCATCGTGATTCTATATGCAGTTTTGGTATACTTCGTCACAACACTGACCTTCTTACAAGGTGTTACTGATTTCTTCAATAATCTTGGTGGATTTGGAATCATTACAAGAATTCATGGATTACTTGCTTCGCTCGGAATATAAAATAGATTTTTAAGGGGGCAACATGGAAAAACAAAAATATACCCCAATGATGCAACAATATCTCGAAATTAAAGAAGACTACGCAGATGCGATAGTCTTTTTTAGACTTGGTGATTTTTATGAAATGTTCTTTGATGATGCGATCGTCGCATCCAAAGTTCTTGAAATCGCACTGACATCCAGAGATGCCGGAGCCAAGGTTCCGATGTGCGGTATTCCTTATCATGCAGTTAAGCCCTATGTGCAAAAGCTGATTGAAAAAGGATTTAAAATCGCGATTGTTGAACAGGTCACTGAACCGGGCAAGGGCCTGGTGAAGCGTGAAGTGATCAGACTGATTACTCCAGGTACTGTTTTAGAGGATGGTATTTTGGATGCGAAGACCAATAATTTTATCGGAAGCGTTCTGCTCACTGAAAAGGGATATGCATTGACCTATGTTGATATTTCAACGGGTGAGTCTTATCTCACGGATAGCTTGGAAAAGAAGCAGGTCCTGGATCTGATTTTAAGCTTGGATATCAGAGAGGTTGTCGTGCCGCTAAGGTTTGATGAAGATTTTATCAAGAGTCTGAAAGAAACTGAAAGACTCGTATCCTATAGCGATGACTACCAGATCATCGAACATCCTTATATCAAGCATTTGGAACGAGAACAAAAGAGAGCAGTTTCACATTTGCTCAACTATTTAGTCAATACGCAAAAGCAGATGATCAGTCATATGATGCCTTTTAAGGTTATCGAAAGACTTGGACACATGCATACGGATTATCGTGTGAAGAAACATCTTGAAATCGATGAATCCTTAGTGAATAATTCTGAAACGACTGTGAATCACTGGTTGAATGAATGTCAGACCGCGATGGGTTCCAGAATGCTGAAGTCGATGCTCAATCACCCTCTTTACGATATGAAGGTGTTGAACGATCGTTATGATTTAATTGAAGCTTTATCTCCATATCAACCAAGAGAACGTACGATCAACCATTTAAGATATATTTATGATATCAACCGCATTGTCGGAAGAATCGCATTCAATACCGTAAACGCGAGAGATTTATTTCAATTGAAGGAAACGTTGAAACAGGTTCCTGATTTGATTGAAGCTTTGAAGCTTTTCAAGCATTCCAAACTCGATCAAATCATAAGTGAGATGAATCCGCACTTGGAACTCCAGACATTCTTGGAAAGTTCCATCCACCCGGAACCACCAATCACGTTGAAAGACGGAGGAATCATCAAGGAAGGATTCAATCAAAAGCTTGATGAACTCAGAGATATCGATCTTCATGGGCAAACCTGGCTTTCAGAATTTGAATCCGATGAGCGGGAACGCACGGGCATCAAGAATCTGCGAGTCGGATATAACCGTGTTTTTGGTTATTATATTGAAATATCCAAAGGGAATTCGCTTTTGGTGAAGGATGACTTCGGGTATGAGAGAAAACAGACCTTGGCGAATTCAGAGCGATACATCACGCCGATGCTGAAGGAAAAAGAAGATGATCTACTGCATGCGAAGGAAAGAAGCATATCTCTAGAGTACGAATTATTTAAAGAAATCAGAGAGTATGCATTGGCATTCACATTCAGTCTGCAGGAATTATCAACAAAGATCGCTCAAATCGACGTCTTTTTAAGCTTGGCGGTTGTCGCAGAAAAATATAACTTTATTAGACCTATCCTTCATGAAGAGAGAACAGTGGAAGTACTCAAGGGCAGACATCCTGTCGTTGAACGGTTTACCAAGTTCGTCGCCAATGACGTAATCATGAGAGACTCAGAAATCTTTTTAATTACCGGTCCGAATATGAGCGGTAAATCAACATACATGCGCATGTTTGCAGTCATTGTCTATCTCGCTCAAATCGGTTCCTTCGTACCTGCTGAAAAAGCGGTATTGCCAATCTATGATGCGATATTTACCAGAATCGGATCATCAGATGATTTATCTGGCGGTAAGTCAACATTCATGGTTGAAATGGTTGAATCCAATGAAGCCTTGACCAAAGCGACATCGAAAAGCTTGATTTTATTTGATGAAATCGGAAGAGGCACTGCAACCTATGACGGAATGGCGCTCGCGCAAGGTATGATTGAATATATCCATGAGAAGATTAAAGCGCAGACCTTGTTCTCCACTCACTATCATGAATTGACGGTTTTAGAAAACAGTCTTCCAAGATTGACGAATTTATGCGTGAAAGCGAAGGAAGAACATGACACGATGGTATTCCTCCATCATGTTGAAAAAGGAACCACCGATAAATCTTACGGAATCCAGGTCGCATCGCTCGCACATCTTCCTAAGAGCTTGATCACCAGAAGCAAGCAGATTTTAGAGAAGCTTGAACAAAAAGAAAATAAAGTTGTTCTAGATTTATTCAACTATGAAAAGTTCGAAGAAGAAAATATCCAAGTCATCGATTCCAACAAGGTAGAAATCCTAGATGAAATCGAACGCATGAATACCGATCATCTCACGCCGATCGATGCTTTACTTTTACTAAAGCATCTTCAAGACCGGATAAAAAATAAAAAATAAGGAAGTCATTCATGTCAATCATCAAACAGATGGACAACAAATTAGCGAACATGATTGCTGCCGGCGAGGTCGTTGACCGCCCGGCATCTGTCATTAAGGAGCTTGTTGAAAACTCAATAGACGCCAAAGCTTCAATTATTTCCATTGAAGTTTATGACATGGGCATGAAGTCCATGATGGTAACAGATAACGGCTCCGGTATGGATTTTTTGGATGCGCATAAAGCTTTTGACAGGCATGCGACCAGTAAAATCATGGAAGAGTCTGATTTAGGTCATATTGGAACCTTGGGATTCAGAGGTGAAGCGCTCGCTGCAATCAGTTCAGTTTCTAAAGTGACACTTAAAACCAGACAGGAAAACGCTGAAGGTATTTTTGTTATTTATCATGGAGGACATTTTGTTCAAGACGGGTCCGCATCATTAAATAATGGTACTGTTGTTTTAGTTGAAGACTTATTTTATAATACACCAGCAAGATTTAAATACATCAAATCGGATTTGGCGGAGCGGCAAGCAATCATTGATATTTTTGACAGGTTGGCATTGGCGCATCCTGAAATTCGTTTTTCATTATCCATCGATGACAAAAAAATCAAGGAAACCTATGGAAATAAGGATTTTTACAGCTTGATTGATCAGATCTACGGATCTAAAATGACGGAAGGCATGACTGTTTTCGAGCATGTTGTTCAAAAAATCAAGATCACCGGATATCTTTTGAGTCCTCAAATCGCGAGATCCAGAAAAAAAGATGTTTCTATTTTCATTAATGGCAGATATATCAGAAACTATCCATTGGTTCAAGCGGTCGTTGATGGATATCACGGATTCATGATGGTTGGAAAGTATCCGATCGCGCTGATTCACATTGAAATGGATCCTTCGCTTTTGGATGTGAATGTGCATCCTCAGAAATACGAAGTCAAGTTTGTCAATGAATCCATTTTGTCTTTCCATATAGAAACTTACGTTAAGGATAGTTTGAATAAAAAAATTCATATGATTCCTGAAACGTTGAAAAACATCCAAAAGGGTGAACAAGAAACCTTCACGAGAGAGTCTTTGAACTTTGGTGAAAGTATCATCATGGAAGAAAAGCCATTCCTACCTGAAAATGAATCCAACTTGGAAGATAAAATTCCTGATTTGGACTATATCGGTGTTTTTTCTGGAACTTATCTTTTATTTCAAAATGAAGATGGTCTCTATTTGATGGATCAGCATGCTGCTGCAGAGCGTATCCGTTACGAGCACTATTTCAAAGCATTGGCAAATCCGAATCCAGCCATAAAGCATTTACTATTTCCAAGAGAGATACAACTCACAAAAGAAGATTTGGAAACAGTTCAAGAACATAAAGAAATCTTTAAGAAATACGGATTCATCATCAATGATCACATTGAGATAGAAGGACTTCCTGTCTGGCTTTTAAATCATGAAATTGATTTAGCGATTGAAGCGATGGTTACCATGCTCACAGAAAAGAAAGAAATCAATCTTTCAATCTTAAGAGACCGCTTGGCCAAAGACATCAGCTGCAAAGGCGCCATTAAGGCGAACAAATCTTTATCTATGTTAGAAATCAATAGTCTTCTTATCCAGCTTCGAGCATGTGAAAATCCTTATACATGTCCGCATGGAAGACCAACATTGATCAAACTTACCAATTATGAGATTGAACGCATGTTCAAGCGGGTGGTCTGATGAAAAAAATCATCGTCATCGTCGGTCCGACCGGATCCGGCAAGACAGGATTATCCATCAAACTGGCTAAAATATTAAGAACAGAAATCATCAATGGAGATTCTGTACAGATTTATAAAGGACTCGATATCGGTTCCGCTAAAATCTCAGATGAAGAAAAACAAGGAATCAAGCATCATTTACTAGATATCAAAGAACCTGGAGAACCCTATAGCGTTTACAATTTTCAACAGGATGTGAGAGCCTTGTTTGACAAGATTGAGCTTCCGATGATTGTCGGAGGAACCGGTTTATACATCAAGGCAGCTTTATATAATTATGAATTTATCGCAAGTAGCAAAAATCAGGATTTCGAAGAAACCTATCAAGAGATGACCAATGAAGAAATACATCATAAACTGTTAGAACTTGATCCATTTGTCACCGTGGATGTCGGTAACAGAAGAAGACTACTCAGAGCGCTCGAGCTCGCGCTTGATGGCGATTTTAGATCACTTAAAACAAAGAAAGATGAATTGCTATATGACGCCTTAATTATTTATCTTGACTTGGACCGTTCCATCCTTGAAGAAAGATTAAGAGTAAGACTTGATGATCAGCTTAAAAAAGGGTTTATCGAAGAGGTTCAGGGATTAAAGGATAAAAACATTCAAGTTAACGCCATCGGATACCGGGAACTTAAACAATATCTTGATGGAATAAAAACGCTTGATGAAGCGAAGGAAGAAATCATCCACGTGTCAAGAAAGCTAGCGAAAAAACAAAAAACCTGGTTCAAAAACCAGATGCATCCGATCATGATGGATGCATTAAGTCCAACGCTCTTTGAAGATACATTAAAAATTATTCAAATATTTTTGAAGGAGAAGCCATGAAAATATACTTAATCGGCATGCCGGGATCCGGTAAAACAACCATCGCCAGAAAACTAGCCAAGCAATTGAATTACACCTATATCGATTTAGACGGCATGATTGAAAAGGATGCTAAAATGTTCATTGAATTTATCTTTGAGAAGTATGGAGAAGAAAAATTCAGAGCGCTTGAAACAAGTGCTCTTAAAGAAATTAATCAAGACAATGTGGTTGTTGCCTGTGGTGGCGGAATCGTCACCAAAAAGGAAAACAAGGTGTTGATGAACGGCATCAAGTTTTATTTGGATACCGATATCGACGTCATCAGAAAAAGACTGGAAACAGATTATCAAAGACCGCTATTGAAATCACATTCCTTAGAACAGCTTTTTGATGACCGTTTTATGAAGTATCAGGATTTTGCAGATGCCATCGTTTCTAACAATTATGATGTAGAAACAACTGTCAAGGTCATTTTGAATTATTTGAAAAACGAGGTGAACCTATGAATATTTTATTGATCCACGGACCCAATTTGAATATGCTTGGAAAAAGAGATCCCAAGCTTTATGGAAGTATGACGCAAGCAGAGCTGTTTGAAGTGATTGTCGATACCTTTCCAAAGCACGAATTCACCTTTTATCAATCCAATTATGAGGGTGAGCTGATCGATGTGATTCAAAACTCATTATCAGAACCCTATGATGCGTTAGTCATCAATCCGGGTGCTTTAACCCATACGTCCATTGCACTGCGTGACGCACTTGAACTATTAACCATACCTAAGGTTGAGGTTCACCTTTCAGATATTGATAGCAGAGAACCTTTTAGAAAGCTTGATTATATCCAAGATGTTGTGAATGCCAGATTCATGGGTAAAAAAGAAAATAGTTATATAGAAGCGATCAAGTATTTGACCAACTTGAAGCAAAGCATAAAATAACATCAAAACAATACACAAAATCGAGTCGATCCGGCTCGATTTTGTATGCTTTAAGCCTTAAAACAACAAAATCCGGTTTTTTTCGGTTGTTTAAAGCACATCTTTCATGTATAATAAGAACGGCAAAAACTTCCGAAGGAGTCAGTGGTTCACATGATCAACACAAACGATTTTAAAACAGGACAGACAATTGTATACGATGGTAATATTTACTCTGTGATTGAATTCATGCATGTCAAATCTGCAAACTCTATGGCTTTCGTGCGTGTCAAACTGAGAAACCTAAGAACTGGATCTGTGACACAGACTACATTTAATGCAGGCACCAAAGTTGAACGTGCCCATATTGAGCGCATCACCATGCAGTATCTTTACGCATCTGGTGATACACATGTTTTCATGAATACTGAAAACTATGAACAAGTTGAAATACCAAAGACGCAAATTGAAAATGAACTGAACTATATCTGCGAAGGAACCAACGTCGATGTCAACTTCTACAACGGAACAGAAATCATTGGGGTCACATTACCCGAAAAGGTCGTCTTGAAGATTGTTGAAACAGTTTCTGGTGTCAAAGGTGACAACACCAAGACAAGTTCCCTAAAGGATGCGATTACAGAAACAGGACTGATGGTCAAGGTTCCGATGTTTATTGGAGAAGGCGAAAAGATATTGGTCAATACAGCAGATGGATCTTATGTATCCAGAGACAACACCAAATAATTACCACGTGATCGTGGTTTTTTATAGAGCATTGCAAATTGAATTAGGAGTGAATTAAAAATGGTAAGTACAAACGATTTTAAAACAGGAACAACGATTTTATATGAAGGAAATATCTATTCAGTCATCGAATTTTTACATGTGAAGCCGGGTAAAGGTGGCGCATTTGTCAGATCTAAATTAAGAAATTTAAGAACAGGGTCAGTCACAGATATTACATTCAATGCCGGTACAAAGGTGGAACGCGCTCAAATCGATAAGATCATCATGCAGTACCTTTACGCAAGCGGAACCAATCACGTCTTTATGAATACGGAAGATTACGAACAGATTGAAATTCCAGGAGATCATATCGCTCATGAACTTCAATATATATATGAAGGAGCATCTGTAGAAGTCATGTTTTTCAATGGCTCAGAAATTGTTGGGGTATCTCTACCTGATAAGGTCGTCTTAGAAGTTAAAGAAACGGATCCTGCTGTAAAAGGCGATACGAAAACAAATGCCTTGAAGGATGCCATCATGCAAACTGGATTACTGATCAAGGTTCCAATGTTTATCGCACAAGGCGAGAAGATTATCATCAATACCAATGATAATAGTTATGTTTCAAGAGATAAATAAGTCATAATCATCGAATCAATGGTGCAATAGCTAAATCTCAAGTGCGAACTTGAGATTTTTTTATCATTTAAATTGTAAATGTAAATTTGTTTAATGATGTTGATTCAAATCAAATCATACATGATACAATCATAAGTAGCTGACACAAAAACAGACAAACAAAGGAGAAATTGCTCCATCAAAATAATGTTGAGCAATGATATGAAACACGTGAAACACGATAACAAAATGACGATCATCCTTACCAGTATTCTCATCACACTGACGTTTATCGCAACGCTTGGTGGAATCTTTATGAATGATTTATATCAGGATAATGCACAATTCATTCAAGTTTGGAAAAGTAATGATTTGATCACACTTTTTATTGCTCTGCCCGTTTTGATAGGTTCCATGCTTTACACGATAAAAAAGAAATCTACGTTTTCTCTTTTAATCTGGTATAGCATGATCTGGTTTCTGTGCTACAATTACGCCTTCTATGTCTTTGGAGCATCCTTCAACGCATTTTATCTCATTCACTTATCTATTTATACGTTAAGCATTTTGACGATGATCTTTGCTCTACTTCATTTTCCTATTAAAAATTTACTCATATCCAAAAAGAAATCAGTACTTGATTTCATTGTTGTTGGGATCTTAGTCTTTCTATCAGTGGGATTGTTATCCATTTATAGCATACAATCCTTAAACTTCGCATTCAACGGTGTTTTACCAGCAATCATTACCAACAGCGGTCACGTGACCAGCGTGGTGTTTTCTCTAGATATCAGCATGGTTGTTCTATTCTTCATTCTTGCATCCGTCCTTATTCTAAAAAGAAATTCTTGGGGATATGTCATTGCATTCATTGCTCTGCTCAAAGGTGTGGTCTATATGATGGTTTTAACTTACGCATCAATGAATACAAACCCTGCTGAAGTTCCAATATGGGTGTTTTTAGGGTTTTTGACTTTAGTCTCACTGGTTTTTTTGTCTGTCCAACTTAAAAAAGTAATTCAAACCACATAAATACAACTTTTATATAGCAATCCTCATTTTGATGCAACTTTCAAACAGTGAAATCAAAAATTCATAAATCATCACTATCCCCATTCCGATTCAGATCGATTTGGGGTTGATTTTTTTGGGTTGTCAATCTTCATATATGATATGATAAAAGTATGATATTAAAAAATAATCCATGAGGTCTATCCAATGAATGATGAAACTTTAAAAGAATATTCAGAAATATTGAATTACATTATTTCCTGTGTAAATTTGTATGGCATGATACACGAATCGCGTTTTTTAACAATCTATAACAGACACCATCTTTCACACCCTATTCAGTCTTTGCCTGCATTCAGCGATGAATTGTTGAACTCCAACCACGTTTACCAAGAAAAGCAGTTTTTCATACACGAAGCTATTTATTACGATCGTGAAATGTCCAAGCACTTGAAAATGACCAACAACAAACCTTACTATCAACCCAGTAGAGATGAACTCTTGCATTACTTGGATGATTTTTACTATGAAAAGACTGCTGAATATCATACTCTCAATCGTTTGATCAAGACACGTCTTGTTCAAAATAATACCAAACTTGCTGATGATATCATGGATGATATTGCCTTGCGTGGACTCTCTCATGCCAGTCTTAAGTACGCACTCTATGAATTTGAACGGAGGCATGTTGAAATCAAAAAAGAGAATATGAAAATCTTGATTCAATCCATCATGAACTTCTATAATCATTCAAGAATGTGGGAAAACAATGGTTTCACTCCGAATGAACTTAGAAAACTTTCAATTCATGGATCCATTAGTACTTTGAATGCTCCATGTCCATGTGGAAGCGGGAAAAAATATAAGCATTGTTGCTATTCAAAAGATCAACAAAGCTTAACTGATGATCAGTTGTTTTTCGAAGATGTTTTCGTTTTTACAGATGAAGATAAAGAGAAATTCATCAAACAAATGAATCGTGAAGCGGACCGCATTGTTTGGCATACCGCACTTTACAAATCGCCATCCATCAAGGATTTAATCAAGGAAATTTCCAATCGATTTATTGAAATGATTCTCTACGAAAAACCCCAGGATGTTGTTGGAGCTCTTGCTCTCATCCTTTATGAAAAACATCAAATTTCTGCTAAAAATACACCAACAGAAAGGATATTCAGAGATTTACGTATTTGGGGAAGAAAAAAATTCATTTTGGAACTTAAAGCAATGATTGAAGACATGATGATGGTTGAAGAAGAAAGAAGTGATGATTCATCAATCATTAATCAGTTCATCCAATTGTTTGATAAATATCAATATGAACACTTAAATGAAATACCGAAGCGTGTAACTTACCGATTTTTAACTGATCTTCAAAATAGAACGAAATTTAATCCAGAACTTTGTGAGGAAATCAATACGTTAGCGATTCAAGTCTTGAAATCCGAGGTGCCGGTGAATGTTGTTGATTTTTATAATTTGGTGATGTTATGTCCGCATGCTTATGTCGCAATTAGTATGTTATTGACAGTATCTTCAAAAGAACACCATTTGTCATTATTGAAGGCTTATGTGAATGCTTACGAAATAGGTAATCGTGAAGTATTCTTAAATCCTCCAAAACAATTCACGCGTTATGATCTACACAAGGAATATATCTTAGCATTGGATTCCATTGGTCTTCTCTATAAATCCGAAAATAAATACAAAGAAGCAATACCATTTTATGAAAAAATGATACGTTACGACGATGAAGATCGCTTTGGTGCGAAGGAATCCATCCTGATCTGTTATATCTTCACAAAACAAATCGAATTGTTTGATCGCAAACTTCAAGAACTGCCAGATGATTCCATCTATAAAATGATGTTAACACTCTCTACGAAAATCATGATGCAGGAACCGTTTTATGGTGATTATTTAAAGATTTTAAAGCGCAGTAAAGAATTGCTCGATGCATTATGTGGAGTGATTGAACCAGAAGATATTGAGATGGATGAACCAGTTACATTATTTCTCGAGGATTTTTATATGTTTCTCACTTCAAATAAATCAGTCATAAAACCATTGATCCAAGTACATCTTAATGGGCAACCTACAATGACTCAATGAGATTTTTTATTACCTCGATATCAATCCAATTGAACGATGAGTATTCTTGCGAGAGCAAAAATTTAACATCACGAAAAGCAACCCAATCTTTACTTGAGGATGTATCAATATGATGTGTCCTCTTTCATTTTTATCTTTTTTTCATCAACGTATCCGTTTAATTCTATGTTATAATATCTTGGGTGAACAAAATGGAACGATTGCAAAAAGTTCTTGCACAGGCAAACATCGCTTCGCGTCGCAAATCAGAGGAATTCATTACCGCTGGACGTGTCAAAGTGAATGGAAATGTTGTGACTGAACTAGGTTTTAAAGTGGATAAAAAAGACAAAATTGAAGTAGATGGAAAACCAATCGAATTGGCTGAACATCTTTATTTTTTGTTAAATAAGCCAGTTGGATACGTTTCTACGACATCAGATGAAAAGAACAGACAAACAGTTTTAGATCTACTGGATCCGGAACTGCGTGGCACGCGTCTTTATCCGGTCGGCCGCTTAGATTTCGACACCGCAGGACTTTTACTTTTGACCAATGACGGTGATTTCACCAACAAGATGACACATCCCGAGCATGAAATCGAAAAGGAATATCTTGCCCGTTGTGAAGGAATCATCATCAGAAAGCTGATTGTTCAGCTCAGAGAAGGCGTTTTAATTGATGGGGATTACATGGCAATACCGAAGAGCGTCAGAGTCATGGAACTTAACAAGGGTCAGCAATCCACACTCCTTTCTATCGTTTTAACAGAAGGAAGAAATAAGGAAGTCAGGAAAATGCTAGAAGCAATCGGACACCCTGTCAAGAAACTGACTCGTATCCGTTATGACGTTTTAACACTTGAAGGTGTAGAACGAGGAAGCTATAGACCTTTAAAACCGCATGAGATCAAAAAATTATACGCAAATTCACAACCAAAAAAATAGATAGATGCTATGTATAGATTAAATCTATGCTATAATTATGGTTGTATGGAGGAAAAACATGCCTGGATACAAATTAGCAATTGACGGACCAGCAGGTTCTGGAAAAAGCACCATCAGTTCATTGATCGCTAAAAAATTGGGATGGACGCATATCGACACCGGTGCGATGTATCGAGCAGTAACGCTTCAAGCCTTAGAACTTGGGATCAACTTGAATGAAGAAGCTCAGTACCGTTTTTTAGAAACCTCCACAATTCACTATGATTTTGATCGGATCTACATCAATGACAGAGATGTTACAGAAGCAATCCGCTCAGAAGCAGTAACCAACAATGTTTCCTTGGTATCAAGCTTTCCCTATGTAAGAAAAAAATTAGTTGAACTCCAAAAACAAGCCGCACAGCATGGCAATATCATCATGGACGGCCGAGACATTGGAACAGTCGTCATACCAAACGCTGACTTAAAAATATTCTTGACAGCGAATGTTGAGGAGAGAGCCAAACGCAGGTATAAGGAACACATTAAAAAAGGAAAGGAATCACAGATCTCAAAGGTCATTGAGGACATCGTGATTCGGGACCAAAAGGATTCAACGAGAAAGGAATCACCCTTGCGTAAAGCGGATGATGCCATCGTGCTAGACACAACTTATTTAACCATTGAAGAAGTGGTTAATAAAATCATAGAACTGACCGACAAAAAGGAGAACTAACATGGAGTTTAAAATGTTGAAGGTGGGCCAAATTGTAGAAGGTAATGTCATCAAAGTAGAAGAAAATACGATCTACATTGACTTGCAGTACACCACCGAAGGGAAGATTCATTTGGATAATTATGACAAGCCAGCACCACTCACGTTTTTTGGCTTAGTCAAAGAAGGACAAAAGGTTAGAGCCAGAATCCAGAAAATTACGGATGAACCTGCTCAGATCCTTTTATCGCGGTTACCTCTTCTGATTGAAGAAAAATTTGAAAAAATTCAAGCTTTGGTGACTTCTGGTGAGATAGTCAAGGCCAAGGTTAGACAGATACTGGAAAAAGGATTAGTGCTCAGCTACATGGAAAACGAAGTGTTCCTTCCATACAGCTTACTCGATTTCGAACTTGTCAAAGATAAGGATTCCTTAAAGGGCAAGACGCTCGATATTCAAATCATCGAAGCGACTGAAAAGGGAAGATCTAGACGCATTGTCGGATCTAGAAAAGCCATTTTCGAAAAAGAAAGACAAGAAGCTTACGAAGTACGTCTTCAATCCAGACAGCTTGAGCTTGACAAGATCAACACAGGTGATGTGATCAAGGGTATCGTGGATAAGATTGAACCACATGCTGCAACCATCCGTTTTGACCATGTTGTCGGACTCTTGAGAATTTCCCAGGTCAGCCATTATAGAATCGATAAAATCGAAGATGTTTTGTCATTGAACCAAGAAATTGATGTCAAAGTTATTAAAAAAGAAGGAAATCGTCTTGATTTATCCATCAAGGCTTTAGAAAAGACTCCTTATGAAGCATTCTATGATGAACATAAGATTGGCAGCCAAGTTACTGGTACTGTTTTTCAGAAGCTTCCATTCGGAATCATCGTTGAAGTTGCCAAGGATGTCAGAGGACTTCTCCATAAGAATGAATTCTCATGGAATCCAAATGACAATTTCGAAAACTATGTCAAGATCGGTGACCCAATCACCTTAAGCATCATTCAACTTGAACCGAAGAAGGAAAGAATCGCATTAAGCAAGAAATCCCTAGAAGATAATCCATGGAAGAATGTGACTGTTAAGCGCGGCGATATCGTCAAGGCTAAGGTTACCGCAGTTTCCAAGGAAGGCTTGAAGGTTTCTGTCCAAGGCGTTGAAGGAGAAATTCCTTTCAATGAATTATCCAATGAAAAGATTGGAAAGCCAGAAGACTATTTTGCAGCAGGCGATGAAGTTCAAGCAATCATCATCGAAGTTTCCAAGGATACTTGGGTACTTAAATTATCTATCCGTCGTGTATTAGAAAAAGCTGAACGCGCATCCTACGAACAGTATTTGGAAAATGATGACAAGAATCAGAACCAAACGATTGGCGATTTATTCTCCAAAGACTTAAAGTCCAAAAAATAAAAATGTAAAGTAGGTTTTATTATGCCTTATAAGGTAGCAATTGTCGGCCGTCCCAACGTCGGTAAATCCTCCTTGTTCAACCGTCTGGTTGGTTCAAGATTATCGATTACTGATGAAACAGCTGGTGTAACGCGTGACCGCATATACGCTCGAGCTGAATGGCTGACTAAGAATTTTAGAGTCATAGACACAGGGGGCATCGACATTGGCGATGCTCCTTTTTTAAATCAAATCAAAGCGCAGGCGCAAGTTGCGATGGATGAAGCCAATACCATCATTTTTGTCGTTGACGGCAAGAATGGTCTGGTGGATGCAGATCACTATATCGCCAAGCTTTTGTACAAGACGGAAAAACCCGTCATTTTAGTCGTGAATAAGATTGATGACGTCAATCAGATGCAAAATGCATATGAATTTTATGCACTCGGATTTGGTGAACCGATTTGCATTTCCTCGATTCACGGTATCGGCATCGGGGATCTCCTAGATAAAATCATTAGCCATATTACTGAAGATGATGTAAAATATGATGAAGACGTTATCTCATTTTCTATTGTCGGACGTCCTAATGTTGGAAAATCATCCTTGACAAATGCCATCTTAGGTGAAGAACGCGTCATTGTTTCTCCAATATCTGGAACAACGACAGACGCGATTGACACACAGTTTAAAAAAGATAAAAAACAATATGTCGTTATTGATACCGCCGGTATCAAAAAACGCGGCAAGGTTTATGAAAACACAGATAAATATGCAGTCTTGCGCGCACTTTCAGCACTTGAACGTTCAGATGTCGCACTTTTGGTCATCGACGGAGAAGAAGGCATCATTGAACAGGATAAGCACGTCGCTGGTTATATCGATGACTATCACAAAGCAGTTGTTATTGTGGTGAATAAGTGGGATGCCGTCTTAAAGGACGAAAAAACCATGAAGAAGACTGAAGATAAAATCAGAGAAGAATTTAAATTCTTTGAATATGCCCAGGTCGTTTTCGTATCCGCAAAGGATAGGACCAGAATCAATACCATTTTCCCAGCAATCAATCTTGCATATGAAAACTATAGCAAGTCTATTCAAACCAGCATCATCAATGATTTGATTCAAGATGCGGTTGCTATGAATCCTACCCCGATCTTCAATCATGGAAAAGCAGCTTTCAATTATGTCACGCAGGTCGCAGTCAAGCCACCTACATTTGTTCTATTCGTCAATAATCCGGATTTCGTACATTTCTCTTATTTGAGATATTTAAATAATCAAGTCAGGGAGGCTATCGATTTCACAGGCACACCTATAAAACTCTTACTCAGAAAGAAGGCGTAGCATGAAAATCAGTATCATCGGTGGCGGAGCGTGGGGAACGACCCTCGGCCAGACACTCATTGATAATGGACATCAGGTTCTGATTTATGACCTGAATCCAAATGCAGTACAAAAAATTAATCAGCATTTTCATCCATTTTTCGATACCATCCTCCCGGATGGCGTCGTAGCAACCACCTCTCTTCAGGAAGTTATTGATTTCTCCAATTATTTTTTACTAAGCGTACCCACCAAGGCTGTACGTTCTGTTCTTAAGGAAATCAACCCTTTGCTTAAGAGAAAAGCAGTTTTCATCAACGTTTCAAAGGGCATTGAACCTGATAGCTTGAAGCGTGTCAGCGAAATTGTCGAAGAGGAAATCGAAGCTGCTCATTTAAAAGGCTTTGTGGTCTTAACCGGGCCGTCTCATGCCGAAGAAATGATCTTAAGGAAACTGACTTTATTGGTCAGCTCCAGCAAGGATTTAGAACTTGCTCAAGAAATTCAAACCATCTTCAGCAATGATCAATATCTGCGTGTCTATACATCAGGAGACCTCATTGGATGTGAAGTCGGCGGTGCGGTAAAAAACGCAATTGCAGTCATCTCTGGTGCTTGCACAGGTCTTGGACTTGGTGAAAACGCGAGAGCAGCTGTCATCGCACGCGGTATCGTAGAAATTGTCAAAGTCGTAGAAATCATGGGTGGAAAGAAAGAAACAGCATTCGGATTGACCGGTATCGGCGATCTGATTGTTACAGCATCTTCAGAAAACTCACGCAATTTCATGGCAGGAAAAAAGTTGGGATTGGGATTTTCTGTTGAGCAGATTTATGCTGAACAAAAACAAACAATTGAAGGCTTTAGAACCATTGAGGCGATGCATCACCTCTCAGAGGTTTATCATACAGAACTTCCGATGATTAATGCAGCATATGATATTTTAACAGGTAAATTAGATATCAAGGATGGCGTGACCAGACTGCTGTCTAGAGACCTAAAGTCAGAAGATTTTTGATGAAATGCTTACTTAAGCCATCGATTTAAGGTCAAATAAGAGTAAAGAATTGCAAATTTGGTAAAAATTTGATAAAATATAATCACTTTAAGGAGGAAAAAAAATTGAACAAAACAGAACTAATCGCAGTCGTTGCCAATAGAGCACAAGTAACTCAGAAGGTGGCAGAAGATGTTATTTCCGCGTTTACGGATACAATCTCTGAAACATTGGGTAGACGTGGTGAAAAAGTAGTTGTTACAGGTTTCGGTACTTTTGAAGTAAGAAATCGTGTTGAAAGAACTGGCAAGAATCCAAGAAATGGTGAATTGATCAAGGTTCCAGCACAAAAGTCTCCAGCATTCAGGGCAGGCAAGTTACTTAAGGAAGCAGTCAAATAAGACATAAGGAAAATGCTGATCATCGATCGGCATTTTTTTTATTGTCATATGAAGTCCAAATATTGTTTTTATATGGTGCTATAATGGTGTTAGGTGATAATGAGTGTTAACGACTACCAACACGATCGTACGTAAGATCTCAAAAAATTTCAATACGCTTTTAATGTTTGAACTGCTGTACCGTGTACTCGGTCTGGTCATTATTTTTCCTTTGACACAATTGTTATTTCATTTGTCTATCCGTCTTTCAGGTCGCGCATACATCACCAATGCAACTTTTCTGGACTATTTATTGACTCCTTCGACTATCTCTATTCTTTTGGTCGTCATGTTTATGCTTTCTATTTATATCACGATTGAGTTGATTTATTTATCCATCATCTTTGAATACGGTCATCAAAATAAGAAAATCAAATTAAAAGAACTCTTCTTAACCGGATTAAAAAAGCTTTATGAAACGGTAACTGCTTACAGGCTCAGGATTATCGGTCCAGCTTTTCTGTTCTTCATTTTGGTAGAGCTTTTTCATGTTGTGGGGATTGCATCGACAATCAATTTGCCAAAAGTGATATTGGATCAAATCAACTCAAGCATTTGGCTGCAGGTAGCACTTGGAGTTTTGATGGTGATGATTATTATCCTCTTTACTGAAACAGCCTTTCATATTCATTTTTATGTCATAGAAAAGCTGCCAACGAAGATGACCATACAAGAAAGCAGAAAACTGCTTAAGGGTAAAAGACTCAGAATGATGTTTGAATTTGTTTTGTTAAATTCCGCTTTAAACGCTGTACTCTATGTTTTTTATATGTTGATGATCTTAACGATTGGCTGGGTGGTCACGTTGATCAAAGGTCAATTATTCACGTTATCGATCATTTTATCAATTTTCTACTCCATCTATATCATTGTCGGTTTTTTAGCGACGATTACCTTGATTCCAATTAATTTCGCTTTTATCCATTCATGGTTTCACAGGGTGAAATCAAGTGAGGTTCTGATTGAACCGATTGATTATGAAAAAATAAAGATATCTAGAAATAAAATGAGTCATCGCTTTAAATATGGAACTATGGTTGTGTTAGTTGTTGTTTTTAGCATCAATCTAGTCAATGTGTTCACCGTTCTTGCAAATCCGAAATCGCAAATAGAATTATTTAATGTCGCAGAAATCGTCGCACATCGAGGCGCATCCTTGGACGCGCCTGAAAATACCATCGCTTCAATCGAACTCGCTATTGAGCAAGGTGCGGATGCCATAGAGATTGATGTCAGAGAAACAAGGGAAGGCATTCCCATCCTTTTCCATGATACAACGACCAGTAGAACGACCGATGATCAAATCAGCCGTATTGTCAGCAATATGACTTTGGAACAAATCAAGGAGCTTGATGTCGGTTCCTGGTTTGGATCTGATTTTAGTGGTGAACAGGTACCAACACTTGAGGAAGCTTTACTGATCATTCAAGGCAAAGCACGCATCTTTATAGAACTGAAGGTCAATACGGAAAACATCAACCAAACGGTCATACAATTGATTGAATTATATGACTTATCATCCGATGTCATTATCTTAAGTTTTAACAAACAACAGTTGATTCAAATCAAAGAAATCAACCCAGAAATAGAAACTTTATTGTTATTGTCTTCGTTTTATGGAGATATAGATGCACTGATCAAAGATAAGCGCATTGACAATTTCGGGTTCTCTGAAAAACTTTTTATTGATAATCCAGGTTATGTCGATGCCATTCATCAAAATTCAAAAAAAGTTTATGCATACACCGTCAATAATGATCAAAAAATAAGCAGTGTTGTCAACAATGATGCCGATGGCATCATTACCGATCGTCCGATCTCAGCTAGGGAAATCGCCTATTCGAAAAATGTCTCGGATTTGTTGCTTGAAATCCTGAATCGATTCTTTAAAAAGGATGATCAGTAACTCAACGAATTCACCCGAAAGGTATAAATGTTGTGCATTTTTGAACAATTTAAAGTAAAATAAAGATGAAGGTGGTGAAAAGATGAGTATTTTCTTAAAAGCTGCTGAAAATGATTTGGAATACATAAAACTTCATTACACACAAATTGAAATGGTTGATGAAAAGAAAAAGAGCTTGTTGCACTATGCTGTATTGGGTTCTGCAATGGATGTCATCAGGTATCTTCTTGATTCTGATATCAATGTGAATATGTCGGATGTCCATGGTGAGACACCTATTTTTGATTGCGCGAGAAAAGGCAAGCTAGAAATCGCTAAATTGCTAATCACTAAGTTCGCCTCCGTCAATATCGAAAACAGACAGGGAGAACTCCCAATCCATCTCGCATCCCATAAGGGCGACCTGGATATGATCAAACTATTCATTGAATCAGGTTCCTATTTGAATAAGAAAACGATGGAAGACAGACTTCCTGTACATTACGCGATTGCAGGCGGCCGTGTTGAAGTGATTCCGTTCCTTTTGAAGGAAGGAAAACAAAACTGGTTCATCAAGGATGGCTATGGCAATACACTGCTTCATCATGCAACGAAGACCAGCTCAGTTCAGGTAATTGATCTTCTACTCAATCAGAATTTAGATCCTAATGCGTTAAACAGCAATTTTGAAACCCCGATATTCAATGCAGTCAGATTCGGCACCATTGACACAGTAAGACTTTTATTGGCAAGCGATGCCTATATCGATATCCATAACAGACGCTATGAAACACCAGTCGATACGGCGATGATTCACGACAAACCTGAAATACTTCAATATATCCATGATTATATGGTGACACCGAAATATGAAAGACTGATTCAAAAACAAGCATTGGCGCTTGCAGTGTTGAATAGAGATCATGTTTATTTAAGAAAGCTGATTGAAAAAGAAACCCCGATGAAAAAAGACAGACTTCAAAAAACAGCTTTGGATTATGCAAAGGAATATAATCTAGCCCTTTGTGTTGGACTTCTCAGGGAAGTTGAAGTCAACGGAAATTAAGAGATGATCAAACAAAAAGGCACTTTTCTTAATAATTAATGTAACCTATCGAAGGTAGCATTAGATAAAAACAGGAAACAAATCACTATAATAGATTAGAGTTTACAGAACAATAAACTCTATTTTTTTATGTAACAGTATTCAAGAGGAAGTTTTTGAATCGACGTAAGTTCAACTAGATTCATCCAAATCAGATTTCACTCACAAACAGTTTATATCTAAACGACGACTAAATATCTAAGAACCTATTTGTTGTATGTTATAGATGATGTATTGTAGAGACAAATGGGTATAAAACTTCTACAAATATCAACATCATCTTCGTCGGAAATAGTATGAATCAACCTAAAAAAACTTTTTTGTATACATGAAAGATTAATTAAATCTCATTAATTACATGAATTTGCGAGGTTGAAAAGGCAGTTGATGAGACTATAAGAGTATATGGAGATATTCATAGATGCAAAAACAGAAAAAATGTTCGTTCTCAAATAGAACAACCATCTTGTGTAAATAATTCAATTAAAACACAGTCTTTCTTACATGATATAGATAATTGGTGCAAATTACAGTTGCTCTAGCTTTTTGTTTTCGAAGAGGTTATGTGGAAAATCATCACATTTAATGCAAAAAAACTTTTTTTGTAATATTGGGTAAAAACTCTCTTTAAGAATTTTTAGTTTTTGGTTAACATAAAAACATATCATATGGATCAGCAAGCAACTTTTAAACTTCAGAAGACCCTTTTTTATCAAACATTGTTAGTAAAGTTGGCGATAATTATTAAAATCTAGTTAGATGGTAGACTATATTTCTCAACTTAAAAGACTAATTTCAAAAACCTTATTCAAATGGTGTATCAGATGTGCTTTGAGCGGACCAGCCATCACCAGTAGTATCCCAACTTACACTGAATGAGTCTTTTCCTAAACCTATTGAATTAATATCGGTTTCATCCCAAGTATGCGCATAAATAACTACAGCATTTCCGCTGTAAGTCGAAAACTGACTACTATATCTCAGGCTACTGTAGAATTTTTTCGCTACATAAGTTTCATCAATAGATGTTAAAATACCTAAGAAATAAGTTGCATCAGTAATTTCTAAATAATCTTGGAAGGTATACACTGCACCATATGATGACGGATTAATATCTCTGGTATAATTATACGAATATATATTTTTAGATTCATCATAATTATAAAATTTGCCATATCCAGATATTAAACTTAAACCAACAGGAGCTGTAGATGTATCTTGCAAATAAATACCAACAGAATCTCTTCCACCAATATTATCTTTTTCCCCAATACCATTCCAAATACCATATTCACCAGCTGTTCTCCAAATGCTATCACAATTATCTGATCCATCCGCATCATCACAATAAGCATCATTATTCCAGTAACCATAACCACTAAGATACCAACTATTGCTATAATAATCGAAATAAATTGAAACTGTTCCAATTGTGACATCACTTGAATCGGAATTAAGTTTGGCATATGGAATATCTAGCATAACCAAGCCCATTGAATTTAACTTAAGAATCTTTTCCTCTGAACTTAACCTTATGTCAGCCAGTAAAGAATGGATGTTTTGTTCTCTCAGAATATCTTCTTCATCAGTAAAATTTTGTTGTAATCCATAGTATGTATTTACTAAATTCATTTTTGCATCAACAAAATTATACTCCTCATCAATCATGTAAAAAGTATCGGATGAATAAACTCTATTGTCAAACTTTTCGCCCTCTAACTTGCTGCTATTTAAAAATATAAAAGCAACACTAAAAACAAATAATGTAAAAAGAATTAATTTTCTCATATATTTCCCCTCCATAGCCTACCATCTATTTTTGATTATAGCACTAAAACATTAATTGTAAAGGCTTTTTAATATTAGCCTTTAATTGATAAAAATGAAGTATTCGTCAAAAAATATTGGGTTTTCTTGGTTTGAATATATTTATGAAAATATTTTTTTGATCTATAATATTGCTTATATCTGAGTAATCATTAACCTATCGATCTCAATATTTCATTAATATACTAGTCATTTATTGAATTTGCTATCAATTACTGATATAATTCATTCATATAGAAAAAAAATATTTGACCTATTGTTGAGGATAAATATTTTTGAAATACGTATGGGGTGGGAATGATGAAGAAGAAAATTATTTTTATTGTTTTCGTGCTTATTTTTATCATTATTTTTATACTAAGCAGAGACTTTTTTAGTTTTACAAAGAATGGAACGAATTATTACATTAATAATGAGGAATATAGCTACAGCATTGAATCATACAATATAATAAAACAATTATCCCATGATGAATTATCACAGGGCAAAGTAACGCTTTCTGAAGAGTACTCACTTATAATAGAAAATGTTGATTTCATAGAAGATAATAAATACAAATTTAATTTTGTTATTCATAATGATCAGGGTGATTTTAATCAAGGGTGCATTTTTTATTTATATTCATTTGAAGAAGTTGATCGAGATTTTGAGATTGAACTGTTAATTGGCAACACCTCGTATTCGGGTAGTCTTCAGAGTGAGGGTCCGTTTAATAAAGATGGGTTCTATTTTTCAGTTATATTTGATAATGTAAGTGCTAGCATATTAAGTGAAGGGACTATATCCATTAGTTTTCAGGATGCAATTATAACATGTTATGAAAGGAATTGACAACATGAGTTTTTGTGTAAAAAAGCTAAAGAAAAGTTATAATAAAAAAGTAGTTTTAAATGATTTTGACTTTAAAGTGGAAACTGGGAAAAGTGTTGGGTTGTTGGGACCGAATGGTGCGGGGAAAACAACATTTATTAGATGTAGTACCGGATTATCAAAAATAACTGGTGGTGAAATTACATTTAATGGTTTAGATATTAAAACAAATTTTGTTGAATATATTTCGAATATTTCTGTTATATTTGATAAATCGCATTTTTATGAAGACTTATCAGGCAGAGATAATTTAAAGATTGTCTGTAACTTGAAATCATGTGATGTTGCACTTATAGATAAGGTTTCTATCGAAGTAGGGCTTGAAAAAAGACTTGATGATCGAGTAAGAAATTATTCTTATGGGATGAAAAAAAGACTGCAAGTTGCGGCGAGTTTGCTAGGAAGTCCCAAATTAATTTTTTTAGATGAAACATTCAGTGGGCTTGATATTAACGCAACGACATCATTTATAAATATGTTTGATAAAATTCGGAAAGACAATGTTTCTTTAGTGATATCAACTCACAATATTAGTGTCCTAGATAAACTTGTTGATCAGGTGTATATAATTAACAATGGAAGAGTTGTTGGTTTTATTGAAGAAGACAATATTCACGATAAAGTTATAGAAATAACATGCACACAGAAAGAACTTCTGAAGTTAATCGAGCATTCCAAAATACAAGTAGAATTGGTTAAAGAAGAAATAGACAAGATATTTTTAAAGGTAAAAGATTCGGTTACAATGGATTTGATGCATTTCATTATGAACACTAATTTAAAGATAAACAATGTAAAAACCCTTAAATATTTAGAATTCTATTATTCGGAATTATTGGGAGAGTATTCAAATGATCAGATTAATTAAACTATTGAAGGTAGAATTTGCAAAAGTTTTCACTAAATATTTTATATTATTTGCATTTGTATCATGCATGATTGTAATACTTTTTTCCGCTGATAATTTGAATAATCAAGTAGAAACATCACCGCGTGATGAATATTGGATGAGTGAGTTACAAGATGAAATCATAAACATAGATATGTATATTTCTGACAATCCAGACTTAGATTCAAATGCATTGGATGAACTGATTAAGATCAAACAAATTAATATGTATCGAATTGAAAACAATTTGCAACCTACAAAAGACAAGAGTATAAGTGGATTATTAAAATATAATAACATTCTCTATATGATGATAATTATTTCTTCTTTAGTTGTTTCAACACGTATAATTACTGATGAGTTTAAAAATGATTCTATTAAAATGCTAGCTACATATCCATATTCAAGAAAAGAAATATTAACCACGAAATATATAGTTGTTATCATTACTCCTGTACTATTCCTTGCATCATTATTATTTTTCGTTGTACTTATTGGAGGATTATATTTTGGTTTTAAGGATCTTAATTCTACATTTGTTGACTATATCGATGGAAGTATTATTACAGAATTAAATTTAGTGCATTTAGTCAAACAATGGGGACAACAATCATTTTCACTGATTGCAATTAGTTCACTTGCTGTTTTTTTGGGGATTTTGTTTAAAAATGCTTTATTGTCAATTTTGACTAGTGTGCTATCCTACATTTTAGGAACTTATATTACTGTTTTTCTTGTTAATTATGACTGGATTAAGTTCACAATATTTCCTCATCTGAATTATTATTTGTACACATATGATAATATTGACATTCCTGAGTTTTCAAGTGCCTTTTCTTATCTGATTATTTTGTTCTACTTAACTATATTTGTTTTAGGTTCTTATATTGTTTTTGAAAAAAAAGAATTATAATCATGCTTACAAAATACAAAAAAAGACTGCTATTGTTATTCATTTCTTTGATTATTATTTTTTCGATTGTATATATAATAACAATTTCATTTGAAAAAAAAGATATCAATCAGCAGTGGTATTTGGATAATAAAGGTCAGACTATTGGGTTTAGAACTGGAGTGAATGGTGAAGATATAAATTTCTCTTCAACACTTCAAATATCAGATCCAAATAGTATAATTGCAATTATGGATGTAGGAGTCAATTTTAATTTTAATATACAAACCAATCAATTTATAAACGAAAATGAAATTCCTAACAACGGGATAGATGATGATGGCAATGGATTTATAGATGACATATCTGGCTGGGATTTCTATAACAATGATAATTCACAATATGACAATCTTTATGGAGCTAGTCACGGAACTTCACTTATAAATATACTTGTTGGACGCGATGGGAATAAGTACATTCCACTTATTGATAATGTTTCAATATTATCAATAAAAGTTTTTGAAGGTGAGTCATATCGAATTAGTGGTATTATTGAAGGAATTGAATATGCTGAGCAGTTAGGGGCATCCATTTTAATAATGTCTTTTGAATTACTCACTTACAATGAGAGTGTATACACAAAAATGAGAAATAGTGATATGTTTTTTGTTTGCTCGGCAGGCAACAATAATAGTATTGAAGTTAATTATCCAGCCAAATTCAATTTAGATAACATGATTGTTGTTGGTGGAATAGCGAACAATGGTTATCCATATGAAAAAACAAACTTTGGGAGTTTTGTAGATATTTATGCGCCAGCTAAAGATATATACTCAATTGATTCATATGGAGAATATCATTTATATAGTGGAACATCATATGCTGTTCCACAAGTTGCGGCAATTGCTTACTATCTACATGAAACTTTCAATATTCAGATAGCCGATTTGAAAGCACAGATCATTCTAAACTCTAGGATATCCAGTAGAGCTTATTTAAATAACGAATATGTTAGAATTATAGACTATTGCATCATAACTGAAATGACTTGATAAATAATAAAACTATTTTTTGTGGAATTAATTTTTACTTTGTGAATAATCAAAGTAAATATTCGAAGCAAAATATTTGAGGTATTCTTTTTTATGGACAATTTTTCTAATACAATAAAAAATTAAAGACTAAAAAATAGAAGTAAGGATTACTTTTCCGATTAATAACAAATTTAATTTAAACAAAAAGTATGAAAACTACTACTGACTTCAAAACGTGATAATTAGGATAGTATTGATAATTCGCACAATTTTTCAGTTAGAAAGAATTTTTGTACTATTGTTTAAACTTTGAATAATCGATCCAACCGAGTTCCCATCCGTAACCATCCAAGTCAATGAATGATTTTCCATACATCCAATCTTCTGTTTCTTCCTTCGGACGAAGTTCTGTCGCACCATTTTCAATTGCTTTTGCATAAATATAATCAACATCATCTTTGGATTGTAGCATGAGTGAATTGAGTTGAGACAACCTGTGGGGAACGGTGTTCAACTTTGTTTTTGGTGTGAAAGATTCAAAAAATTCAGTATTCAGACACATGAGATAAAGCGTATCCGTCAGTTTGAAAGAAGATGCAATTTCGTTAGAAAACATAGGCTCGAATTTAAAACCGATTGCTTCAAAGAATATCTTGCTCTTTTGAGCGTCTTTCACAGCAACATTCAAAAAATATTGATTAATCATTTTCGTTTGATCTCCTATAATTTATTTTCTTAATCCATTCTTTTCTAACAGGATAAATCTTTGATAATATCGCACCAAGAAGCAGACCTCTGTCTGAGCTTGCTCCTCCGATTCTGGTATTCCATTCAACTCCTTCTTCAAAAGACTTGCTGTTGGCAAGTATATGAAATATCAAGGGAAGCGAATAGGGAATATGACATGAAATGCCAGCGTAATCCTTGATGAAACCTTTCGTATCCTTCATCTCAAGAGCGAGGCTTAATTTGTTTTGATATTGAATAGGTGCGTAAACAATCGATTCCTTTAATAAAGCCTGAATCGGTTTTTGATTGATTCTTGTCAGAATGTAATCAAAAACATTGAAAAATGCAGGATACTCTGTCTTATTTGTGAAAACTTGAGCTAGATCCCATGCTTTTTCATTGGATAAATCAAGTTCTTTAGCAACCAGGTAAGGAATGAATCCAACCAAATGATCATCACTTAAAACTAAATCTTTAAACCCAAGACCTAAATCAGCGTTCAGCTTGTTAACAACGAGCATTTTGCTGTAGCTTTCAACATATCCGTTATAATCTCCTCCGGGTCTGACTTTTGAATAGATTAAATTTTCATAATCTGCTCTGCTTAAGTTCGGATTTTTTTTCAGTGCTTCATAAAGCCAGATAACAAACATACCCTGTGAGGTGAAGTCTCCCACTTTGGCAAGTGGATAAGAGAAGTAAGATTTTCCAGCTTCATTGTACTGTTCTATATTTGGAAGCTGGAACAATAAAGATTGTTTCTTCGCCAATGTTTCTAAGTATTCTGGATTATATACCCAGTGAAATCCAAGACTTGCTGCGTTGGCAACCAGTCCGCCAATCAAATAATTATCCATAATGACCTCCTTATATAGTTCATCTTACCTTTTTCATGAATTCTTTAAAAGCAGGATGCTTTGGATGATCTAAAATTTCAGGCAATCCTTGTTCAATGATTTCGCCTTGATCCATGAAGATGACATAATCTGCGAAATCCCTAACAAAGCTCATGACATGTGTAACAAAGATAAAATCTTTCCCTAAACCTTTGAGTTCCTCTACGGCAGATAATACTTCATGCGTCAAAATTGGATCCAGCGAGGATGTAGGCTCATCTAAGAAGATGATATCAGGATTGACGCTCAATGCTCTGGCGATGGAAGCGCGCTGCGCTTGTCCGCCAGATACGTTTTTCGGAAGCTTGTCGACTTGATCGCCCAAATGTAATAAATTCAGATACTTGAGTGCCGTTTCATTCGCGAGTAAAGGATCCATCCCTCTTGTTTTTTCTAATACGAGCGTGATATTTCTTTTGAGTGTCAGATGTGGGAAAAGATTATGATTTTGAAAAACGAATCCGATTTTCTTTTTATAATCTTCCTCTTTGACATCGTGCCCGTTGATGTTGATTTCACCGCTCGAGGGAGTTTCCAAACCAGCCATAAGTCTGATCAATGTTGATTTTCCTGATCCGGAGACACCGATGATAGCAATTGATTTATAGTTTTCTAAAGTAAGATTGAGTTCATGCAGAACTTCGACGTCGTAGGTGTGATTGATGTTTTTTAAGTTGATTTTCATAACGACCACGTCCTTTCAACATACTTGGTGACTTGTGATAAAGGAATCGTGATTGCAAGATAGAGCAGCCACATCAATATATAACCCGGTACGAAGGCGAATGTTTGAGACTGAGCGACTCTGATCGCATAATAGAGCTCATTAAAGCTTAAAACGTTCAGTAGTGCGCTACCCTTGATGATCATCGAAAAGTTGTTCATCATCGGGGGCATCAGGATTCTGATGACCTGGGGAATGATGATATATCTGTATCTTTGGAAGGGTGTGAACCCAAATAAATCCATTGTCATATATTGATCCCTGGAAATACTTGAAAAAGCTGACTTATATACATTTTTCATGTAGGGAGCCATATAAATGACCAAAGCGGTAAATCCTAATGCATTTCTATTGTAGGTGCCGAATGCCGGTCCGATGACAAACGCGGTAATCACGATTAAAACCAGAAGCGGAGTACCGTAGATGATTTCTGTGAAGACATCGGTCAAGGCATTCAGATATTTCATTTTGGATATAGAAAACAAATAGAAGATGAATCCAATAATCAAGCTTCCAAACAAAGACAAAACAGAAACGATAATCGTATTGAGTATCGCTTCAGAAATCATGTCCTGATAGGGGATGAAGGATGAAAATGAAAAGCTTGATGTTTGTCTTAAGACAACGAACAACACAAAGGTTGCTACCGTCAAAACAGCAAGCACATAAGATATTATCCTACTCATTGATGTAGAAATCTAAACCGTATCTTCCAAGATTTTCCAATAGGGTCGCATTCCATTTTGTAGCTAAAACATCATAGAGACCACCCTCATCATCAAAGGTTGCGATGAATGCATTGGCTTGTTCAATCAATTCCGTGTTGCCTTTTTTAACAGCCATGCCGATTGGACTTGAAACAAATGGATCCCAAACAATCATCGTTGTCGACATGTTTGCTTTGTAACCGTCAACAACAGGATTTGCACTCATCAATAAAATATCGGATGTTCCTTGAGCAATCGATTCAACAGCAGTACCTAAATCGGTTGCCTGTGTGACTGTCTTACCGTATGATTGCGGAATAGAAGATGATACCTGTGCAGCAATACCCACATATCTTGCACTTTCAATCGCGAGGAGCTGCTCAACGGTTGAATTTTCATTCAAGTTGTTTGCTGTAGCAAATTCCTGATTGACCAAGGTGATAATCTTGAAGAAAAAATATGGATCAGAGAAGTCTACAATTTCCATACGTGCTGCAGTGATACTCATGGATGCAATTGCGATATCGATTTCACCGGAATCCAGTGCGGGAATGATGGAACCGAAGTCGGTATTGACGATTTCGACTTCACGTCCCAGATATTCGCCTAAAGCTAAAGCGACATCGACAGAAATCCCCATGGGGTCATTATTTAAATCAACAGTTTCAAAGGGCGGATATTTAAGATCCATGCCGACTCTGAGAACTTCAGCATCGCGTTCACAAGCAGATAGTGCAATGGATGCGATTAAAATTGTTAGGATTAAGAATACTTTTTTCATAGCTTTTATTTCCTTTCATTAAGATACGTTTATTATACTAAATTCAGGCGAGATAAGGAAAAGTTTTGCTTCATCCAATTAAAATAAATATAAAAAACACGCATCCTCTCATAGATGAGAAGTCATGCGTGTTTTCAATTTATTTTATAATTTCTATTTTTTGCTGAAATATAATTTTGGTTTTCTTTTCACATCCATGATGCCCCAATGCTTTTCTGGTTCATCAGGATTTGCTGATCCCTTCCAGGGTTCATCAAATGCTTCAAAGACGAACATCGTGATTTTGTTTTGAGTGCTCCAAGCTTCGACTTCAGTCAAATATCTGTTTTGATTGATTTCATTGGCTTCATCCGCATTCATTTTTGAGTCAGCATGAGTTGTCCATCCGAATTCTGTGAAGATGATATGTTTTCCGGGGTATTTTTGTGTATTTAAAAGATAATCATTCACAGTAACATTAAATGAATCCTTCACAGGAGTCTTCAACCACATCGGATAGGAATGGATGCTGATAAAATCAACTGCTTTAGCAATCTCTTCACCATTCTTTAAAAAGAAGTAGGCGCCTTCACAAAAGGTCACAGGCTTTTTAACCTTTGTTTTTAAGTATCTGACATGCTTGGCGATTGTGGATGGCAACATCAGATTGGCATGCCATTCTGATGTACATTCGTTTCCAACAGCAACTGCAAGGATGATATCCTCATATTTGTTACAAAGCTCGGCAAGCTTGTCAAGCTGTTGGTAATTGAATACCTTGTTAAACTTGATTTCTTCATCTGAATGCAAGCCTCCCCATGGACAGCTTGGGTTGTTGATTTCGCCTCTGGGCTCAACCCCAACCATCACCTTTAAAGGAATCTTGTGATCCTTGATCACTTTGAGAACTGTTTGAGCATGCTCGTAAGGATCATACATCCTGATGTAATCAAAATGTTTCGATAAAATAGTTAAATCTTCTAGAACCTGTTCATAGGTGGGGTATACCTTGATTTGCGGTCCTTGGTGTTCGCGGTAGCCTGAATAGCAGACTGCTCTTCCGAAAGGTATCATGTTTTGTAGTTCTCCTTTTATAAGATGAATAATATTGCAAGAATGGAAATCAGATTGGACAAAATGTGGACAGCGATTGGCGCCATGATATTTTTATGATTCTTCAAATATATATAACCAAAGATGAATCCCATGACATAATAACTGATGCCGTTGACTAAAGCGCCTAAGATGGATGCTTCACCAATCAAGTGAATCGATCCAAAGACTAAAGATGAAACAACGAGTGCGATCTTATCATTTTTGATCAATCCGAAGAAAGCTTTCCGATAAATCAATTCTTCAATGATCGGTCCCATGATGACTGCGGATAGGAACATGAAGATTGCTCCCGGACCCATCAGCGATCTGATGATTGTCAGCTGATTCACTGCTTCTGATGGAGCAATTCCAAATAGGTTTCCCAGATATTCCGAAGCGAAGATAGATACCACATTACCTAGCATCAAGGTCAGATAGCCGACAATGATGATTAAGAACCATTCATTCTTGATGAGCTTGAATTCCATGTAATCTTGTTTGAACTCAACTTTGAGCAATAAGAAGATTGCAGGAATCAATGCCAAATAGGTCAGAAAGTTAATCAGTGATTCCGTAAAGCTTGAAATTCTGGTTTCAGGACCTTTGATGATGATATATTCTGTTTGGAAAAAAGAAGGAAGTAGTTGGGTTTCACCTGCATAAATGTTGATTGCATCCTGATCGATATTCCAATAGGTAACCGTAGGAGATGCTCCAAAGACCTGTTCAATCGATAATGGGTTGAAGTCTGTCTCGCTAGTGAGTTCATCCGTGATGAAGAAAATATCTTGATAGCTCGTATTTCCGCTATTGATGATGATGCTGTATCCTTCATAATCAGCAACCACGGTGATATAGTCCCCGTAGGTTTCTTCATAAGATAAGTAGATTGCCGGATTGATCAAAGCGATTCCATGCGCATCCTCACTGATCTTTTCAACGATGAGTTCTGATTCAGTCAATGTTTCGTTAAGAATCGGTACCTCGGATGCTAGAAGAAACAAGATGGTTGAGAATACAAGCATGATTAAAAAATAGACCATGATCGCAGAAAAATATTTTGATTTATTTTCTGGAGTCGGATCGATTTTTTTCTTACTGATTTCGTTTTTAAATACATCTTCAAATTCAATGATTTCGTGTTTTTTGTTCATAATATTCACCTATTTCATCATAGCATAAAAAGGCTTCAATTGATACCTTATGATTGAAAATGTGATAATATAGAATAGAAATAAGTTAAAAAAACGAGGTAGTCTCATGATCGAAGTCCTGGTAGCATCCCACAACCGCCATAAAGTCAATGAACTGAAGAAAATCATGGATCATCCTGAGATCAGATTGATCTCTTTATTTGATATTGCAGAACACGATGATGTCATTGAAGATGGGTCATCTTTTTTAGATAACGCTGCGATCAAAGCGAAGTATTTCGCGAATAAGCATCATATGATTACCATCTCTGATGATTCAGGTTTGGTTGTTGAAGCATTGGATGGAAGACCGGGTATTTATTCCGCACGGTATTCTGGCGGAACAGATCATGATAATAATTTAAAAATCTTGAAAGAAATGGAAGATATGGAAAATCGTTCGGCCTATTTCATATCTGTGATTGTTTTATGTTATCCTAATGGTGTAACAAAAAGCTATGAGGGGAGAGCCCATGGATATATTGGAAGAGAAGAAAAGGGTCATAACGGCTTTGGCTACGATTCCATCTTTTATGCTCCCGAGTACCAAAAAACATTCGCTGAGCTGGATAACTCACTGAAAAATAGAATCTCGCATCGTGCGAACGCACTCCTTAAACTGAAGGAGGATCTTCATGAAATTATTGATTACAAGTGATGTTCATCAAGATTTGGATGCTCTGATCGAAGTGATAGAAAAGCATAAAGATATCACACACCATCTCAATGCAGGGGATATGTGCATCGATCCCAAGTTTTATGAACGTTATCATATCATTACGGTCAAAGGCAATAATGACTATGGAGTCAATATACCGCTTGAGCGCGTATTGGATATTGAAAACAAGAAGATTTTATTGACGCATGGTCATTATGAGCATGTGAAGTTTGGATTGGATAGACTTAAACTAAAAGCGAAATTGAATGGAGCAGATATTTGTATCTACGGTCATACGCATGAACGTTTCATGACGGTGGATCAAGGCATCTTGTTCATCAATCCGGGTTCTTTAGGTGATTATCATAGAAGCTATGCCATCTATGAAAACGAGCAGGTCACCTTTTATCAGAGGTAACAATGTGGAACATGTCGAACTGATTCAAAAACAAGCAGCTAAAGCTTTTCAGGTTCCGGAAAATGATGTCATTGTCAAGGAACGTTTTTTGGGAGGCATGAGCAATATCACATATCATATTTCTGTCCGTGGCAAGGAATATACTTACCGGATCATCAGAGAAGGTGGTAAACAGTTTGTTAATTTTGAAACTGAAAAAAAGAATTTAGAAATCATTAAACCGCTTCATTTATGTAATGAAACAGTTTACTTAAACACAATGAATGGAGAAAAGGCTTCTACCTATATTGAAGGCACCATTCTTTCATCTGTTGAGTATCATCCCTATTTGAAGGATGTTTCAAATACATTGAAGAAACTTCACCATTCAGGACTCCGTCCAGCATCAGATTATGGCCTTATCGAAAGGCTTGATCTTTATGAATCCTATACCAAGATGAGAACTCCAATGTATCAGGATCTAAAGAGTAAATGGATTGAAATCTATATATCGGAACATCAACATGAGCCTAAGGTATTTTGTCATAACGATGCACAGCGTTCAAACTTCTTGATTGCCAAGGATCAGTTATATCTTTTAGATTGGGAGTTTGCCGGATTGAATGAATTCTACTATGATATCGCAAGCTTCGGAAACATCCGCTTTGAGGATGCTTTAGAACTACTTGATGTATATCTAGAAAGACCTGCGACACTTAAAGAAATCAATTCTGTGAAGTTTTATAGAATGTTTCAAGCCCTTCAATGGCACCAGGTTGCCTTAAGAAAAGAAATGATCGGTCTATCCGATGAATTAAAGATCAATTTCAAGATGTTTGCAGGCAAGTATCTTGACCTCGCAAACAGACTTTATCATGAAATCAAGGGGAAGTTATTTGAATGCGATTAAGCGATGTATTAAAGCTGCCCAAACAACCGCATAGCCTTTCCATCATCAAGGACTACCTTGGTCAACCGCTCTCGCATATCGAGTATCAGGCGGCTTTTAGTTTTTACTTTGAAATCGCGATTGAACTTGAGTTATACGATCTTGTCTTCAGCGAAGGCGAAAAAGTCTTAAAAGAAATCTCATTTCAACAAAATTCACCCTACTATGAAAAAATCTTAAAGCTTTTAATCACAGCTTCCATTCACTTAGAGAAGTTTGAACAGGCAAGAGACTATATCGACAGACGGAAACAAGCCCTGCCCATCCTTAAACAGTATCTTGGCTTGCTGGATGAAATCGAATATAAAAAAGCTTTGAATCTCCCTTATCTGGATGATCTCCTCAAAGTCATCAAGGACATCATTCCAGACCAGACAAAGATTTTCTGTCTGGAAGAAATATTCCAAATCTATAAAAAAGACCATCAATATGAAATGGCTTTAAATAGCCTTTATGAGTTGTATAACTATGACCTTAAGTCCAAGTACTTCAATGATGAGTTGAAGCTCTTGATTGAACTCACCAGATATGATGAAACGATAAAGAAAGCTGTTCTATCCTTGAGGGATAACCCCAAACAGTCACAGTCTGTTTTAGCCCTTTTAGAAGCTTACATCAAGAAGGAAGACTATCATAAGGCATCCACCTTGGAAACAGAGTATGAAGAGCTGATTGACGCAGAAGATGAAGCGTATAAGAAGAAAGCTTATGAGCTGATTATTCTACTCTATAACAAGATGGATAACAAGCCATCCTTGGACTTATACCAGAAAAAACTGAAGAGCTTGAAAAAAGCGATTGATAAGCAAATCAAGCCCGTTCAAGAGATCAAGCCTGAAGTCGTCATTGTAGAAAAACCAGAAGTGAAAGGGATTACCCACCCTAATTTATTGAAGCATTTGGAGATCAGCCATGAGCTGATCCAGTTCTCGCATCTGATTGACGAAAAGCTTTTATTGAGGGATTACTTAAGAGTCTTTTTCATACACGTCGATTCCTATATCAAGGCAAAAGAATTCATCATCTATCTGAATGGAGAATCCCCAAACCTCTTTCACTATAAGAAAGAAAGATTGTACGATAAAACCATCATCACGAGCTTAATAGAAGAATCCATCGTGGATAAGATCATGAAATCAGGCGATGAAATCTTTGAAGAACCTAAAACGATACGCTGGCCGAAGAACATCATCACCCAGAAGGACTATGAAGAAGAGATTAAGTTCATCTACGCTTACCCCTTGGGTGATCAAGGCGTCTTCATGGCTTACATGGATCAGGAGGTTAAGGATCCCGGAGCTTATTACGACCTGTTCAAGCTGATGAGCGCTATCCTTTACGCCCATATCTTAGATGAAAAGAAATTATCCAAACTAAAGAAAGAAAACAGATTCTACTCCAATGTCTTGAACAGTCCGATCCTTTCCTATAGAGAACTCACTGAAACAAGATCATCCTATAACGATCAGGCACAAGCCCTCTTCAAGATTGACAAGCACCATCATTTAGAACTCTTTTTAAGAGATATGTCCTATGAGCATGTCAGAGATTACAAAGAAACCATTCAAAGACTTTTAAACAAGCCTGGTGAGTCTAAAGAAATGATGTACCGCTACCAGGAAAAGCATATATTGGAAAAGCTTTATAGTTTGAAGATAGGAGATGAAGTGATCGTTATGAGTATATTCAGTGATCAGACCAAGGAAGCACTTGAAACGAAATCGTTAATCGAGAAAGCGACCTTAGACAGTGAAACAGGTCTTGGAAACGACTATGCGTTGTCCCAAGAGCTCGAGGAGCTCTTGAAGGATAAGGCAAGCATATTCTTGATTGAGCTCGATCAGAACTTGAAGCATATTTACGGCAGTGAGAAGATCGGACAGTATTTTAAGGAATTCGCTCAACACACCAAGAAGTTCTTTTCAGACGGTGTGAGCTACCGCTATGATTTCAATCAATTGGTGGTCATCATCCCCAATAACGACATCAGAAGCGTCACCAAGCTCGTTAAGGACTACTTCAAGTATATGGAAGCCTATGAGTCTAAAGTGCTGAAATACGAGAAATTCAGCGCCAATATGGGCATTCTCAGATATCCTGTCGTCACCATTGAGAAGAATAAAGATAAATTATTTAGATATTTGGATATCGCGCTTGAAAAAGCGAAGCACGATAAGGAAGAAAAGTATGTCTTCTTCGTTTATCGGGATTATGAGGATGAGCTTTTTGAACAGCAGGTGATCGATCACTTGAATGCTGCGATTGAAGAGAAGAACTTAGGTCTTATTTTCAATCAGATCACCGATATTAAGAAAAATAGAGTCTGGCAGTATGAAAGCGAGCTCGCCTTGTTCAATCTGGCGATCGATAACAAGTACCTTTTATCCATCGCCAGAAAGAGAAACAGACTATCAGAACTTGAAAGATTTCATATCAAGAAGGTTTGCGAGTTCTTGGTTGAACTAGAAAAACAAACAGAACGCCTGATTAAGTTAACCATTCCGATTTCTAAGGAAACATTCTTAGATCCGACATTCAATCCTTATATTTTAGGATTATTCAAATCTTACGGCATTCCCTATGAGTTCGTCAGATTGAAATGCGATATGGAACTAAGAGCAAATCAATACGCTCCTCAAATCCAAGAATTGATCGATCATGGGATCGCTTTGGATACGACATCCTTAGAAATGGCGTTAAGCTATCCATTCCATGCCCTTCATGTCGATATCAAGAAAGAAAATATCAAGTGGAACAGCTATCTTCATAAGATGAGAGAGTTATTGGAAGGTTTCAATATGGCGCTCATCATCAGAGGCGTTAAAACCAAGGATCAAAAGGAAGCCTTGGAACGATTCGGCGTCATGTACATTGAAGGTCCTATTTATAAACAGCTTCCAGCCCCGGTATTGATTGAAAAGATCAAGGAAACATTATGAGCTTAAATGAACTAAAGAAGTATGCAGAAACTGAAATCAAAGATGAAAATATCAGCCACGGTTACCGTGCAGCCTCGTCTTTTTCCATGCTCGAGCATGTGGATCTGATGTTAGGTAGATATTTAAGTGAAAAACAAACAGAACAAGGCGCAATTCTTTTGGATGTCTTCGGCATTCTTCAAGGGCTATTTGTAGCAATTGACGCTTTATATGACTTAGCGATTGGACTGACTCAGTACAAGTACCATGTCAATATCAACCAGAATCCTACGCTTCATGAACTGAAATACATTAGAAATGATATCGTGGGACATCCCACTCACCGGACGTATCCGGATGGTGGGGTTGGGTTCTCCATTCTGGAAACAAAGGGATTATCTAAGGAAAAGCTTACCTATCAAACCTATATCTATGAAAAAAACAGCCTTGAAATCAAAACGAAGGATGTTTTATTCGAGCCTTTGATCGAGGCATATAAAAAAGAAAGAGATATCGTCTTGAATGATATCTTGCAGTTCTTGCAGCACACA
>Ga0209212_1000749_pt1 | contig 59813 bp, 49 predicted proteins | sample RifGroC2_FD_183996 | JGI IMG/M metagenome (GOLD analysis project Ga0209212, IMG submission 183996) | Groundwater microbial communities from Rifle, Colorado, USA - Groundwater C2 (SPAdes) (version 2) | ecosystem: Environmental > Aquatic > Deep subsurface > Groundwater | place: Rifle, Colorado...
TCAAAGTAGCTTCCGGGTTGCGGTAGTAGCCTGAGGAGCAGCTGGGACCCCGGCCTTGTAGTTCGCCAACTTGTCCGGGCGCGGCGAGCCGGCCCTCTTCATCCACAAGACGCACTTCAGTGCCAACCCGGGGCCTGCCGACAGTAAAGTAGCGCGCCTCTGGAGGATCAAGAGGGGAGGTGAAAACCACGCCACCCCAGTCAACGGCGCCGTAAGTGTTCAGCACGATACCACCCAGCTTGTCCTCGGCCTCGCGGGCCAGATTCGGAGCCAGGGGCGCGCCTACGCTAAGCCAAAATCGCACGGAAGAAAGATCATGGCGGTCGCGACGAGGGTAACTCGCCATCATGGCCAACTGGGCGGGAACCACGCAAGCAAGCGTGACTCTTTCTTGTTGAATCAGCTCAAAAGCAGCCCTGGGTTCAAAGTGTTTTAGAAAGACTGTCTTGGCCCCGATCCGTGGGGCGGCGAAATAAACCGGAATATTTGGGCCACCCGCCGCCGGTGAGAGGGCTGCAAGGACGTCCTGCTCCGTAAGTTCGAGCACATCTACGTAACTGCGGCCGTAGAGGAGCCGCGCGGCCGCAGTGTACTCGGCAAACTTAGGCAGGCCGGTGCTTCCGGTAGTCGAGTTTATCAGAGAAACTTCCGCGGCCTTATAACACCGGGCCTCCAGCGCCGTCAGCTCCCCTCTCTCCTCCCGACGATGACAGGCAAGCTCATGCAGAGAAAACGCCCCCGCAGGCACTTCCTTTCCAGCAACCAGGATGTGGCGCAGGTGGGGCATCTCTCCCTGCAACTCACGGATCATCCCGAAATAGTCGAAGTCCCGATAGCTCCATGGCGCCACGATGGCTGCCGCCTCCGTGAATCTGAGACAGAAGCGCATTTCAGCCTGGCGCAGCGTGCGCGGCACCGGAAGGCAGAGTATCCCGGCCTTTTCGCAGGCGACCCTTATGAGAGGCAGCTCCGCAGAGTTGGGAAGCTGGACTACGAGCACATCGTCCCGCCTTAATCCAAGGCGGACCATGGCTAAGGCCAATTGGTCAGTCCAGACCTTGGCCTCAACCCACGTAAATTCCTGCTGCCCGTCGGTAACGGCAATGCCTTGCGGATTTCGATCCGCGTTCTTGTCCCAGTAGTCGGAGATCGTGGCGGGTTCCCAAGCCCCTTGACTTAAGTAGTCGTTGATGACCTCTTCTGTCAGCCGGGTAGGCCAAGCCATGGATTGGACCTGACAATTTGCTACTTGAGTTGCCTCATGGCCGCAAAGAGATCCTGCCACGGCTGTCCCGGCACATAGGGGGGCAGCTCCTCCAGGATTTTCATGGCCCAGGGTTCAGGGTGGAGGTAGCCGGTTTCGGACCGAATCCGGAGAAGATCCCCATCGGGGAGTTTGTCTGCATTGCGCGACAGTTCCGCCCGAACTAACTTGGTGTCATACTTTCGCGGACCGGGAGTCAAGTCTTTTATAAAGAGCACTTGCTTCCCTTCGCCGAGATCGGCCAGCCGACGCACAAAAGTCAGATACTCTTTCTTCATAGTTTTCCTCCCAACCCATAACTTGCCCACTCGGCCAGGACCTTTTTCTTGACCGCTTCGGGATAGGTGGTTTCGAAAGCGGACTTCACGGGGATGCCCTCCTGTTCCCAATCGTCTGGCCAGGTCGCATCGAACACCACTGATGCTCCCTTCAGCCTGCGGCGCTCATCGGCGCTAAAGCAAGGGGTTAAGGCATTGGCTCTCCCTTCGTAATGCTCCACAGTGATTCCCTTCGCCGGGTGGCACTTGGTGGCAAAGGCATGGATGACTTGGTTCATGTCAAAGGGATCCAAATCTTTGTCCACAACGATCACTTTGGAGACCATCACCCGCCGGGCGGTAAAATAATCCAGCACCTGGCGAGCTACACGGCTACCGCCGCGCTCGACGCTCACTACAATAAGGTGGGTCACGCCCTCGGGAGGAACATAAACCTCTCTGACTGGAACTCCATGCCGCTTCAGCCCGCGCTTCATCGCTATCGCCGCGGTAAGAGAGGCGGCAATAGAGCTGTCGTCAGGCGGGACGCCCAGGGTGCTCAGGGTAATAATGGGATTTTTCCTATGCGTAATGGCAGTGATCTGAACCAAAACCCCCTCGCTCATAGTGCCGCTGCGGTATCCGGGGTATTCGCCGAAAGGTCCCTCGTGGGCAATTCTGTCCGGGAGCACCTCCCCTTCGATAATAATTTCCGCTTGGGCGGGCACCATGAGGTCATGGGTCTTGCACTGGACGAGCTCCACCGGCGCTCCTCTCAATCCGCCGGCATATTCCACTTCGCTCTCTCCGGGTTTATAGGGGTCCGTGGCGACCATGTGGCAAAGAGATTCACAGCCAATGACAATGGCCACGGGCATCGGCTGCTTGCGCGGGAGGTATTTCCCTTTCATCATCATCGCCAGCTGGCTTGTGGCCTGGGGCCAACCAGTGAGCATATTTTGCGTGTGCGTCATGAAACGATACATGCCCCAATTGCTCCACCCCGTGTCCGGGTCCTTCGTTATGACGATGTCCCATGTCCCGATATACCGGCCGCCGTCCCCGTCGTGCACCATGGGCGCGGGCAGGCGATAGATGTCCACCTCGGGACCGGCCATGACGTTTTCCTGGCAAGGGGCCGATTGGACCACCACCGGCTTAATCTTCTTCTCGCGCCGCTCCTCGTATGCTGCGTAAAGCTGACGGACTGAAGTATCGGGGGGAAGACCCAGCGCTATGGCCACCCGTCGCCAGGTTGCCACCGGACCGTTGAGAATTGCGTAGCCGGGAGAATAATCCTTGATCTTTTCAAACAAAATTGCCGGACCGGACTGTTCGAAGTTGCGCCGGCTAATGGCCCCCACCTCCATATCCCAGTCCACCTCTTTCTTGACCCGCACCAGATCTCCCGATTTGTCCAATGCGGTGATAAACTCCCGTAAGTCGGAAAACGCCATTTTCCTTCCCCCTTTTTACTGTTTCTCTCCGTATAGTTTCGCTATGTGCCCGCTATCCTCAAGTTCTTTCAAAAAGCGCGTTTCTAAAAACGACCCCGGATCAGCTCCCTTGGCCTTGGGATTGCTCTTTTCAAGATCCTTCAGGATAACTTCAATTCCCTTGGGATCAGGATAGGGGAGCCGCGCCATAAACTTGACAGCGTAGGCATTGTAGGATTCCTCTATCGCTTCCGCGTCGTCGATTTTCATAAGCCTGGAAATCGAGCGCAGGCTCGCCTGCTTGTTGGTCTTGTAGAAGTGAATTCCCTCGGCAAACGCCGTGACGACGCGGCGCACCAGCTCTCTTTTTTTATCGATCACGGAACGCGAGGTAACTAGAGAAGTCCCCAGGTAATCCAGGCCGAGATCCGCCAGGGCGGCCAGCTCATTGAAACCCGCCTTGCGCGCCCTGATGGTCAACGGCGGTTGAATTAGAACCGCGTCAACTCTGCCGGTTTGCAGGGCGGCAAAGCGGTCGGGGGGTCCCCCGACGGACACAAAGAATACCTCTTTATCCGGCTCAAGCCCCCATTTTCTGACCGCTACCCTCGCACCGTAGTCATCCGATGATCCCGGTCGGCTCACGCCGATGGTTTTTCCTTTGATGTCGGCCGGGTTCTTAATGGCCCGCTGCGAAAAAATCGAGTGTTCCATCGTATTGACGAAACTCATCAGGACGGCCGTATTGGCTCCCGCCAGATTAGCCGTGATGGCGGCCGGTCCGGCAAAGACGACGAAATCAACGCTCCCTGCCAAAAGCGCGGAGATGTTAGGAGGGGCCCCGGTGATGTAAATGATCTGGGGCTCCAGATTATGTTTGCGGAAGATGCCGGCATCCCTGGTGACAAATAGGATCGCCTGGGAGCCGGTGAGCGCGCTGTGGCTCATATTAAATCGCTCTTGTGCCTGTCCCAATCGGGTGAGTCCCGGCAGCGCCGCCACGAATAAGATAGACCAAAGGCAACTTCTCAAAACCCTGTTTGCCATTTTTGTTACTCCTTTATGAGGGCTTAATACCCCGCTCTTTCAACAGAGTCACGAATGCCCGCATCCATACGTCGTAATCAGGTCTCCTCCCCGCCGTTACAATATTCCCGTCTACTACCGCTTCACGTGTTTGTACCCAGATGCATCCGGCCGCGATGACGTCGGCCTTCACCGAATGATGTATCGCAGTCAATCGCTTCTCCTTGATCCCCAACGATACAAGGGCTTCCGTAAGAATTTGCGGGCTGTGACAGATGAATGCCATTGGCTTGTCGGTCTGGAGGAAATGGCGCACGATGTCGAGACAACGATTATCAACCCGCAGATGCTCCGGGCCCCGGCCTCCCGGTATGATAAGAGCGGCGAATGCCGACGGATCGATCTCATCTAGAGAGGCATCTGGCACGATGATGAACCCCGGCAGCTCCTCAAAGGTATCCCAGGTGCCATCCAAGCCAAACGGCATGTGAACGACGGTTCTAAGAGGCTTCTTTTTGGGCGCAGCGACGGTTACATCAAAGCCTTCTTCCAGCATGCGGAAATAGGCGTAATCATGATGGCCGGAGCTGGTAGACTCCTCGATAATCATAAGAATACGAGCGGTATGAAGCACTCCCTTCCCTGTGTAAACAGGCGTTCCTTTCAGCATAGATAGGAATGCCCGTATCCATACATGGTAATACGGTCTCCCGATTACTGTCACAATGTTTCCGTCTACTACGGCTTCACCGCGCGACTCGACATAGGTGCATCCGCGGATAGCGACGCGGGGCTTAATAAGGCTGTTGCCGGTCAATCGCCTCCCTTTCATCCCTGTCTCAAGAAGAACAAGGGGGCCGCGGCAGATGGCTCCTATGGGCTTGTCGCTTTCAACGAAATGGCGGACAATTTCGACGCAGCGCTCTATATTCCGGATCTGCTCCGGGGCCCGGCCTCCCGGCAGCAGCAGACCGTCGAACGTGGAGGGATCGATCTCGTCGAAAGAGGCATCGGCATCCATTGCGTACCACGGCCTCTCGATGTAGGTATCCCAGCCCTCCTCCTGCTGATGAATGACGACATGCAGACGCTTTTTTTTAGGCGCAGCGATGGTTACATCAAACCCTTCTTCGCGCATACGGAAAACCCCGTAATCCAGATCAGGAGTGGAACCATCCCCGGTTACTATTAGAATGCGAGTCATACGTAGCTCCTCCTTTCACAACATTAGCCCTACTCCATGATCCTGGGACTCTCCTCGTCTAGAAACTGATGGCTGCAATAGGGACAGAGAAGCTTTATGCCCTTGTGTCGCAGCTCTTGTGTGTGGCAGTAAAATTCTCCCCGGCATTTGGGGCAGGTAACCCAAAAAATATTAGCCATAACTCTCCTTCCTTTCGGCTTAGGCCTTGGGCAGACGGTCAAGAAGCTGGGGCGAGATAAAATCTTCCAGCCGGGTTTTACTCAGAGCCTCTTTCGGCACCTCTACGCGAGCGGCAAACGGTCTCTGCACCGGCCGGGTCGCGTCAATAATCATTTTTGCGGTCATGATGTCATCGGTCTGAGATGGATCGAGCGTGTTCCCCTTGGCGTTCTTGATGATGTCCACATCCTGATCCGCTTGAACTCTGGTGGCCATAGCCCACATAACCTGTTCCTCGTTGTAGACATCGATATCCGCGTCTACCACCACGACATGCTTGACGAAGTCGCACCCGGCCAGGGCAGCCAGCGCTGCCTGCCTGGTCTCCCCGTCGATCTTTTTGTCGACTGAGACGTAGCAGTTAAAACGGCAGCAACCGGAGATCGGGAAGTGGACCGCCTTGACGGTCGGCACGATGCCGCGAATCAGGTTAAAGAGACTCCCCTCTTTGGGAATCCCTCCTAACACCCAGTTGTCCCGGTGGCCGACAAAGATGTGTTGGAAAACCGCATTGCGCCTGTGAGTGATCGCGGTTACCTCGATTACCGGGCGCAGCCGCTGCGGGCCATAGTAGCCGGTGAACTCCCCGAAAGGCGCCTCGACCTCCTTAACGTTAGGAAGCACATGCCCCTCAATCACTATCTCGGCGTCCGCAGGCACCATGAAATCCTCTCCCCAAGTCTCCGAGGCTGTAAGCCTGAGCGGCTCTCCCATGACGGCGCCGATGCGGGCATAGTCATCGACACCGAAAGGAGAGACATTCAGCGCACCGAGATAGAAGGCAGGGTGATGGCCCACCACAATAGCTACCGGAGTGGGACGCTTCTTCTCCTCGTTCTTCCGGTGGATCTGCCAGTTGTGCCTGGGAGACATGTGAATGCCCAGCCGCCTTGGCCCCTTGACCATATTGCGGAGAAAGGCCACGTTATAGAAGCCCTGCTCCGGGTCTTTCATCACCGGGGTCATGTCGATGTAAGGGGCAGGGTCCATAGCGTGATGACGCACAATCGGAAACTCGTAAAGATCCGCGTCGTCTCCTCGCTTGACGACTTCTTTGACGGGGGCTTCCTTGGTCGAGACGGTCACGGGAGAAATAAGCTTTTCCTCGCGTCTGGCGTACTCGAGGCTCAGCGCCAGTTTGGCGTCATCGGCGCTCATCCCCAGAGAGAGCGCGCAACGCTGTCGGGTAGCAAAAAAATTGCTTAAGAGCGGAAAGCGAGAAGGCTTGCCTTTAAGGTTAAGCGGCTTTTCGAAAAACAACGCGGGAAATTTTTTCATCTCTTCCAGATGCTGAAGCAGAGCCGTAACCTCGAATTGGGCAGGGGATACCGTTTGCTCGACTCGCACAAGATCATGTTGGAGCTGACCCTCTAGTTGCGAGAGAAAGTCATGAAGATTTTTTCCCATACGTTTCTCCTAAGAGCCTGTTCGTTGACTTTTCAGCCAGGACCGCGAGCGCGGCTAAAGCTGGGGGAGGCCCGGTGTTTTACCTTCCATTAAAGCGCCGAGCCCGGCAGCGGGAAAGCGCAGCCCTACATAGAAGGCGCCGAACTGCCCGTACACGGCGCTGGCTTCATCGAAGCGCATCTCGTAAACAAGTTTCTTGAACACCAGCGGGTCGTCGGCGAAAAGATCCACACCCCACTCCCAGTCGTCAAAGCCGATAGATCCGGAAATAATCTGGGTTACCTGTCCCCCGTATTTCCGTCCGATTACGCCGTGTTCGCGCATCATCCGCTGGCGTTCCGTGATCGGGGCCATATACCAGTTTTTTTCCTCTCCGCGCATTTTATTCATGGGGTAAAAGCAGGCATAACGTTGCGGCGGGACCTCGGGCCGGAGCCGAGAAATGGATGCGTTCCGCTGCTTGGCGAGCACATCCTCCACGGCCTGGTTCCACTCGGGGGTTCCGGGTTGCATTCCTTTTTCCTTGAGCGCTGTGTAGAGGCGGACCGAAACCTCGTACAGGCCCAATTCCACTACCGAGACATATGAGGTTGTCTGCTCCAGGAACTCGGCCAGAGTGAGGTTGGCCACACGCAGCTCCACGCTGTTGAGCCCCTCCAAAGTGCGCCGAAAGTGGAGGAGCATGAGATCCCCTTTATGGCCGAGCATGGAAAAGAGCGCGCTCTGTTCCTCGCCCCCTTTTTCCATCTCCTCCAGCAAAGCCGTTGCTTCTTCAATGGCCCGCTTTTGCTCTACGGAGGTGGCGGCCTTCCAAACTGGCCAGCGCACGCGGAACATCTGGTGCAGGATGAAGGAGCCCTCCAGGGTTAGCGGAACGGTCGGGATACTGTCTTCCTGAATACTCATGACCTCACTCTCTTTTCCTCCAGACACAACTCAATCTTTCAATTTTAAAGGTTGCCTTTCCTTGACCACTGTCGATTGCTGGGAATATTGCTTAAAGATTCCTGGCGATGCTACCAAAGCGCGCGCTGTTGTGCAAATCTTGTTTCTTCCTCATTCATCTTTAATAACTCTTAAGATTGCGAAAAACTGTCTGTTTTTTTCCTACCGGTGAGAGTCCTGGAGGCTGGAAATTAGTCCGGGAAGGCGCCATGCCGCGATTGGATTGGTTCTTTTGAGTAATGGCGCTCAAAGAACTCCCTCGCAACAAGCGATAGATGAGAAAGGCTTGGAGGGGAGATGGCATTATATTTGCAGCCCTATCCTTTATCCGCGAAATTTTTAGGAGGGTAAGATGGCACGTTTGGGATTTACAGTCGATCTGGAACGCTGTGTGGGCTGCATGGGATGTGTTATCGCCTGCAAGGCGGAAAATGGGACGCCGCCAAGCATTCACTGGATGAAGGTTCTGGAGCGAGAGGAGGGCGAATTCCCCTACGCAAGGCGGACCTTTACGCCGGTTCGATGTAACCATTGCGCCAATCCGCCTTGCCTCACGGCGTGCCCAACAGGCGCTATCGTGAAGCGGGCGGACGGGATTGTCGCGGTAGATCAGGACGTGTGCATCGGCACGATGGCCTGCATGACGGCCTGTCCCTACTATGTCCCCTATCGTTGGGATGGAGAAGACGGTTACTTTGGGAAAGAGCTTGTGCCCTACGAAGAGGAGAAATACTCCAAGTTTAAAAAGGGCACCGCCCAGAAGTGCCATTTCTGCTACCATCGTATAGACGAAGGGCGTCCTCCCGCCTGTGTGGAGTCTTGCCCTGCGGACGCGCTGAACTATGGAGATCTGGATGATCCGGAGAGCCGGGTAAACTCCCTGCTCAGGCAGAAGAAACATTTCCAGCCTCGGCAGGAGCTCGGCACGAACCCGAGCCTTTTTTACCTTACGGGTAAGGGGGGTGGCACAGTTGGAGGAGGCCGATAACGATGAGTAAAGGACTTACCGACACGAAGTTTATCATCGATTTCCAGGAGCAACGCCATTGGGACTGGAAGGTGGCTTTTTATCTCTATGGCGCCGGCACCAGCGCCGGGCTGATTTTTCTCGAACTGGTGCTTCGGGACTTGGGGGTGGTGGACGAAAGAGTGGCGCTCTGGGGCATGTGGATAGGACTGGTTTTAGTGTTGTTATCGTTGGCGGCGCTCTTCGACCACCTCGGGCCTGGAGCGCGCTGGGCCTTTTTCTACGTCTTCCGAAAACCCCGCACCAGTTGGATCGCCCGCGGGTCTATTATCGTCACAGTGCTGGTCTTTCTTCGCATTATGGTTCTGCTCCCTTCTGTGCCCGGGTTTAACGAGTTGCCGTGGGGCGAAGGCACATTCAGCGGTGTCATTCTTCGAGCAAGCGTGTTGATCTTTGCCGCGGCGTTTATGGCCTACAGCGGTCTGGTCCTTTCCTCATGGAATAGCATCGCCTTCTGGAACACACCCCTTTTGCCGATTTTATACATAGGATATTCGTTTTTGGGAGGCATGGCTGCTTTACCGATCATAGTCCTTGTTCTCGGCGGGGAAGCAGGGCTCCAGGTAGCCGGTCCGGTTTTCTGGCCATCGCTTCTTATCTTACTCTTAGCCAATGGGTTCGTGCTTTTGCTTTATGTTTGGGGGATGTCTACGGGGACCATACCGGCCAGGGAGTCGGTGCGCCGTTTAGTGCGGGGGGAGCACTGTTGGAGCTTTTGGCTGGGCGTCGTGGGGGTAGGATTGGTGGCGCCGACGGCAGTTGTGGCTCTGATACTTGGCGGCGGGTTGGCGTCGGGTTCAAACCTGGCGGTTGTGTTCGCGGCGGCGTGTGTTGCCGTTCAGGTGGGTTGTTTTCTTCTCCGCGACACCATCCTACGGGTAGGCGTCTATGGCTATCCGGTCTGAGGAAACAATTCAGCGCAGCGAAAACCCTCCGCGAGAAATAGTAACCGTGAAGGTGCTCTTAATGGGCGAGTTGAAGCGCTGGGCGGGCAGACGGGAGGTGGAGGTTGAGCTTCCCGCGGGGAGCACGATACGGTCGCTGGGGGAAAAGCTCGCAGTCCTGTGCGGGGAAGCCTTTGCCAGGCATGCGCTGACGAAAGCAGGCGCCTTGCAGCCGCACGTGGCGGTTTTTATCGACGGGGTGCAGATCGGCAGGCTGGAGGGTTATCAAACGGTCCTTACGGACGGAAAGGTGGAGTTAATGCTCCTATCTTCGTACGAGGGCGGTTAGTTGGATGGAAAATAAATAATAGATTGGAGATGGAATAGCGGGACATATGATACCAAGCCTAAAGGGAAGAGAAACCCAGATGCAGACCGTTTATCGGCCCGGTGGCAAACGACATGAATCGTCGGCAAGCGACTGGGTTCCCACCACGTGCCGGATGTGCCTGGTCGGCTGCGGCGTGCTGGTTCACATGAAAGATCATAAGGTTGTCAACGTGATCGGGAATCCGGACTCTCCTATAAACCGGGGTCGCATTTGCGCCAAGGGTAAATCCGGGATCATGAACCACTACAACCCGAACCGCATCACCAAACCCCTCAAACGCACCAATTCAGAGAAGGGGATCGGCATTGACCCCAAGTGGCAGGAGATCTCATGGGAGGAGGCGATAGAAACCATCTCCAGCAAGATGCGCAAGATCCACCAAGAGGACCCGCGCAAGCTCTACCTGCAAACCTGGGGCGGCTCCCAGGAGTTTACTACCTGGTTGGGCGTGCTTCGACCGGCATTTGGGACTCCCTATGTCCAGACCGGGGTCTCTCCCAGTTGCGGCAAGACCGTTCACTCGATCCAGTTCCTGGTGGCGGGAGGATTCCACCAGGAGCCTGATCTTGCCCACTGTAAATACCTGATTGATTGCGGCACCCAGATGGGAGTGGCGACCCGTGAGGGATTCAATCATCAGGTCCCCGACTGCGCCAAAGCCCGGGAGCGGGGGCTGAAGCTGGTGGTGGTTGACCCAATAGGGAACAACGCCGCCGCCAAAGCTGACGAATGGCTTCCCATCCGCCCCGGGACCGATGCGGCGTTTGGCATGGGGATGCTCAATGTTCTTTTAAACGAGGCCAGGATCTTTGATGCGGAATACCTGAAGCACTTCACGAATGCAGCCTATCTGGTGGGGGCCAAGGGAAAGTTTGTGCGCGATCCTGCAACCGGAAAACCGCTCCTGTATGATCAGGGCGATGGCAAAGTGAAAACGTACGATGACCCGACCTTGAACGATCCATTGCTCGAGGGAGAGGTCGAAGCCCAGGGCAAGAAGGCAAAGCCCGCCTTCGAGTTCGTAAAGGCGCGCGCGGCGGAGTACCCGGCTGAGCGCGTTGAAGAGATCACCTCTATTCCCGCCAAGACTCTCAGAAGGATTGGCAGGGAGTTTGGCGCGGCGGCGCAGATTGGCGCCACAATAAGAATCGACGGGGTCGACGTCCCCTATCGGCCGGTGTGTCTGGACTGGGACAGGGGACCTCAAGGCCACAAACATGCCTGGCATCATACCTGGGCCCTGGCTATGGTCAATGTGGTTCTGGGGGCCGTAAATGTCGTCGGCAGCATCCACAGCACGGACTCGGCCAGTAACTTCCCTATCAAGAAATGGGTGGAAGCCGGACAGGACGGGATATTGATGAGCGGCGGCTCGACCCATCGGGGAGGGGGCCACTTTACTGCTTTTCCGGGACGTACTCCTACCCGTCCCGAAAGGTGGGACCTCTTTGAGCTCTTTCCGGTCGCCGCGCACACCAGGACGCTTGTGCCGGAGGTCTACAAAGACCCGGGCAAATGGGGGATTGACCATAAGATAGAAATGGTCATCCACAGCCCGGGGAATCAGGTCATGGCCGGGTGGGGCGACGTCCAGGCGGTGGTAAACTGGTACAAGAGTATTGATCTGGTTGTGGGTTTTGCCGTGGAGATCAATGAGACCCATGAGCTCGACGACATTGTTCTTCCCATGCGCACTTACATGGAGGAGGGATGCTTTGATGATAGTTCCGTCTACCCCTTCCCGGCGGTTGCCGGTGAGGCCGTGGGATTCTGCCAGATCCAACAAGGAGTCGTTGAGCCGCCCGAGGGGGTGCGTAGCGTTGGCGAGGTTATGACCGAGATCTACCAGCGAGTAGGAATTCTGGACGAGGTTTATCAGGCATTGAATAACGTAAAGGGGCTTCAACCTGCCTACTCCCTGGAGCCGGGCAAGCGCTACAGCATGGAAGAGGTCAGCGATCGAATCGCCAAGAGCCGATTTGGCGCGGAGTATGGTTGGAATTGGTTCAAAGAGAACGGGGTCCTGGTTTGGCCTCGCTCGGTAGACGAGCGTTACCCCGGTCGTTTTATCAAAGCCCGGATAGCATTGTATCTGGAGAATTTTATAGAGCGGGGCGAAGAGCTGGGGGCTGTGCTCAAGGAGATGGGTCTCGCCTGGGACCTCTCGGACTACGAGCCGCTTCCCCACTGGAGGCCCTGCGAATCCTATGAAAAAATGCGCCGGGGGGAGATTGACGCCGTGGGAGTCAACTACAAGCTACCCTACGCCTATGGAGCTCATGGCAACGCCAACCCCTGGATCAACGAGCTATGTGAGAAACTTCCCCACTCCTACGGCGCTCTCATCAACAAGAGACTCGCACAGAAGAAAGGGATTAAAGATGGAGATCCCATCTGGCTGGAATCTCCCGTAAAAAAGGTGAGAGCCGTAGCGCGCGTGACCGAGTGTGTCCATCCGGAGGTAATCGGCATTGCAGGAAACGCCGGCCACTGGGCCAAGGGCAAGCCGCTGTCCATGGGGAAGGGGGTCAACTTCAACGGGCTCCTGCCCTATGGCTTCGAAGTCATTGATGTCATATCCAGCGCGCTGGACCAATGCGCGCCGCTTAAGGTGTATAAGGCTTAATCGGACCGTTGCGAAGGGCCATCTGCTTCGTTCTGGCTCATGCTCGGATTTCGTGTGCGTCGACGAACACGAACCACGACCTGCCCCTTTGCCTCTTGCCTAATGCCTGTTGCCTGTTTTTTCCGTCTTATGTGAGATCTGTAATTTGCCATCTGAGATCTCGAAGGGCTGCCTTTTGCCTTCTTTGTCAATTTGCCTTATTTTACGCGCAACTAGCTTCGGTTGGGTGATTGATCCGGTCACATCCTGGATTCTGCATTATCGCCCGGACTGGCTCTCCCCAGCCGGGTTTCTATTCGAACGGTTGGAAGCGCAGTTGTGCTGATCAGGTTAGGCAAGGGAATTACGCTTGTCAGGCCTCCTCTTATAGCTTAAAATCGCTCAAGAACTTTATGGAAATTGCCAAGGCGAATGAATCGCTTAATGCTGCCGAGCACTGCTACACAGAAGGGCTGTATAATTCATCGGTGAGTCGAGCATATTACTCTATGTATCAAGCGGCCCAGGCGGCACTTGAAGCCGCCGGGCTTAAACGCGCCGAGTGGACTCACGGAGGACTGCACGCGACTTTCGCCAATGAGCTTACCCGCAGGCGGAAGCTCTATTCCTCTTTTCTAGCCCGAGATCTCAATGTTGTGCAGGACCTGAGACACACTGCGGATTACAGAGATAGCGACGTGAGCAAAAGGCAGGCGACGCGGGCGTTGGCAAAAGCACGCGAGTTTGTCAGTCTGATCAAGAAGGGGATGTCCAATGGCTAAATCTATCTCTTCCTCAGAACGACGGATCCTTGTTGACAAGTACCTGACCGAGCTGAGCTTGCTGGCGAAGCAGCTGTGTCCTGAAGCCAGGATCGAAGCGACTATGGAGGGTTTCGAAGATGAGGACGGCCATGTACGGATTTACCCGCCGGCGGGTATGAAAGAAAAGGAGATCGAGGAGATCGAAGGAAAGATCGCCGACAGGTGCGTGGACATCCTGGTTGGAGAGGGAGTTTTCATTTGCTCCGCAGTCTATGATTAGTAGATGAGTAGTCATCCACACGGGCGCGATTCACGATCTCCCCTCCCGCCTCTAGCCTGTTGCCTATTTTCTCTTACTCACGCCTTCCGCCTATTGCCTCATGCTTGTTTTTTCCTATTGCCTTCTTAGTAAATTTGCCTTATTTTACACGGAAATAGCTTCGGTTGGGTCCTCTATCCGGTCACATCTTTGATCCCACATCATCCCAGGAGACTTAGGCTTATTATACTGTATACATTCCTTCCCAGCCCAAGTGGGTGGATGAGAGAACACGGCGGAGGTAACGATGGCTAAATACGAGTACGACGACTGCACGTTTTGCGGAGGTCGGGTAACAGAGCGTCGCATCCAGAAGCCCTGTTTTTGGGGTGACAAATTGGTTGCCTTGGTCGATGGCGTGCCAACGGGAGTGTGCGAGCAGTGTGGGGAGCGATACTATAGGGCCGCTGTGCTTAAACGAATCGAGGCCGACCTTAAGACTCGCAGCCGCTCCCGCCGGATTCGCCTGCCCGTGATTGAGTATTCCGCAAGGACTTAAAGAAGGTTTTGTCCAGCCTCGCCCACGAGCACGAGCCACGATCACGACGTCTACGATTCGCCCTTGACGATCACCCCAAATCCGCCCTATTTTAGGCCATTTATTGGTAGCACCTTTCGGCTGAGCCCTCGGTCCGGTCACATGTTTGATTCTGTGTCATCGCCCGGACCGGATTTCCCCAGGAGGGCTTTTGTCGACGAGCGAAAGGCAGGATTGTCTATCTTGAAGGGTCTGACCCTAAGATCTAAAAAGGGAAGAGATGCCTATGGCTATGGTCTGGGCGTGCTATCGGTAAATCTAAGCGCAGGCTGCGAGGTCATGGGCGTATGATTAAATTCGTCGATGTAAGCAATCTCAAGTTAAAAACGAACTACCACGATAAGTATGGGAAGGAGGTAGTGAAAAAGGCGGTTGGGTCTTATTTTTCCAGCAGCGGGCCATCGTCCTTTGTTACCTACAAGGCTGAGCGGGCACGCATAGATGGGACGGTCAGTTCATTTATTGCTGTCGAAATCGAGGCCAAAGCCTATGCTAAGCAGGTGCGTGGGGCAGTGTTGGATCTAATCTGCCACAGCTATCCGAAAAAGCTCCTGGTCTTACTTCCCGTTGAGGGCCAAGCCAACAAGATAGCCGAGCAAAGCCGCTCTATCCTAGAGAAGTTCGTAGATCCGTCTGGCTTTCGTGTCGTGGTGCTCAAGGGGACCGGGGATAAGCCAGATTTAGAAGGAGACGCTTTACGAGTGAGGGATGCGTTACGTGAGTTGGGATGGGAAAGATTTCCCGGTCCCAGAGATCAAAACGATGGGCGATAATTCGAGCGCAATTCGGGACGGGTTTGTTCGTCAGAGACGGAACCTGATCGGTATAAGCGTCGCTCTGTTTCTTTACAAAAAGCTGGGTCTCGTAATCGACGGGATCAACATTTTGGGGAATACCGCACGTATCAGGGACCCGTCTGGCGTCACGCTGCTGCTGTGGCTTGCGTGGGCGTATTTTTTCGTCCGGTATTATCAGTACTTTCGGGACCTACCCGATAAGGGCTCGAGCAGTGCCTATCATACGCACGTACACCGTCTTGCGAGACACTTGGCCCAGGAAAAAATTACGAGGAGTGTTAGAGCGCGTGAAGAGTTAGCCGGAAAGACCCCGCACGTGACTTTCAAGAAAATCGATGTTTATAGAGCCTATACAAGGCCTTGGGAGTTTAGTCTTTGGGAGCTGGAAGTAGAGGCAGACGTGGCCTACGAATGCGAAGGTGGGGTCGAGGCGCGAAGTTTGGGGAAGCAAAAACTTAACTTATCGTGGAGGGAAATGGCAGTACCCAAAGTTAAAGCTATTTTACATGTTGGGCTAAATACACATTTTGTTACGGAATACTATTTACCCTTTTTGATCGCGCTGGTTCCTGTCGCTTCCTGGATATTTAATAACCAGTAGGTAGCCCAAGGATTCCGCATCTATAGCCTGGACTGGATCTCCCCAGCCAGCCTTTTGTCGACGAGCGAAAGACGGGACGTCTAGATCAAGGGGCCTGCCCCCAAGATTCAAACTAAACTCATGGCGTACGTGATGGAAATGAGCTTTGATAATAGCCATCGGCTAGTGAGAAAGCGCCACCTATTCGAATATCGCGGATACCAATTTAGCCTTATCCAAGATAATCCCGGCAAACATCCAGACCACTTACTGACGATTCTCCCGACGTACGATGAGTTGCACCTTAACGCCGCCTTTTCTGTGGCCGCAGAGTTTGCGAGCGCGGTTTGCTGGCAAAATAACGCTCGTGTCGCGATCTGGGAGTCGGGCGGTCGTAGTTCGTCGCACGTCCAACCGCTTGCGCGGCTACAACCATCCATTTTCAGTTTACCGCGTATTCCATCTCGGGGAAATGTCGTAGGCTATGAGCTTACACGTCTGCCTCTCATCGAGACTGAGGCCCAGCGAATGGCGCTGGCTCGGTTTCGAGAGGGACGAGCATCCAACAACGATTACTTATCTTTTCTGTTTTTCTGGCAGGTCCTGGAAGTGGGTGGTGGCAATCCGATTGGTTTCGTGGACAAGGCTCTCCGGAAATATCGCAGAGAGATCCATCAAGCGGTGGAGGCCATTGATAAATTGCCATTACAAGGCCGCTCAGTCGGGCACTACCTCTACACCGACTGCCGAAATGTGATAGCGCATTTTCGCCCAAAGTCCGGAGCAATGCTCAACCTCGATGCCAGACACGACCGCGTCCATCTTGTTTGGAGTACGAGAGCAATAGAGCAATTTGCCAAGTGTTACATTCGTAATGTTCTCGGTCTAAAGAAGTATTGCTACCTTGTGCGGAAGAGGCGAGGGGCTTTCCCTATGTATTTCCCGGAGGATCAGCTATCAGCTCACCGATACAGAATAGCGTACCCGTCGCCAAGTTGGGGAGCGATTACGGGCAAGTTGAAACGAAAGATCATAAAGTAGGAGTGATGGATTTCTGGATGGATGTCTGAGGATTTCTGGGATTTATGGGGACAGTATACTTCATTACGACAATCGGAATTTGATGCCGCAATTTCCGATTTCAGTGTTCGTATTCGGGGTAAGGCATGACTATGGACTGAACCAACGATAACGGTCCTCTTAGCCGCCTCTCCCCAGGCAGAGAACTTCACCCTGCAACCGATGTGATATAGGAAAAAATACCGGAAAGGAGATACCGTGAAGAATTATCCGGGAGTTAAAAGCCCCCCTAAGCCCATCCATTACAGGTACCCAAACGGATATAAACTCACAGCAACTGTTGTTGACGAGGTTTACGCACGTAGTTCTGGTGAGGGCGGAGATTATCTTTTTGTGATCCAGAAAATTGACCACCCAGATTGGTCTCCAAGATCCGGTATACGTTTTGGTTATTACCGCAAGGAAAAGAGGGAGGAGAAATGGCGCTGGGGAAGTCAAACCACCTTCCACACAGACAAAAGTACAGCGGAAACGATCATCCGAAAGGCAATAGCTAAGAGGTTGCTCAACATCTAGATGTATTTTGAGCATTGAGTGTCCAAGGAACAAAACGGTAGGGAATCTTTCTTTCAACGAAACACGTTACTGCGCCCCCGCTCAGCCTGTTCTGACCGAAATCGAAGGGTACGGTTCTCGCGCACCTTGCGACTAGAACCTTCGGCTGGGCTCCCTTCGATTAACTCAGGGCCTGAGCCCGTCGAGGACAGGTCAAGCCTTTTTGACCGGCCTCGGAATACGGTTTTTCGATGTCCTGATTTAAACCCGACCATCTGGTTGTGGTGGTAAAAGTGCTATAATAAATTTGTTTCTTCGGGACAGCGATGACGCTCAACGGTAACATTCCGCCGGAAGTGGGTGGTGGCGGCCGGTTTATCCTTAGCCGCGCAGACTTTTCGCCGGCCTATCTCGCAACCTACGAACGAGGCCTCTTGCGGGAAAAGATCGACGAAGCGCTGGAAGCCCTGCGCTCTTGTACGCTTTGCCCGCGCAATTGCCGGGTCAACCGGTGGGAAAAATTTGCCGTGTGCAAGGTCGCCCGCTATGCCCGGGTCTCGTCGTTTTCTCCTCACTTTGGCGAGGAAGACGTGCTGCGCGGATTGAGGGGCTCGGGAACGATTTTTTTTAGCTGGTGCAATCTCCGCTGCGTCTTTTGTCAAAATTACGAGATCAGCCAGCTCGGTCAGGGGGAGGAAGTTGGTCCCAAGGAGCTTGCTCACATGATGGTCCGTTTGCAGGAGCAGGGATGCCACAACATCAACTTCGTGACCCCGGAGCACGTCGTTCCGCAGATCCTGGAGGCGCTTCCCTATGCGATTGAGAAAGGGCTGGGGGTGCCTCTCGTCTACAATACCAGTGGCTACGACAGCTTGCACAGCATCCGCCTGATGGGCGGGGTCGTCGATATCTACATGCCGGACTTCAAACTTTGGGATCGGGAGCGTTGCCGCAAGTACCTTTTGGCGCCGGATTACCCCGAAGCGGCCCGTGCTGTGTTCAAAACGATGCACGAACAGGTCGGTGACTTGAACGTTGACGAAGAAGGTTTGGCCTTGCGCGGCCTTCTGGTGCGCCACTTAGTGATGCCGGGCATGCTCGAGGATACCCGCGAGATCATGGGATATATCGCGACCAAGATTTCTACCGACACCTATCTCAACATCATGGACCAGTATTCCCCTGCTTGGAAGGTCAAGACCACGGAAAAGTATGCCGCGATCAATCGCCAGATTACCCGTGCAGAGTTGCGGGAAGCTTTCCGGTGTGCGGAGCAAGTTGGCTTGTGGCGCTTTGACTCTCGCTGGCGGGCAGCCCTGCCGGTCTTGCGTTACCGGCTTGCCTTGTAAAGGCTGTCAATAAAACCGCTCTCGTCGAGTTCCCGGACAAAGCTCATATCGGCGAAGTCTTCGGAAAAAGGAAAAGGGGTCGGGAATCTTTTCACAATGCAGCTGCAAACTTCTCTGTCCTGGGGCAATATACTCGTCTACAGACGGACCTTCCGTTAAATGCGAATAGAGTTCCCTTGCTTCCTGCGGATTCAACTCATCGACGAAGCGAAAACCGGAAGCTGCCAGATAAGAGAGACGCTCCCAGGCCAGCGGCTATAACTTCCACTTCCGCTCCACCTCGTCCTTGAACTCTTTGGTAGCGGCTCTTTTCTTGTCGAGTGAATGCCCTCAGGCAATTATGCTGTCTTGGCTAGCGGCCTTACCGACGGGATCTTGTCTGCCGTGAGGGGCTCCACGGCCGACTCGGGCGCCGTTAGAACGGCGATACTCTCACCAACCGCGTTAAACACTTCAAGGGCATAGCCATCTTCACCGTTCTTCCCCGGTAGATGTTCAACAATCGTTGCCACGTCGCCTTTGCGCAAGCCTTGGTCAGGGATATCGATTTTTAAGGCTACCCTCTTGAATAAATCCAGTCTCATCGGCCTGCCTCCTTATGATGACAGCATCTCGTGGCAGCTTCATCCCTTAGTGAGCGGCGGGTGCGATGTCGGCTTGTGGCTTCTTCAAATCTTCCACTTCCGCTCAACCTCGTCCTTAAATTCTTTCGTAAAGGCATTCACCTTGGGAAACTCATCCAACCATTTATACGGGCGGCAGGCGTCGATCAAAACCCGGTCCGACGTATAGCCTCTCGGAGAGCGCTCCTCAGGCGGCATGGCCGGTTCGCACACCGAGGCCCAGACGCCCTTGACTTGATCGATCCCATCCCGGACATAGCACCTGGTCGCGATCGCCCAGATCACATCATGGGGGTTGGAGATGTCGATGTCGTCATCCACAACCACGACGAACTTTCCGCCGTAGGCGCCCGCGCGCGCCCCGGCGGCGACCAGCAGCGCCTGCTTGGAATGGCCCGCGTAACGCTGGTGAATTGAGATCACGGTAAACGGTCCGGGCTGACCGCCATAAACAAAACCCCATACGCCCTTTATATCCGGCACGCCGGCTTTCTCCAACTGCTCCCAGAGGGTGGCGGCCCCAAGAGGTATCGGGAGATAACTGGCGGGCGGTTTGAGGGGTGGCGCGCCTAGAATAATGGGATCGTTTCTGTAGTAGACCCGCTTTACCACCATTACCGGCGTCTCCCCCACGTTCGCGTCGGTAAAGTAGCCAGGCCACTCGCCGAAGGGCCCCTCGCGCGGCATCTCTTCATCCTTCATGGGGAGCATCTCCCCTTCGAGAACGACCTCGGCGTTTGCCGGCAGGGGAAGGCCGGTTACGGCTCCCCGCACAACAGGAACGGGAGAGCCCTGAAGGAAACCGGCAAACTCGTATTCGTTCACATCAGGCGGCAAGGGCATCTGCGCGGCGAGAAAAACGCTCGGTCCCTGGCCTAGGGTGATGGCGACCGGCAAGGGCTTGCCGGCCGCGCGGCTGCGCTCGAAGGCGAGCCTGCCATGCTTTCCCATGTTCATCTTGACCGAGACTTTGTTTCTTTCCTGAATCATGACCCGGTAGGTGCCGACATTGATCCTGCCTGTCTCCGGATCTTTCGTGATCACGCCGCATCCGGTGCCGATAAAGAGCCCGCCGTCCAGCTCATGCCAGATCGGAGTGGGGAACTTGTAGAGGTCGACCTCGTCTTCGCCCATTTGATTTTCAAAGACCGGCCCGCCTTCCATCTGCTGGACCGGGACGGGCTTAAAGGCGGCGAGTTTCTTGCGCCACGCATAGAGGAAATCTACCCCTTTGAGATCCGTGGGAAGCCCCATGGCTGGCGCGGTTCGCCTGCACGTCCTGAAGGCGTTGGAGATAATCCGAAAACCTTCCGGATAGCCCTTGAAGCGGCTGAACAACAAAGCCGGTCCTTCCTTTTCCGCCGCCCGTTCCGTCAAAGCGCCGACATCAAGCTTTAGATCAACTCCTTGAAGAGTCTTTATCTCTCCCATCTCCTCCAAGCAGTTAATGAAACCTCTCATATCGGTGATATCAGGCATAAGCTCCTCCTCAGGTCGGGTCATACTATTGCGCCGGCCTAGAGCTGTCAACTAGTCCTCGCTCCGCTCAGATTCTTGTTGAAGGGTTGAAAGTTTAAGGGTTCCAGGGTTTAAACCCTTCAACCCTTTAACTCTTTAACCTTAGGAACGAACAAAGACCGGTCGCTTGCGCTTTTGTATTTCTTCCTTTATTGGTAGAAAGGATGCGCTTCTGGTTTTTTTTCTTCTCCCTTTTGGTTCCGGCGTTTCTCTCGCTACCTGTCCAAGCCCAGACCTCCCAGATCCAGGATGTCATGCTGGAGAACGGGCTCAAGGTCCTCCTGTTGGAAAACCATAAGAGTCCGTCGGTTACCTTTCAGGTGTGGTATCGCGTCGGGTCGAGAAACGAGGAAGACGGGAAGAGCGGGCTCTCGCACTTCTTGGAGCACATGATGTTTAAAGGGACCCCTAAGGTAGGTCCCGAAGAGTACTCGCGCATCGTTGCCAAAAACGGCGGACGCTCCAACGCCTTCACCTCGACAGACCACACAGTCTATTTCGCCACCATGAGCCGCGAGAAGATCGGCATAGCCGTCGATCTGGAAGCCGACCGAATGGCCAATGCCCTTCTTGACGGGAGCTATTTCGAGCCGGAAAAGAAAGTCATCATGGAGGAGAGGCGTCTGAGGACCGAGGATAGCCCGGTATCCTCGTTAGCTGAGGTGACAGCGGCCGTGGCCTATACCGTTCATTCTTACCGCCGCCCCGTTGTCGGCTGGATGCAGGATGTTGAAAATCTTACTCGCGAAGATCTTCGCAGACACTACCAAACCTATTATGCGCCGAACAATGCATTTATCGTGGTCGCGGGGGATTTCTCAACTCAGGAGATCTTGGCCAGGATTAAGACCGCTTTTGGCAAAATTCCACGCGGTCCGGTCGCCCCAAAGGTGAAAATCGAAGAGCCGCCGCAGAGCGGCGAGAGAAGAGTGATCCTTAAAAAGGAGGCCGAGCTTCCTTTTCTCTTGATCTATTACCACGTTCCCAATCTTCATAGCCCGGATAGTTTTGCCCTCGATCTCCTCACGGTCGTTCTGGCTGGCGGGCGTAGCTCCCGGTTGTACCAGGATCTGGTTTATAAAAGGCAGATTGCCCGCAGCGTGGATTCGGATTACGACGGGTTGTCGGTCGATCCTTCGGTTTTCTCCGTGACGGCCCAGGTAATGCCGGAAAAAGATCCACTTGAGGTGGAACGGGCGATTTACGATTTGCTGGAACGCGTGAAGTCCGAGCCGGTAGGCGAGCGAGAGCTCGAAAAGGCCAAAAACCAGGTGGAGGCGTCGTTTGTCTTCGGCCAGGACTCGATTTTCGGTCAAGCCATGAGGATCGGCCAGTATGAATCCGTGGCGGGATGGCGGCTTTTGGATAGCTATCTTGCAGGAATCAGGAAGGTTACTGCGGCGGACATTCTCAAAGTCGCCAAGCAGTATCTCGACACGGATCGACGAACCGTGGGGACTCTTATTCCCATCAAAGAGAAAAAACAGTGAAAAAGCTTATTCTTGTTTTTCTTTCCTGGACTCTGCTTGCCTCCGCCCCTCCGGTTCTAGAGGCGCGCCTGACGCCGAAAAGGTCGGTGCTGGAAAACGGCATGGTCCTTTTGACTTCGGAAGAGAGGGCCCTCCCGATGATAACGTTGAACCTCCTCATTAAAGCCGGTTCGCGGTATGACCCTCAAGGGCGCGAAGGGTTAGCCAATCTAGCCGCCCGGCTGTTGACTTATGGGACGCGTAGCCGAACGGCCTTGCAGATCAGTGAGGAGCTCGACTTTATCGGCGCCGGATTGTCGACCGGGTGCAGCGAAGATCTGGCAACGGTGAGTTTGACTTTGCTGAAAAAAGACCTCGATGCCGGTCTCAACCTCCTCGCCGATGTTTTGACGGCATCGGTATTTCCTCCGGAAGAGATCGATAGGCAAAAAAAATCGGTGATCGCATCGATCAGGGCGAGAGATGAAGAACCCGGCGCGATCGCCCAGACAAAATTCCTGGAGGCGCTCTTCCCTGGCAGCCCTTATGGCCGACCTGTGGAGGGGACGGAAGGGGCTGTCGAACGCATGGAACGGGCCGAGCTGGTCGAGTTTCATGGGCGGTTTTATCGCCCTAATCGCGCGATCCTGGCGGTGGTCGGAGATGTCTCCCATCAAGAAATCACCGAGAGGCTCGCCAAGGTCTTTCAATCCTGGGATAGAGGGGGTGCTGCCGAAGAGCCGGTTCCCTCGGCATCTCCCGGTCCGGCAAACTCTATCCGCATTCAAAAAAATCTTACTCAGGCCAACATCATTATCGGTCATGAGGGCGTGCCTCGAAGCCACCCGGATTATTATGCGATTCAGGTTATGGATTACATCTTGGGGGGCGGAGGGTTTTCCTCGCGATTGATGGACTCCGTCCGAAACGAACGGGGGCTGGCCTATTCCGTTTACAGTATGTTCGATGCGGGAAAGTATGTCGGAACCTTTCAGGTAACGATGCAGACCAAGAACGAGAGCGCCGACGAAGCCATCCGCATCGCCATCGAGGAGATTCGGCGAATCCGGGAACAGCGAGTCGGCGAGGAAGAACTGCAGGCTGCCAAGGACTATCTTATCGGCAGTTTTCCCCTACGTTTCGATACCAACCGGAGGCTCGCAGGCTTTTTCGCACAGGTGGAATTCTTCGAGTTGGGATTGGACTATCCGGATCGCTATCCGGAAATGATCCGGAAGGTAAGCCGGGAGGATGTCCTCAGCGCGGCCAAACGTTACCTGCAACCGGAAAAGCTCATCGTGGTGGTAGTGGCAAATCAGGAGAAGACCGGGATTAAAAAATAGGAGAGGGAGGGCGCGGAAAATTGAGGCTTGGAAAAAATCGGGGCCGCGCTATTTCCACAAGAGCAAAAAATTCTTGACAGCCGCGAAGCGCTATAGTATTTTAGCAATGTACCCCGCATTGCGCCAAGTTCGATAAGGTCACCGGCTGACCGCTCAGGTCGAAAGGAAGACTGCAAATATGAAAAAAGTCCTTGTCGTTGAAGACCATCCAGATATGCGAGAGCTGCTCATCTGGCAGATGGAGCTGATGGGATTTTTGGCCATCCCGGCAAAGCACGGGAAGGAAGGCGTAGAAAAGGCGGTGCAAGAAAGGCCCCATCTCATCCTGATGGACATCATGATGCCCGGTATGGACGGGTGGGAAGCTACCCGTACGCTTCGCTCTAATCCTGAGACCCAGGATATTCCCATATTGGCCGCAACGGCTCTTTTCAGGGAGTCCGATCTCAAATCCTGTATTGAAGCGGGATGCAACGATTACATCGTCAAGCCGTTTACCTTCCAGGAGCTCCAGGGTAAGGTTAAGGAATTCATCTCCGCTTCTAACGAGTCCGTGCAGTAGAAGCTCAGCGCTTTTTCTTCTTCCTCTCCCGTCTTTTCTTAACTACAATAAACCTGCCGGGGTGTCTCTGTGTCTCAAAAGGAAAAGGCTATTTCCGTTATAAAGCGCCTGCGGGAAAAGGGTTACGAGGCCTACCTGGCGGGCGGCTGCGTGCGGGATTATCTCCTCAGGAAGACTCCCCAAGACTACGATATTGCGACTGAGGCGAAGCCGGAAGCGATACAGGAAATTTTTCCCAAGACCATAGCGGTGGGGACGCAGTTCGGTGTCATCCTGGTTATCCTCGACGGGGATCCCTTTGAGGTCGCGACCTTCCGCCATGACGGGCCTTACCTGGATGGCCGCCGGCCCAGCCATGTCCGCTTTGCGACCATGCAAGAGGATATCTTGCGGCGTGATTTCACCATCAACGGAATGATGTACGATCCGATTGCGGACCAGGTCATTGATCTCATCGGCGGAAGGGAAGACCTGGGCCGGCGGTTGGTCCGGGCCATCGGAGATCCCCGAGAGCGCTTTCGCGAGGACCGCCTCCGGATGGCGCGCGCCGTGCGTTTTGCCGCCAGCCTCGGCTTTACCATCGAAGAGGGAACTTTTAGGGCTATCCAGGAGCAAGCCCCGACTATCACGCAGATTTCCTGGGAAAGGATCGGCGACGAAGTAACCCGTATCCTGACCGAAGGCGAAGCGAGAAGGGGGTTTCAGCTCCTCGATGAGACCCGCCTCCTGCAGGTCATTTTCCCTGAGATAGAGGCGATGAAAGGCGTCGACCAAAGCCCCGATTTTCATCCCGAGGGGGATGTCTTTGTCCATACGCTCTTGACGTTGGGCCACCTTTCTCAAATCTCGAATCTCGAATCTCAAATCTCAGAGAGCCTGGCCTACGGTTGTCTCCTGCATGATATTGCCAAGCCGGCCTGCGTGAAAAGGGAAGGAGGGCGGATCACCTTTTATGGCCATTCCGAGAAAGGGGCGGAGATGGCTGTGGAGATTCTGAAACGGCTGAAGCGCAGCGGCGCGGTGTGGGAAAGGGTAGCCTACCTGGTCAAGCATCACCTGCGTCACACGCAGGCGCCGAAGATGCGCCTCAGCACTCTGAAGCGTTTTCTGGGGGAGGAGGGGATTGAGGAGCTGTTGGAGCTTACCCGCATTGACGCCCTCTCGGCGAACGGCGACCTCCGATATTACCACTTCTGTAAGCAGAAGATGGCCGAGCTGAAACATGAGGAGATCCATCCCGAACCGCTGCTTAGGGGGAAAGACCTGATCGCCATGGGGTTCTCACCCGGCCCTCTTTTCCACACTATCTTGAAAGAAATCGAGGAGGCGCAGCTGGAGGGAGAGATCCAAACCAGAGAGCAGGCGGTGGAATGGGTGACCAGACAATATAAAAGATGATCAGCTTTACTTTGTCTTCACCCTGTATTAGAGAATGCCCTTGGGCGCGTGGGCAAGGGGTAGAAAGCGAGGAGATGAAGTGAAAAGGAGGAAGACGAGTTCCGGCTTCAAAAAGCGTTTATGAGAACATCGCAAGCTTTGAAAGTTGTCGGCAGCAGCCTGCCGCGCGTGGACGGGGAAGAAAAGGTGACCGGAAAGGCTCTTTACACCGTGGATATCGAGCTTCCAGGCATGGTGTATGGAAAAATTCTGAGAAGCCCTTTTCCCCACGCTAAGTTGCTCAAAGTGGATGGCGGCAAAGCCGAAAGGCTTCCCGGGGTTGTCGCAGTTTTGACCAGAGAGGACCTCAAAGGGTCAAACTACTATGGCGCCGCCTACAAGGACCAATCGATTGTCGCGGTTGATAAAGTTCGCTACGTGGGCGACCCGGTGGCGGCGGTAGCGGCGATCGATGAGGGTACGGCCGAGGAGGCCTTGAACTTGATCGAGGTGCAGTACGAAGAGCTATCAGCGGTGACAACCATCGATGAGGCTCTGGTTCCCCAGGCCCCTTTGGTGCACGACAGCTCTTCGAGCGGCGGAGAGTTGATGGGTCATCTATATCAAGCGCCGCCGGAATTTCGCGGCACCAATCTTTGCTACCGCTTCAGTTATAGCAAGGGGAATATTGACGAGGGCTTCAAGAAGGCGGATTTCATCTTTGAGGACACCTTCACGTTTCCCCGGGTGCAGCATTTTTCCATGGAGCCCCACGCTACCGTGGCTCAGGTTGAAGGAGACCGGATTACCCTGTGGGCTTCGACCCAGGATCCTTTCACGCTGCGCGAGCATCTGTCCGATATCTTTCGCGTACCGCTCAATAAGGTGCGCATCATTGTGCCCTGGGTCGGTGGGGGCTACGGCGGGAAACTGGCGGTCAAAACGGAACCGCTGGCTGCGGCTTTGTCGTGGAAGGCCCGGCGACCCGTTAAGCTCGTTTTGTCCGTTGAAGAAAGCTTCAAGACCGTCACGCGCCATCCTGCCCGGTACTGTATCAAGACGGGGGTCAGCCGGGATGGGCGCCTGATCGCCAGACAGTGCAAAATCTACATGGAGACAGGAGCCTATGCGGATGCAGGGCCGCGCGTGACGCAGAAAGCCGGGTACCGGGCGCTGGGTCCTTACCGTATTCCTCACGCGAAGACCGAAGCCTTCACGATTTACACTAATACGGTTCCTGCCGGCGCATTCCGCGGTTTCGGCACCCTCCAGGTCACTTGGGCATACGAATCGCAAATGGATATTATTGCCGAGAAGCTGGGGATGGACGCGTTAGAGTTCCGGCTGAAAAATTTGTTGAAAAAGGGAGAAGAGTACACGCCGGGAGATACCCCCGTAGACTGTAATCTCAAAGAGGGATTGCTCCGCGCCGCGAAGGCCATCGGTTGGAACCGGAAGAAGAGCAAGGCCAATACGGGCAGAGGATTGAGCTGCTGCATGAAGGATGGGGGTGGGACCTATAAGGTTGCTGCGGCGGCGGTCAAGATGAACTCCGACGGCAGTATCGTCCTGCTGACCGGAACGGTGGATGTAGGGCAGGGGGCCCGTACGGCTTTGAGCCAGGTGGCGGCTGAAGAGTTGGGGGTGCCGTTGGATCGGGTCGTTGTGGCGCAGTTGGACACGGACGTCACTCCCTACGATGCTGCCACAAATGCCAGCAGCTCCATGGTGGTCATGGGCCTCTCCGTGCAGCGCGCGGCGCAGGATTTGAAGCGGCAGATTCTGCGGGAAGCAGCCAAGCTGCTCAAGGACAAGGCGGATCGGCTCCGGTTGAAAAATGGCAACATTTACAACTCCAGGGGCGAGTCCATCTCTTTGGCAGGGTTCATGCAAAGACATTTCGGCGCCAAGGCGGGCGAGGTCGTTGGTCGGGGTTCTTACCGGGACATAAAAAGCAAGCGCGCTGTCTTGGGTTCCCCGACGACCTTCTGGGAAGTCAGTTGGGGAGGAGTGGAGGTCGAAGTGGATGCCGATACCGGCGAGATCAAAATCTTAAAATACGTCTCGATCGCGGACGTGGGTAAGGCGATTCACCCCGTTCAATGCGTCGGACAGGACGAAGGCGCCGTGATGTTTGCGATCGGTCACACCCTACTGGAGGAGATGGTTTATAAAGACGGCCAGCTCCTTAATCCGAATCTGATTGACTACCGCGTGCCGACTTTTCGTGACGTGCCGAAAGCATTCGAGACCATTCTGCTGGAAAACCGTAATGGTCCCGGCCCCTTCGGCTCTAAGGGGATGGGCGAGGGCGGGCTTCTGCCTGTGGCCTCGGCGATCGGCAACGCCGTCACCAATGCCGTAGGGGTGAGGATTTACGACCTGCCGCTCACGCCGGAGAAGGTGTGGAGGGCGCTGAAGGCCCGTTGAAACGGGAGCCAACCTCAGCGCGCGGCGACCTCACGAGGCGATCAGTCCCAACCAGAGAAAGAGCTGCCCGTCAGGAAAGGGCACGTGCAGGGCGTAGTCAAATAAGCCGTAAAAAAACAGCCAGGCTACCAGGGCCAGAGCCAGAGTGATAGGCCATTTTTCTTTGGCAAATTTGAGGTAGAGGATTATCGTTGTCGGGACCGCGAGGGAAAAACCTAAAAGCCAGATCCCGACAAAGAAACCGATAGTCCAGCCAAGGATGGCAAGTGTCCGACGATAAGCCAGTTCAGGGGAAATCTCCGGGCCAACCCCCGGTCCAAATTCGGCAGCGCGGGGTTTCTTCTTGAAACCCAAAAGCTCCATCCCTAGTTGGACGATGGCCAACGCTAAGACCGGGAAGCCGATCGCCCAGGGGAAAAGACCGGCGCGATAGCCAAAGTTCCTGCTCTGCCAAAGCGCCAGTCCAAGAAGGACTACTATAGAGGCGCTGAAGAGTGACCCCCGACTAAACCTGAAAGAAATTTCTCTAGCTTCCGGTTTTGTTCCGCCCGTCACCGCAGGCTGACGCTCGCTTTTGCGTTTTTGCCTTCTCTCCTTAATGATCGGATAGAGGATACCCGCTAGAGTCAGCGCGAAAATGATCAGAACTCCCGGTCGCCAGAGCCAGGCAGCCCCATAGTTGTCACTTGAAAGGAAAAGCCGATTCTCGGCCAGAGGACCGAGGACGAGACCCAGAAGCACCGGCGGGCGCGGCCATTTGAACTTCTCCATGATCCATCCCAGGGCGCCAAAAAACAGCACCACAATCATATCCTCAAAGGCGTTTTTTTCCGCAAACGCGCCCAGATAGATCAGCAGCAGAATTAACGGTATCAAAAGACTTCCCCTCACCTGAGTGATCTTTACCAATGGTTTCAGAAAGAGAAAACAGGCTGCCACGGTGATGACATTGGAGATGATAATGACCCAAACAAAAGAGAAGGTCAGATCCAGCTTACCTTTCGGCGGGGGGAGGAGCATGTCAGGACCTGGGACGATGCCTTGGATGATAAATGCGCCTAAAAGGATCGCCATGATAACGCTGGCAGGTACCCCGAAGGCGATAGTCGTAATCAAACTGCCCCCCAGCGTTGAGTTGTTGGCAGCGCCCGGACCTAAGACTCCCTCTACGGCCCCTTTGCCAAAGCGTTCCTTATTAGGGGAACTTTGTACGGCATGCGCATAAGCGAGCCACTGAGTCGTGGCCGCCCCCATTCCAGGAATGATAGCGGCGAAGGTCCCCAGGGCACTGCAGCGGATCACTAGCCACCAATGGCGGAAGGTATCCTTAACCCCTTCCATCACGCCTCCCAGCTTTCCCACCTCTTGTTGGGCGATGCTTGTCCCCAAAACCGCCAGCTCTATGGTCTCGGGAATCGCATAAAACCCGATAGTGACCGGTACCAGACCAATCCCGTCCCAGAGGAATAACTGGCCAAGGGTGTAGCGCTGGATGCCCGCGATAGGATCCAGTCCTATAGTTGCAAGCATCAAGCCCAATCCACCCGAGATAATTCCCTTCAACTGATCCTCTCCACTGAGCGAAGCTACGAAGGTAATTCCTAAGAGCGAAAGCATGAAAAACTCTGGGGAACCAAAAGTGAGGACTAAGGGCCGGATAACAGGGATGGCGGCGGCAAGGGCAAAAGCGCCAAAGATGGCGCCTAGAAGGGAGCTCATCAGCACCGCGCCCAGGGCTCTGCCTGCCTCGCCCTTCTTCGCCATCGCATGGCCATCCACGATGGTCGATGCTGTGGTCGGTTCACCCGGCACGCCGAAGAGTACGGAGGTGATGTCGCCGGTTGTTGACGTAACCGCAGCCATTCCCAATAGGAAAGCGAAGGCTTCTACCGCTGACATCTTAAAAATGAAAGGAAGCATCAGGGCCATGGCAGTCGGTCCTCCCAGGCCGGGCAGAATGCCGACAATGAAGCCGACCACTATTCCAACGCACATCAGGCTAAAGGTGGACCAGGTAAAAACTTGGTAGAAGCCCGAGAGCAAAGCGTTCAGCGTTTCAAACATGCGTCAACCCTACCTGCCTCGATGATGCCGGTCGATTTGCCATTTGCTTCGAGGGCCTCTGTTCATTCATATCCTTAATCAGCGGTGAGACTATTTGTAAAGGACATCCTTTAATTTCGCCACCAGGGCAGGATCGAGTTTGAAAAGCCCAGCAATGATTCTCTCCACCTCCTCGCTGCTCACAGGATCGACTCCCAGTTTGGACTTTTTCGCGTCTGCCAGGAACTCTGGATCCCTTAGGGTTTCCTGGAAGGCCTTGCGGAGGATCTGCACCCGCTCTTTGGGTGTTCCAGGGGGCAGCGTGTAAGTGCGCACGATTTCGCTGTCCCCGTGAAGGGCAGTTTCGATTAGTTGGCGGGCCTCGTCGGTTTTGGCGAGGTTGATGGCCAGCGGGACATTGGGAAGATCGGGATGGGGCTTTCGGGCGGCCTGGATCACAACAATCGCCTCTCCCGAGTCCAGCGCTTTCCGCCAGGTCGCTGAAACAGAGTCCCACCCCCAGCAGCCGCCCGCCAGTTCTCCGCTTTCAGCGGCGAGGCGTATGTCGGCGGTCCCTTTGTAGCCCGTGACAATCTGGGTCGGCAAGCTCAATGCCGATCTCAGGATTCGGGTGGCGTTGTCGGGCGTGGAGTTGCCCGGGGCTATACCGCCCATCTTGACCGGGGTTTTTGAGTTCGTCCATCTCTCCAGGCTGGTGATGCCGCTGGCCTTGGTGAAGGCGCAGACGACGTGGTCTTTGACCGGGGCGCCGATGTATTCGAACTTGCGCGCATCAAACTCGATCCCTTTCTGCCCGAGGACCTGGCCTAAAAATAGGCCGCCGATGAAGTGGCCGATGGTGACGCCGTCAGGCTTGGCTACCACATAGACGTGGTTGGCCGCGATCAGGCTTCCAGCTCCTGTCATATTCTCCACTATGATCGCGGGATTTCCCGGGATGTGCTTGCCCCAGTGCCGGGCGATGGCCCGTGAGTAGGTGTCGAAACCTCCCCCTGCGGAAAAACCCACGACGATGCGAATCGTCTTGCCCTTAAAAAATGGCTCTTGGGCAAAGACGGATGCGTTGAAAGAGAAAGGGATAAAGAGATAAAGAGATAAAAGCATCCAACCCTTGATCCCTTCAACCCTTGATCCCTTCGACTTATTATTGTTCAACAGAGTCCACAGTCTCATTTTTAATCCTCCTAATGTTTGTGCAAGTGAATTCAACTCTTAACTCATAAAATGGAAGTTGTGTCAAGGCTGGAGATTCGTAAAGGATGAAATATGAGGCTGAGACAGCTCTCCCTAGAGCCCGCTCGGGTGAATTAATGGCAGGGTTACCGTAAAAGTCGAGCCTTTTCCCCATTCGCTTTGCGCCTGGATATTCCCACCCAGCATCTCCAGGAGTCGCTCGACGATGCATAGACCTAGACCACTCCCGGGATACTTTCTCCGATTTACCCCCTCCGCCAGGTAAAAGGCCTGGAAGATATGCGGCAGATCCGACTCCTTGATCCCTATCCCCGTGTCCCGCACTAAAATCGAGAGACTCTTTCCTTGAGACCCGCTCGCCTGACCGTCTAGAAACGCGCTCACCCGGACTTCGATTTCCCCGCTGTCGGTGTATTTCACTGCGTTGCCAAGGAGGTTCTGGATAATCGCTTTGATCTTCGACTTGTCGGTCTTTAGCTTTATCATCGGGTCATCGAGCCTGAATCGCAGCTCCAGTCCTTTCTCCCTCACTAAAGGCATAAAGGAAGATTCAAACTCGTCGATTATTTCCTTAAAGAGAAATTCCTCGATTTGGAGCGGCACCCTCTTGGCCTCGAGACGGGCCAGCTCCAGAATGCCGCTGATAAGATCCAAGAGATTACGCGCATTCCGCTCCATGGGCTCGAAGCCTGTTATGTGTTTCTCGCTCAATGCTCCGTAAAACCCGTCCCTGAAAAGCTGCATGGTGGCGATCAGCACGTTCAGCGGGGTCCTGAGCTCGTGCGCCATGGTGTTGAGAAAAGAGGATTTGGTCTTGTAGGCCTCTTCCAGCTCTTGGGATTTCTTTTGCACCTCCTCGAAGAGCCGCGCGTTCTCTATGGCGATGGTCGCCCCGGCGGCGAGCTGCTGGGCGAGGGCGATCTCCTCTGGACTAAACTCCTTCGCTTTGAGAGAAGTGGCCAGGAGAACTCCGATGGATTTCTGGTCGCGCGTGATAAGAGGGACGGAGAGAAACCCCTTGACGCCTATCTCCCGCATCAATCGTCCTGGTCCGTAAATCTTGTCCTGGCTGATATCCTTGGTGGCCATTGGCCGGCGGTTCTCCATTACCCAGGTGGAGCGGCCGGTACCGGAGAGCGCCGTCTGATGGCGGAAGCGCTCGGAACCCGCGCCAGCCAGGGCGACGGTCTCAAGCTTTCCGCTGGAGTCAACCAGGCGGACTTGAATGTGATCCACCTGCAGGAGCCTTAGGGCCTGCTCGGTCAGTTGATGGAGCAGAGTATCCAGGTCCAAGAGATTGATCTGGGTGAATATCTCACGGAGGGAGCTCTGCTCGTGTAAAAGGCGATTAAGGCGTCGATTAGCCGTTTCGAGTTCTTGACCTTTGGTCTTAAGTTCCTCCAATAGCTTCGCATTTTCGATAGCGATAGTTGCGCTGCTGGACAACTGCTGCAGCAGCTCCACCTCTTCCTGACTAAACTGTCTCGGCTGATAGGTTAATGCCCTGATTACTCCTGTGACCTTCCCGCTCCTCGATAACATAGGAACGCCGAGATAACCCCGGCAGCCAAGGGCCTTAATGGTCTCTCCTGGAGGAATTGTTCCCTCTTGACTGCTGTCTGGGATCATCAGCGGCTTTCGATTTTCGATAATCCATTCCAGGCGCCCGTAAGGGGTCTTGTCTCGGGTAGGAGAGGTGAAGGTCGGATCAATACCCGATATTGCCATGAGACTCCATTGTTCTCCCTCAAGCATCCTTATGTCGCAGACGTCAACTCTAAGAAGCTCCTGCACGTTTTCCGTGAGCTTCTTAAGGAGGCGATCAATGCTGAGCAAGGTAGTAGCCTGGCTCAGTTCCTTGAGCAATTTTTGGATTTCCTCACGTCTCTCGGATTCTTGATAGAGGTTTGAGTTTTCCACCGCCAGTGAAAGAATCTCCGCAATTGGAGATAGAATCTTGATCTCTTTCTTGCCATAGCAGCGAGGCTTTAGGCTTCCCAGGTTTAATGCTCCTAGAGCCTTTCCCTTGACCATTAGAGGAAGGATCACGTAAGAGCGTAATCCCACGTTCTTGTATCTTTTGTGAGTTAGGGGGAAACGAGGATCTTTGAGGACATCCCGGCAGATAAGGGGCTCCTTATGGTCGAGGACCCAGCCGGTAGCGGTTCCCTCTTGCACCGAAAGGCCCTCAGGGATGGCGGATGCAGGCAGCCGGGATTCTTCGGCATAAACACGAACGTAGATTTCGTCTTTTTCCAGCAGGTTGATCGCTAGTCGGTCGTAGGGCACGAGTTTCTGAATCTCTCGGCTCAACGTCTGGCAGATCTCTTTGAGGTTCATAGGTTTATCACTGAGGCTTCGAGTCCGCAGCCCGTGGCTGGGATCGGCATAGGGAAAAGCGGGCGCCCTTCTTGAAGCAAAAGCTTTGCCGGTGCCGAGAGGGTCTCCAGTGTGGATCCATGGTGGCCTGACGCCAAAGCAATAAGCCTATAAATTTTTCTTGTCAAGCTGTTTGTCTTTGCAGATCTAGGGATCTAGAATAACTTCGACTCTTTGATCCGGCCAGGGGAAAGTTCGGTTATGGCAGAGCTTTACAAAAATTTTATCAACGGCAAATGGGTCGAGGCAAAATCCGGGAAGACCTTCGAGAACCGCAATCCGGCTGACCGTCGTGACCTGATCGGTCTTTTCCCGGCATCCGGACCGGAGGATGTAGAGGAGGCGGTAAGTGCAGCCAGGAAGGCCTTTGGCGAATGGCGTCTGGCGCCGGCGCCTAAACGGGGTGAGATACTCTACCGCGTGGGGGAGCTATTACGTCAGCGCAAAGAAGAAATTGCCCGTGCCATGACACGCGAGATGGGCAAGGTCCTGAAAGAAACGCGCGGAGACGTGCAGGAAGGGATAGACACCGCCTATTATACCGCAGGTGAGGGGCGGAGGCTCTTTGGCGAGACCACGCCTTCGGAGCTTCCCGACAAATTCGCCATGTCTCTCAGGGTGCCGGTCGGTGTGTGTGGCTTGATTACCCCCTGGAACTTTCCCATGGCCATCCCCACCTGGAAAATCTTTCCTGCTCTCCTGTGCGGCGACACCGTGGTCTTGAAACCGGCCGAGGATACGCCTCACACCGCGGTGAAACTCTTTGAGCTCCTCGAAGAGGCGGGAGTTCCGCCCGGGGTCGCGAATCTCGTTCACGGGGTCGGGGAGGATGCTGGCGCGGCCCTGGTGCGCCACCGGGACGTCCGGCTTATTTCTTTTACCGGATCGGCGGCAGTGGGGCGGGAAATTGCAGCGGTGTGCGGGCAGAGCCTGAAGCGGGTGTCTCTCGAGATGGGCGGAAAAAATGGCCAGATTGTCATGGAAGATGCTGATTTGAAACTCGCGCTGGAGGGCGCCCTGTGGGGGGCCTTCGGTACTACCGGGCAGCGCTGCACGGCGACCAGCCGTCTCATCCTCCACCGGCAGATAAAAAAAGAATTGACGGACATGCTGGTAGAGCGGGCGGAGAAAATCAAGATTGGCGATGGTTTGGACGAGAGCGTGGAGATGGGTCCGTTAATTAACGAAGCTGCGCGGGAAAAGGTGCACGGCTACGTTCAGATCGGCAAAGAAGAGGGGGCCAGGCTCCTCACGGGGGGCACGGTCTATGAAGAGGGAAAGCGGCGCCAGGGCTATTTTTATCGGCCGACCCTGTTTGATCGAGTTACCCCTGATATGCGCATCGCCCAGGAAGAGATTTTCGGTCCGGTACTGTCGGTGATCGAAGTCCAGAGTTTCGAGCAGGCCATAGAGGTCTTAAATGGCACTCCCTACGGTCTTTCCAGCTCCATTTACACTCGGGATGTGGGGCGGGCCTTCCGCGCCCTGAGAGATATCGAGGCGGGCATCACTTACATTAATGGCCCCACCATCGGGGCTGAGGTCCACCTGCCGTTTGGCGGCGTGAAGGAAACGGGGAACGGCCACCGCGAGGCCGGGACAACGGTTTATGATATTTTCAGCGAATGGAAATCGGTCTACATTGATTACTCAGGCAGATTGCAAAAGGCGCAGATTGACAATGTGGAATGAATCCGTAGGCTTCGGAGCCCCTCTTGCTTCACGGCCTCTCGCAGCGACCGTCCGCAAAAGAGCTCCTCGGGGGCGACTCTTCCGAGCGCAGCCGATGGGTCACTACCTTAAGTCAACCTTTCTACTCCCACGTCTGCGCTCTTCAGCTTCGCCCCCTCGAAGCCTTTTGATCTAGGCCTTATGAAAATTCCTCACATCAAAATTACGCCGCCAGGCCCGAGGGCCAGGGAAATTATCGAGCGGGACCAGCGCTACACCGCTCCGGCTTATGGCAGGGTTTATCCGCTGGTGGTCAAAGAGGGGAAAGGGATGGTGATCGAGGATGTAGATGGAAATCTCTTCTTGGATTTCACCGCCGGGATCGCTGTGACCGCTACCGGCCACTCCCATCCCAAAGTAGTTCAGGCGATCGAGGAGCAGGCGCGCAAGTTTCTGCATTTCTGCGGCAGCGACTTCTACTACGAACCGATGGCCGAGCTTGCGGAAAAATTGAGCGAACTGGCTCCCGGCCCGTCGGCCAAAAAGGTCTTCCTTACGAACTCGGGGACGGAAGCCGTTGAGGCCGCATTCAAACTGGCGCGCTACAGCACGAAGCGGCAACACGTGATCGCCTTTTTGGGCTCGTTCCATGGTCGAACTCTGGGCTCTCTCTCTTTAACCGCGAGCCGCACCTCCCATCGGGCCTATTTCGGTCCCCTGGTTCCCGGCGTCCACCACACCGCATATGGCTATTGTCACCGCTGCCCCTACAATTTGACTTACGGCTCCTGCGGCATCGAATGCGTGCAATCCATCGAAAAAGTTCTGTTCCGCCGTGAGGTAGCTCCGGAAGAGGTTGCGGCCATATTCGTCGAGCCGATCCAGGGCGAAGGGGGCTACGTTGTCCCGCCGCCCGAATTTCTCGGCATGATCCAGGAGCTGTGCCGGCGCCACGGCATTCTCCTGGTGGCCGACGAGATTCAAACCGGTTTCGGTCGTACCGGCAGGATGTTTGCCTGTGAGCATTGGGGCATAGAGCCGGATATCCTTTGCGTCGCTAAAGGGATCGCCAGCGGACTGCCGCTAGGGGCTATGATTGCGCGCAGCGAAATCAGCACCTGGACGCCAGGCACCCATGGCTCCACTTTCGGCGGCAATCCGGTGGCTTGTGCCGCGGCCCTGGCGACAATAGGGCTCCTGGAAGACGGGCTGGTCAGAAACGCTGCTGAGGTCGGGGGCTATCTCAAGGAGGGGCTCGGCGGACTCAAGGGGAGCTATCCTGTGATCGGCGATGTCCGGGGGCTCGGCCTGATGATAGGAGTAGAATTGGTAAAAAAGAACGATGCGCGCGCGCCTGATGCGGAGTTCCGTAATCAGGTTATTAAGAGAGCCTTCGAGAACGGTTTACTGCTCCTGCCTTGCGGGGATAGCACGGTCCGTTTCTGCCCACCGTTGATTGTCACCAAAGGTGAGGCCGACACCGCCGTTGAAATTTTTGCCGCAACGCTCAAAGAACTGACGCAGTAGACCCTATGAGGCGCTTTCGCATTGAAAACGATAGCGCTGGAGAGAAAAATTCGGAATCATGCCGGTATATAAAAAGTATTGCCTTTTGAGAGCCCTGCTGCTATACTTTTCTTGGAGGCCGAATTGTAATGGCCAAAGTGATGATCTCTCTTCCCGACGAATTCCTCAAAAAGGTGGATCGTACTGCTCAGGCCCAGGGTCGATCTCGTAGCGAATTGATCCGCGAGGCCCTGCGAACCGTTGTCGGCGGCAAGAACGCGCGCGCGCGATCCTGGAAGCAGGCGCTCGCTCCACTGCGGGAACTTGAGCGGCATTGGATCGGCCACTGGGACTCGACCGACATCATTCGCTATTTTCGAGATACGAGATATGGCCGCGAAGATCGTCGTTGACACTTCGGTGCTGATCAAATGGATCAAGACCAAAGACGAAGATCTCGTTAACGAAGCCCGCCGCCTGCTCACCGATATAGAACGCCGGCCCCTGGAGGCCCACGTGCCTGCTTTGCTTCTGTACGAGGTCGGCAACATCTTACTTTTAAAGACTGACCTTGACGCCGCCGGCTTGAACGAGGCCCTTTCTAATCTCGAGGCCCTGCCATTTACCGTCGCCCCGCCCGCTACGCCGCTGCTCAAACGGGCCGCCCGCCTCGGTAAAGAGTTTAAGCTCACCTTCTACGATGCCTCTTTCCTGGCGCTCGCCGTAGAACTTGATTGCCCATTTATCACCGCTGACCGGCCCCTCTTCGAGCATGCCCGCTCGCTTCCTCGCGTCCGCCACCTCTCCAAGATCGGCACCCTTTAGTTTTCACAATTCAAAGCTACTCCCAAACCCACCCCTTGATTGAAGGTATCAAGTATGATACCACTGAACCAGTGAGTCGCAGAAAAAGGGGCGGGTATATTTTCGAGACCTACGCAGGCGACCACCCGCCCTATCACGTCCATATCTATAAAGATGACCGGTTCATCGGGCGTTTTGATGTTGAGAACCAAAGGTCCATGGACGGAGACTTACCAGGACAGGTCTTAAAGTATCTGGAAGAACTTGGCTATAGAAAAGTAGGGAAAGGCTAAAAAAGATGGCCAAAGCAGCAGCACTGAAAAGCACGGCAGCATTAGCGCCGGGCTTCGAAGACAAAATCCGGGATGCACGCTATCAGGTACTAGCAGACCAATTCTTGGTAACCTTTGATAGCGGCAAAGAGTATAGCTTTGCCCGCTCCGCTCTGGATTGCGACGACGGGACAGATATCGTCAAGGTCGAGGTAGATGAGAAGCGTTTCTTTTTCTATGTGCTTCAGGCATCGAGGAATAAATACGAAGTTCCGTGGGATCGGGTTCTCTACGAGGCCGAGGCGTCGTATCCATATTTTCGCGGAAATAGAGCAAAGATTGAAAAGTCCGGGGCCGTAGGAAGGCAGGTGAGAAGACTACGGCATATCAAAGGAATGACTCAAGCCCAGCTCGCCCGTGCAGCAGGCATTCTCCGCCCCAATCTCTCCCGAGTGGAGTCAGGGAAGCACCGTCCTTCCCTTGAGACCCTAGAAAAAATCGCCGCCGCCTTAAAGATCCCCGTCGTCGATCTGGTCCTAAGAAAATAATAGGGCAGTCTAGTTCCGCTGGTTTCTTTACATTTCATGCTCTCGCCTCACGCCTGTTCGTATTGCCTGTTGCCTCTCTTACTCTTGACCCCTGCTCGAAATTCCAAATTTGAGATTTGCAATTTGCCATTTGAGATCCCGAAGGGCTTGCCTGTTGCCTTCTTTGTGATTTTGTCTTATTTTACGCGCAATTAACTTCGGCGGGGTCCCCCGATCCGGTCACATCTTTGATGCCTCATCATCGCCCGGAGTGGCTCTCCCAGCCGGACCTTATGCTTTTTAGACTGCTGATGAAATTTGAGAGAGAGTTTTTAGGGTACTGGCATGAGTGGGGCAAAAGAGCAACGGCTGAAAAGGCAATTAGGCATGCCTGACCCTCAGCCTCCCAAGGCCTCTTATTGGCATTATAAGTTGGTTCTCAACTCGAAATTGTCAAAGATATCAAGATGAAAGTAAAGTATATTGCACAGCCGGATATACAACTAGGCAAAGTCCTCTCCGAGTTATTGGACAGAGATCCGCCGGCAAACCGTATTGTTTTTGTCTCCGCCTTTGTGGGGCTTCAGGCTGTAATACGACTCAAACATCGAATCGCTGCCTTACTCAAAGAAGGAACAGCAGTCCGTTTTGTGCTGGGAATAGACTTGGGGGGAACAAGCCAGGAGGTGTTGCGCGAACTCCTGGGATGGAACGTCGAAACTCTGATTGTCAAACACCGCATCCCCGGACACACGTTTCATCCCAAGATCTATTTCTTCGAGTGGAATGACTGTGCTGAGATTATTATTGGCTCAAGCAACCTCACCGAGGGAGGGTTCTTCCGCAATTACGAGAGCTGCGCAAGGATAGCCTACGATTTTCCTGCTGATTTGAAAGCATGCACATCGGCTCAAGCTGAACTTTCGCGGTTTCTTCAACCTGCCGGCCCGATCACCTATTCTCTGACGGAAACTTTTCTTGAACAGTTGGTAGCCAGAAACGCGATACCCACTGAAACAGAGGCTCGCAAGAACAGAGACATTGGTCTGACGGTGAGGCTTAAGTCCGGGGCTGGAAAGCAAGCCGCCGAAAAGTCCCTATTCGGGACGGAGTATATTGACCTTCCGCCGCCTCTTCCTGCCGATCTGCTCGAAGGCTTGATCCAGAATGTCCGCCGCAGGAGACAAGAAACCCACCAGGCCAGAAAGAAGAAAACGAAACCTAGCTCTGCACAACCTCCTATTGGTACGAAGGGGGAATATCCTCTGTCGCCCGCCGCCTTCTACATGACTCTTCCAACACTACAAGGCGAAAATATCCCAGGAGAGGCACGCATTCCTTTGGAGGCAGTCGAACTGGCGGGGGAATTCTGGGGATGGCCAGATGAATACGAGAAAGATGTCAGCCCGCGTGCGGGAAAGGATCGTGTGTATTGGAACTGGCGTCCGACCTGGCGCGTGTGGAGTGTCGAAAAACCTCACGATGTTAGTACTCAGCAGGTCAGAATGTACATGTACACAAACAGTTCGGATTTCCGATTTTACGTTCGTCCCCTGGTGAATGCCGGTGCAGATCTCGGAGATGTAGTGCGCATCCGTCGTATCGCCGAGTCCGACGCCGAATATGAATGTGCGTTGGCTCGAAAGGGCACGCCCCAATACAACGAATGGATCAACTACTGCAGTCAGCCTGTGCGTAACAGCCCAAGGCGCTTCGGGTATGCTTAGCGGGTCGGCTTACAGAGCCACAATACCACATTCTCGGTGATAGCGTTCTTCATATGAACAAGGTTCTCCGTCGTGACCGAAATGTCCATTCGCTCCACCATCTTAAAGTCGCTGGCAATGGCGATTTCCTGTACGAAGTCCGTTGTCGCGATCCTCTCATAGTCATGGCCTACTCGCATCCGATTGTCACCAATTACAACCATAGCGTCTCCGCCAGGGCGTAGAGCCCGATAGCAGTTTCTCAAGATCGACTCCATATCCAAAACAAATCGGAAAAGAAGTGCAGGCATGTTCTCACGTCTGAAGCCCACGTTCGCTTTGGAGACACGCTTGTACAAGTCAAGCAGGTACCCATGTAGCTTTTTGGGCAACGCTGATGCATCGTGTTCTGTCAATCTTTTCTCAAGTCGCTTTCGTTCGCCCGTGATAATTTCTCGACTTCCCACAAGATTTTGTTCCAGCGGCCTTCGACCTGAAGCATCTATCCCGAACAGGACAAGCAGCGATAGTCTATCCGTATCAATGTACGGCAACGCAGTGGCGTAAGGCGGACTCGTGAGGATCATGTCGATGTTTGATTCCTCAATCCCGAGCATATCGAACGTTTTCCACTGGCGTGAGTCGCCCTCCAGGACTCTTGTTGGCTGGAACTTCGTGAAGGAGTACCCTCGCACCGACCAAAAACGATCAATGCGCCGGTACTGTGTATCCAGAGCTTTGAGGAAAAGGCCGAGAACGTTTGCATCTTCTATCGGTCTCTTTCGTCTTCGAATTCGAAGGTCATTGGGGTCTTGTTGTGAAACATCGCGAATAATGCTACTCAAGACAACTTCCAGAAAATCCCTCAGCACCCCATCACTGACACTCCTAATCGATCGAAGAAGCCAATTGAGCTTTCTCACAACGGGCAAAGGAAACCATTTCTCAATCTCTTCTACGCACTCTTCCCTAAACTCGTCACGCTCATCAGAAAAACGTGAAGGTGCTTGGTCGATTCTTTTCACAAGAGTCCCAACCGTCTCTCGAACCACGTCCGGATTGATTTCAAGTACGCCGGTCTTTGCTTTTGCGATCTTGGCTGCGAGGGGATGCATGTCGCATCCGTAGGTCCTGTGCCCATTGAGGTAGCCCTCGAGTAAGGTCGTGCCGCTGCCGCAAAATGGATCGAGAAGCCTTGTTCCTGGCTTCAGACCACACAAATTCATGAGTCCCTTGGCAAGTTGCGGATAAAACTTGCCCTTGTAAGGGTGAAGTCCGTGTGTGACATATTTCGGATCCTTACGCGCTGAGGGCTGCGACCCAAACCCGTTCTCGATGATTGCTTGCCAAGTGGGCTCCACGTCAAAGACCGATCTACTCACGCCATGGGTGAAGACCAACCGCCGAGCCTCGCTCATAATGTATGGATCGATCGTCAGACTATACGATTGTTCGTCCTTACCAACCACCTTGACCCCCAATACAGACTCTATTTCTCTTTTTCGGAGAATTGCTTCATACGGCCATAACTTGTACGGTGGCGCTTGGAGCCAGACCCTCACTTTCTCAGGAGGCTTCTGCAAGACAAGCAACTTTTCCGTTGTTGCCCGTCTACCAGCAGTAATGAATGACCTCCGTGTGTTATGGATTTGTCTTTCTATGATGGACAACGTCTCGAGACCTACATCATCCGCAACCTTACTCAGTGACTCGGCTCCCTTATATAGCGTCCCGTTGTAAATCGAGTCACCCACTACAAGCACCGCGTAGCGGCCCGGTTTAAGGACCCTATGCATACCTGAGAGGCTCTGCAGCATTTCTTCGAGGAACGAATCGAATCCGCTGGCTTCTTTTTGATGGCGGAGGTGAGATCCGATTTCGATCTTGGCCAGTTCGCCAGGGTCATGCCCCAGCCAGAGTAGCCTGAAACGATGATACAAGTGATAGTCATTCGCATTGCCGTACGGCGGCGAGGTAACAATCAGATCTACAGATTCCGTCTTGCAAGTTCCCTCGCTTAGGTGCCGCGCATCTGTTGTAACAAAATCGCAAACACCGTAACGTAGAACTGGTTGGGTTCTTGCGACACTGCGCACAACATCGTCGAGTGCCGTAAGGAATCTCTTGACCGTTTCGCCTTGAGGTATAATCCGAGGCTTGCTTGAATATCTCGTCTCTGAATCTTGAAACGAGACCGCCAAAACTATCCTAGACAATGCCAAGAGAGCGATGTCTTTCGCTTTTTCGCTGTCCATCGCTTCAATCCGCGACTTTATCAGGGCCAGCTCCCCACGTGAGGTAAAGGGAAACCACTTGTCGACGTTAGGAATATTTGGGATGTGACGTGAATAGTTGGAGCAAAGAACATCGGGTTTGGGAAGTTCTATAAGACCGGTAGCCAACGCACAGCGTATGGCACGAATATCCGTGGCAGCAGAACGATCTAGGTTGCATGTTTTGACTTTACCTATAAGTGTGGCCACAGCGTTTGCATCGGTGCTCAGCGCCCGCCTTCCTAATCGGACAGCCTCCAAGGCAGATGTCCCACACCCACCAAAAGGGTCAAAAACGAGCTCGCCCCGCAATGAAAGACGGGCAATGACATGACCAGGTAGTTGTGGAATGAACTTCGCAGGGTAGGGATGCAAGTCATGTGTAAGAAACCTCGTATCGTCATTTGTGAAAGCCCAGTCAATTGCTTTCAGGTCCCGGATGACTTCCTTGCTTTCGCGAAGTTGGTCTGGTGATTCAATTTCCTCGTAAAAGGGAAAAAGACTCTCGCTTCGGAGAACATACTGCCCGGCGGTTTCAAAGACGGCTCCGTCGAGGCCGAGTTCAGTTTCGTAGAGGTAGTGGGGTGTCCGCGACATGGGTTATTCTGGGGATAACAATACTAGCCCAGAACTGAATATGCAAGCAATTTTTTGTATCAGGGTCCCGGGGGCACACTTTTGAATCTAGGGTCAGGGAGTGGGAATTCCGGGGACATACTAATTTCTTCTTGACTAGAAGAATGAAAATCGACTTGCTTCCGCTCATGGCTAGGGATACAGAATGGGGGAACAAAAGGGGTCAGCCTGACGCCAGTAAAGAGCACGCATCGGGCGACTGTTTCTACCCTTTATCCGACATTCCCTTGAGGCGTAGGGCCGCGTACACTTTCTCCGCAGTCAACGGCAGTTCAGTCAGCCGCACTCCAACGGCGTCTTCGACTGCGCTGCCGATGGCCGCCATCGCCGAGTTGGTGACCACCTCGCCCATCCCTTTTGCGCCATACGGGCCTTCGTTGTGATAAGCCTCTACCAGGGAGGGCAGCACCTCCGGTACATCCATCGCGGTCGGCATCTTGTAGTCGTGCAGGTTCGGGTTGATGAGGTGCCCCTCCTCGTCCATCACCATATCTTCAAACAGGGTCGTCCCGATTCCGTGCACAACTCCGCCTTCGATCTGCTGCAGGCAATTGGTAGGATTGATGGCCCGCCCTACGTCGATTGCCGCTGCAAGGCGCATCACCGCCACCCGCCCGGTCTCCGGATCAACCTCCACCTCAGCGGCATGGGCCCCGTACATCCAGAACACGCTGGGTGATCCGTGGAACGCCTTTCCCCGGGTGGACGGCGGATAGTAGAGCCCCTGGCCGATAAGGCACACTCCCGCCGCGAACTGGTGGCGCAGCACTTCCACGTACGTCATGGCTTCGTCCGGTCGGTCGGTCGGCCACACCCGGCCATCCCTCACTTCGATCTCCGCGGAACCGCACTCAAAGACCGCTGCCCCCAGCTCGACAAACTGCTTCTTCACATTCTCAGCCGCCATCTTCAGCGCATTGCCCATGTGGAACGTGGTCCGGCTCGAAGTCGTCGAGGCATCAAAGGGGGTGAAGTCGGTGTCGGGGTCCGAAAAGCTGATGATATCGACCGGGACCCCCAGCACCTCGGCGACCACCTGGGCCAGTATTGTCCGCACCCCCTGGCCCACCTCCACGCTCGCTATTGCGATGGTAATCCGGCCATCCTGGTTGAAATAAATGACGGCACCAGAGCCGGAGGGAGTCTTCGTGTTTTTTGTGCTACACGCGATGCCGAAACCCCGGTATCGCCCCTCGGGGGTCATCCGTGGCACGTGCTTCCGTTCCTCCCATCCGATGGCCTGCGCCGCCTGCTTCAAACACGCCTCGACCCCGACGCTGTGCACCACGTTACCCACGGGATTGATATCGCCTTCTTTCAGCACGTTTTTTAGCCGAAACTCCAGCGGGTCCAACCCGAGCTTCTGAGCGATCATATCCATCTGAGATTCGTATGCCCACGTCAACTGGGGTGTGCCATACCCCCGGTAGGCGCCCGCTATCATCCTGTTGGTGTAGACACAGTAGCCGATCATATGAGCGTGGGGAACGCGATAAGGTCCCGCCGCCGCCGCCGTGGCCTGCATGCACACTACCGGCCCCTTCTCCGCATACGCCCCCGTATCCCACAGAATCTCTACGTCTCGTGCCATGAGGGTTCCGTCGCGTTTCACGCCCGTTTTGATTTTCACCACCGTCGCGTGCTTTACGAGCGATGCCGTGAACACTTCTACCCGGTCGTACACCACCTTGACGGGCCGGGGCTTCGTTTTCATCGCCAGAGCAATGGCAATCGCCTCCGCTTTCACGCCTCCCTTGCCTCCGAACCCGCCGCCCACGTACGTGCTGATGACCCGTATCCTCGGGTAAAGCATCCCGAGCGAATCCGACAGGTCCTTGCGCAGGCGATGGGGCGAGTCGTTGGGGGTCCAGACGGTCAGCTTCCCGTTAGTATCCACCTGGGCGGTGGCACAATGTGGCTCGATGGCTCCGTGCTGAACCATTTGCGTCCGAAACTTATTCTCCAACACATAGTCAGATTCCCGGAAACCCTTTTCGATATCGCCCTTGCGGTACTCGTTCACCGTCACGACGTTCGTGTTGGGGACAGGCTTCACGACGCCGATCCTTACGTAGCTCATCATTTCGTCGTGGATCACCGGCGCATCCGCCTCTCTCGCCTTCACCGCATCCACGACAGGAGTCAATTCTTCATAAGCCACCTTGATGAGCCTGATTGCCTTGCGCGCCGTGGCCGCCTCCTCCGCCGCCACGGCCGCCACCGGCTCGCCCGCAAACCTCACTTTTCCCTGAGCGATAAATGGCATATCGCGAATCGCTTCTCCGGTGAGCACCCCGGGCAAATCCTCCCCTGTGACGACAGCCCGCACTCCCGGCATCGCCTTGGCGGCTGATGCGTCGATGGAGACAATCCGCGCATGCGCGTGGGGGCTGCGCAAAACCGCCCCATGGAGGATCTCCGGCAGCTTCACGTCAGCGCCATAGACCGCGGCTCCTCTAACCTTTTCGAGGGCATCCACCCGGGTAATCGGACTTCCGACAATCGTTTCCATATCCTATCTTCCTCCCATGCCTCTTCCGTGATTAACGGGCCTCTGCCTTGGTGACAGCGGCTTTCTGGATCGCCCTGATAATTCGCACATAGCCCGTGCACCGGCATAGATTGCCGGCAATCCACCGCCGAATCTCTCCTTCGGTAGGGTTCGCGTTCTCATCGAGCAACCCTTTGGCGGCCATCAGCACCCCCGGCGTGCAGAAGCCGCACTGCACCGCACCCTCTTCCACGAAGGCCGTCTGTAAGGGATGCTGTTTCCACTCCCTTTCCAGGCCCTCCACTGTCGTCACCTCTCCGCCATCGGCGTCGACTGCCAGCACGAAGCACGAGTTCACAGGCTTGCCGTCGAGAAGCACGGTGCACGCCCCACAGTCCCCTGTCCAGCATCCTGCTTTTGTCCCAGTCAGCCCGAGCTGGTCCCTCAGCACCTCCAGCAACGTCTGGTTGGCTTTCACCTCCAGCACGTGCTGGACGTCATTGACCTTGAGTCCAATCTCTTTCTTTCTAAATCTTGCGCTCACAACTGCCTCCTCTTACTTCGATCGGGTCATCCCTGCGCGGTGTTGCTCGACCGCTTGCTTGACGGCCCGCCTGACCAGCACCTCCACTAGGTGGCTTCGGTAGCCGGCGCTTGCCCTTATGTCGCTGATCGGCCGGGCCTCTGCACACGCCGCCTCTGCCACTTTCTCCAGGTGTTGCTGAGTGAGCTTACCGCCCACCAGCAGGGCCTCTGCCTGCCGCGCCCGAAGAGGCGTGGGGGCAACCGCCCCGAGCGCAATCCGCGCCATTTGGCAATCCCCCGACGGGTCAAACGTCATAGCGACGGCCACGCTTACGACTGCGCAATCCATAGCTTGCCGCGGGCCGTATCTGAGCGACACCATACTCGTGTCTGGCTTGGGCGCCGGGATGATGACGCGCCGCATGATCTCCCCGCGCTTGATCGCTGTCTCCCCAGGCCCGTTGAAAAAAGATTCGATGGGGACGGCGCGTCTCCCGGCAGCCGATTCCAATTCAACTTCGGCATCCAGGATCAGGAGGGCCCGGGCTGAATCCGCCGCCGGCGACCCGTTTCCCAGGTTGCCGCCGATCGTGCCTCTGTTCCGGACCTGGATAGATCCAATCTGCCCAACCGTTTCGGCCAACACCGGACAAACCTCGTTGACCAGCTTGCTGGTTTCCACCTCGTGGAGGGTCGTCGTAGCTCCGATGCTCACCCGGTGATCTCCTGCCGACGTGATTCCCCGCAGATCTCTGATCCCTTTCAGGTCGACCAGAACCTCCGGCTCGAATCCCTTTTCCCTCATCGCAGTAAACACGTCAGTGCCCCCGGCCAGAAGGCATGCTTTTTCGCCTAGCTCCAGCAGGATGCGTGTCGCCTCATTTAGATTTTCCGGCTGAATAAGCTCAAACTCGGGCAGCATCTTTCACCTTCCACCTTTCCTGTCTTCTCCCAGCACTTGCGCAGTCCGCGGTTTGATTTTTGCGCGCGCCAGTGGGGTCGGGTCTTGGATCTTGTATTTTTTTCCGCAAGAAGAGTTCATTACCCGACCACCGGAGACATTGAGCGCTTCGCCGGTCGTATGCGAGACGCCTGACAATCCAGCGGCAGTGACGCAGACGCGGTGTTGGGCTTTTATTATTTTACACCGACAACCCGGAACTCGATATCGAGTGTCTCGTGAAGCTTCATAAATCCATCGACGTGGTCGTAGATCTGGTCAAAGCGGCTTTCCATCTGGGGAAAGCCGTCCCGCATCGACCTTATAATCGCCGCGTCGCTCGCTTGGAGTGACTTGATGTCCCGCTCAACTGCCGTGAGACGAGAGTCAACAGTTTTCGTTGCAGGTCTCCGTGCCATAGATGATCCTTCTTACCCAGCAAGGGGTTAATGTGTCAAGACCAAATTCATATTCCCCATGCTCCGCTCAAATGAATATTCGCGCCGTTGACGTAGCGCGCCTCTTCCGAAAGCAGAAAACGGACGACAGCAACAGCGTCTTCCAACTTGCCTACATATCCGGCCGGGATTCTCTTGGCCATTGCGGCCAACTCTTCCTTCGGCGCGCTGCCGGAATCGATAAAACCGGGGGAAATAGCATTAACCGTAATTCCATGGGGTGCGACAACGCGGGCCAGGGAGCGGGCGAGGACCAGCAACCCTGTCTTGGCGATATAGTGCGCGGTCAACTGGGGTTGGGCGATCAGTTGGTCCGCGTTGGCCATGCTGAAGCAGACGATCCGTCCCCACTTGCGCTGGGTCATTCCCGGAACAACCGCCTGGCTGAGATAGAAAAGCGGGTGGAGATTGTTGTCGAACATCGAGCGCCAACCCTCGACGCTCTCCTCGAGGAGGTTGACCCGGTGGTAAGGGCCGGCGCAGTTGATCAAGGCATCGACCCTTCCCCATTCTTCCTCAACGCGCTTAACCAGCTCCTGAGCCGGTTTAGGGTCGGATACGTCGCATTGGAGCGCCATCCCCTTGGAGCCCTTATTTTGAACGGCATCGACTACTTCCGCACCTTCTTTGGCGCTCTTGCGGTAACAAATCGCCACGGACCATCCCCGCTCGGCCAAATCCAGGGCGACCGCCCGTCCGATACCCTTTGCCCCACCGGTGATTAAAGCCACTTTATCCATAACGCCTCCCTAATTCCCTTCTCGGCGACCAGTCTTCCAACCATGCACCCCTCCGGGCTCCTTCGGGGAACGCGCTCTCGACTGCGGCCGATAGGTCTCTACCTCGATGGCCTCCGCCCCGTCCTCCCCAAGGGTGATTACTCCATCGGTCGGGGCCTGCGCCAACCTCCACGTCTCTGCGTCCGCAGCCTCGCTCGCGCCCCCCTCGGTCGCTTTCCCGGGACCTCCCTGTCCCCGTAGCGAAGATCGGCTCGGAGGCGTCGGAACTCTCTGCGAAGCCGGGCCTCATGAGTGAGGGGGCTTGCTGAGCAAGCCGAAAGCACCGAGAGTGAACGGTTCAAAGAACCCACTGACCCATTGCTTTCGGCGCGAGAGGCAGGTCCCCGAACGGATTATCGCCTCTGTCGTACTCATTCTATAAACGGTCTGAACTTCTCGTACAGCTCTTTGAGTTTCGCCGTGTAATGCTCCACGTTTTCATCCGGATTCTTCGCATCCCAATGCGCGGCCAGCTTGCAGTTCTCATTGATTTTGACCTTCGCCCCTTTCCCGGTGACGTAGTAGGAGATCTGGTCGCCGGGCTGGTAGGGCCGCTCCGATCTCAAGGCGATCTCGTAGAGAGCAGCCGGGTTGCGCTTTTTTGTGTTGACCTTCAGCTGATAGCTTTCCAGCGAGTCTTGCAGCGTCTCGGTTTTCATCAATAGGGAGATATCCATCCGGTGCTGCTCGAGATCCTCCAGATAGCGCTGATAGAGGGCCGGGATCTTCTCCTTCCGGCCTTGCAAAAGCATCATCATCATCTCCTCCAGCCATTGGCGCTGGAATAGCTCCAGGCCGCGGGAGCGCAGGCCGGATCCCTTGATCAGAAGCCTTCCCTTCTGGTCCAGGAGCGCGTAGTTTTTCATCTTGTAGCTGAACATGGCCGGGTAGCGCCCGTCGAGTTCGAGCTCGATCCCGCGCGGGAGCCGATCGCCAAGGGCCCGGATCAATTCCTCCTCATCGCTCTCCGTCCGGACCTCCTCGGGCGGAACAAAATAAATTCCATCGGTATCGACTTCGATAACCGTTGCGCCTCTCTGCTTCAGCCAGGCAACGGCCGATTGGATCAGCTCTCTCCCTTTTGCCGTTACCAGATTCGCCGCCGCGAAATCGTTGAAGTGGCCCATGGGAAAACCCAGATAGCCGTAAAAAGAGTTGATCAGGATCTTAAAGGTCGACTGCAGGGCGGAAAAATATATTCCGGCCTCTTTGGTTTCCGCCTGCCGCGCCAGCTCCTTGGCCTTGATCCTGAAATCGCGCAGGTCGCGCAGCAGGCCGGGAAAAATTCCCAGCTCATCCCTTTTAGGAAAATAACCGTAGACCAGCATGATCGAGGGATAGAGAGAGGTGACGTCGCAGTGAAGGACGCGATGGGCCACTCCCTGAAGCTCCACGTCGGTGAAACCTCCCGCTACCTCCCTGCCTTCCTCGGGCCTGGGGATGGACTGGCGCCTGAAGAGGTGCTCCCGGAAAAATAAGGCGTCGATTTTGGTGGCGTTTCCCCTCAGGGCGACGTTTTGGTAGCTGTAGGGAAAGATCTGGGTCTGGACAAAGTAGCTCGGAGAGAGGAGTTCCGACAGGGCGCGGGTCTCCCGCACGTCATCCAGCGAGTAGCGGAATAGGGTCTCCGGCTCATGATCGAAGTACCAGCTGGTTTTGTCTCCCGGGATGTAGGTGCGGTCGGCGCTCGCGATGCCAAAATGGCGCGCGATCTCCTTTAGCCCGTATCCCGCCAATTCCCGCGCCGCGATATCGTAGTGCTGAGCGAGGATCCAGGTGTCCATAATATGGCGGCCGAAGATTTCGTACTTCCGATAAGTGATGGTCCGCTCTGCGATCTGCATGCGCGAAGGATGGCTCTTGAGAAGACTCCCATCTCTGCCCAAATTCAGTTTCACTCCCTCTTTTTTGGCCCGCGCCTCGATGTATTCCAGATCGAAGCGAAAGAGGTTATGCCCTTCGATGACGTCGGGATCCCGGCGCTGGATCTCACGCGCCATCTCGCGCAGCATTTCAGCTTCATCCAGCTCCCTTCCGGATATGAGTCTCTCCCAACCCGTGGAGTCGGCCAGGGCAATCGCGGTGATCCGGTCCGAATCCCGCGCGGGGTTGGGAAATTCGAAACCCGGCTGGCAGTAGGTTTCGATATCTATTTGCAGGCGCTTTAGATCGCCGAAGGTCATGCCCAGGAAAAGGGTCCGGCCGGAAAGCAGCAGGTACTGGTGGACCGGATCGTTGATGTAGAGATAAGGCGCCTCCGGGGCGGATGGGTTCTTGCCGCTTTTTTTCTGGAGATAGGTTTTCGCCTCCTCTAATTCTCTTAGATTTTGAAAGTAGGCAAGACATTTGAAAACACCTGCTCCCGCCAAAGACTCCAACTCCGCCTTTCCTCTCCAATCCTTGAGCCAAGTGCCGTCCTCCAAGAGCAGGAAGGGGCGGAATGGCGCTGTTTCGGTAAGGGTCTGATCCCCCCGGCGATAAAAAATCCTGATCTTATCTAAACCTTCGATTTCGATGGCAATCAGGGCCGGAGTTGAGTCGTGTCCAAACAAGACCTCGTTGTGATGAAAAGGCAAGTCTTGCATCAAGTCTTGAACCATACCAAAGCTCTTTACCTTTCGTTGGCAGCGCTGGTAATATAGCAAACTCGAATTTGAAGTCATAGGAGGCTGGCCGTGCATCTCTTGCGCCTCGCCGTACTGGAGTAAAGCGACCGGATTGTGGTAAATAATACTTTGGCAGCATGAGTACAGATCCCATAACCTTTGAGAGCCGGCCTTCGCTGAAGCATCCCGTGTTGATACTTGCCTTCGCCGGCTGGAACGATGCGGGGACGTCCGCGACCACTGCGGTCCGTTACCTGACGGAACAGCTCATGGCAACCAGGTTTGCCAGCATCGATCCCGAGGAGTTCTACGACTTTTCTATCCAGCGCCCCCAGGTTCGCCTCACGGAGGGGATGCAGCGGGAAATCCATTGGCCATCGTATGATTTCTACTACGGCGCCGGGATTGGCCTCGAGCGGGATTTTGTTTTTGGCATCGGCGCCGAGCCGCACCTGCGCTGGAGGGCCTTCTCTGATGCAATCCTCAGGCTCGCACACGAGTGCAACATTGAGATGATTGTTACTCTAGGCGCTTACCTCGACGAGGTGCTCTACACCCGGCCGGTCCCTCTCACAGGCTTTGCGACGGACACAAAGCTGATGGCAGAGATCGATCTTATCCCGTCGAGGTATCAGGGACCGACAGGAATGGTGGGAGTTTTATGCGATGTGTGCCGCCGGACGGGTATGCCCAATATGAGCCTTTGGGCAGCCCTGCCCCATTATCTCTCCGTCTCGCAAAACCCGAGGGGAGCTCTGGCCCTGATCCTTCGACTTGCCCAGTGGCTTGGCCTGCGGGTCGATATCGGCCCTTTGGAGCGTTCCGCCGCTGAGTTCCAGAATCAGGTCAATGAGGTTGTGAACAAAGATCCCAACCTCTCCGCCTTCATCCGCGAGCTCAAGAAACGCGAGTTCGAACAGTGAAGCTTTCCGTCCTCATCCCCGTTTATAACGAGGTGAATACGTTGGAAGAGGCCATCCGTCGGGTGCGGAATGTCCAGCTCCCGAAAGAGATCATCGTTGTGGACGATGGTTCCAGCGACGGCAGCCGGGAGCTTCTCAATCGTCTCGCGATGGAGGCGAAGCCGGGAAACGACTCTCTCAATGAACTCAAGGCGTACTTCCAGCCGACGAATCAGGGGAAAGGGGCTGCCATCAGATCAGCCCTGTCCCATGTCACGGGAGAAATAGTCATTGTCCAGGATGCGGACCTGGAATACGATCCTCAGGACTATATGAGATTACTGGAGCCGATTCTCTCAGGCAAGGCCGATGTGGTTTTCGGGACGCGCTTTTACGGCGGCGGGCCTCATCGGGTGTTTTTCTTCTGGCACTACGTCGGCAATCAGCTCCTGACGCTCCTTTCCAATATCCTCACTAACCTCAACCTCACCGACATGGAGGTGGGGTATAAAGTCTTTAAAACGGAGGTCTTGAGACATATCGAGATCAAGTCGAACCGTTTCGGTTTTGAGCCCGAAATCACCTTGAAGGTCGCGAAGCAAAAATGCCGTGTCTATGAAGTCCCGATCTCCTATCATGGCCGGACCTATGCCGAGGGAAAGAAGATTACCTGGAAAGACGGGTTCGTGACCCTCTACGCCTTGATCCGTTTCTGGCTGAAAGATTAGTGTGGGAGTTTAGCCAACAAAGCCTTCGACAGGAATCAGACGCTTCGCCACAGGGTCAACGGCCAGAAAAAGGCTCTCCAGAGCAACGGCCCCAAGCAGGGGAGGACCTGCGGGTGCAATGAAGCAAGGTGTAGTAGTCTCCTGTCCGTCCAGGGTGAGGTGGACTTCGGCTATGGGCCAGACCTCCCGCTGTCCCCCGGCAATCACAACGCCCTGGGAACGAGTGGGAGTGAGCGCCAAGCGTTCTGCCAGAGGCCGAGGAACCACGAGGAGGGTCGCGCCCGTGTCAACCAGGAACTCGACTTCCGCCTGCTGTCCTGTAGGTCCCGCGAGGAATCCTTTTACGTAAAAAAGTCCCATATCAAGCCACGTTCTGCTTCATTTTAGCCTATCTATCTTTGCTGAAGCAACCGTATCGATTTTACCAGATGCTTCCGAGCCACATAATGCTAAGGCTGAGCGGCGAGCGGAGGCGGCGCCAAGCGCCGACGTAGCGAGTCCGTCTCGAAGCGCCTGTTAGGCCGCCGTTAGCCGGATTTTCCCAACATTGCCGAGTTTTACATGCTGTTTCGCGTGCCAGAGATCGTGGTTGTACTGCATGGCAAGCCAGCTTTCCGGAGAACGGCCGAGAGCCTTAGAAAGGCGCAGTGCCATTTCAGGACTGATACGGCTAGTACCCGTAAGAATGCGATTCAGCGTTGAAGCAGCCACACCGAGCTTGGTGGCGAGCTCCCGGCCGCTAAGGTTGTTAGGCTCCAGGTAGACCTGAGTAATGAACTCACCGGGATGAGGCGGATTGTGCATGGCCATTAGTGGTAGTCCTCATAATCCAAGACGTAGGCGTGTCCGTCTTTGAACTCGAACGTTAAGCGCCAGTTTCCATTCACCCACACGGACCACCGACCGCGCTCCGATCCTTTTAAGGCATGTAATCGGAACCCTGGAACATTCATATCCTCAATGGATAGGGCCGTATCCAGGGCCGCCAGAAGCATGCGCAGTCGCTTGGCGTGATGCGGTTGGATGCCCGCCGCGTTCCCCGACTCAAAGAACTTCCTTAGCCCCTTGTGCCGGAACGATTGGATCACGCGCCGAGTATAGCGCGTTGCGCGTCACGCAACAAGGCCTAACGAGGCTGTAGAAAAAGTCCTCGCCAACTAAAATTGGGGGTACTCAAATGGTCTCTCGACCCGATAGCGTGGCTTATAAGTCAAATGCGGCGGTCGTTTTTCTTGTAAAGTTTTCACTTTGACTTTTCCTACAGCCTCAACGCTCCGGTTCAGCGGCGGCGCGCAGCGCCGTCCGCTGGAACCGGCTGTTAGCTGACCGTTTCTGCCGCCCTGTGAAGCCCTCGAAGACGCTCATGCCACGATCAGGCGAGGTCGAAGCGGTCCAGATTCATCACCTTGGTCCACGCGGCCACGAAGTCCTGCACGAACTTCTCCTTCGCGTCGTCGCTTGCATAGACCTCGGCGAGGGCCCGCAGCTGCGAGTTCGAACCGAAGACGAGATCAACGCGCGTGCCGGTCCACTTGACCTTGCTCGTCTTGCGGTCGCGCCCTTCGAACACGTCCTCGGCGCCCGAGACCGGCTTCCATTCGGTGCCCATGTCGAGCAGGTTGACGAAGAAGTCGTTGGTCAGCGCCTCGGGCTTGGAGGTGAAGACCCCGTGCTTCGCGCCACCGACGTTGGTCCCCAGCATGCGCATGCCGCCGACGAGGACCGTCACCTCGGGCGCCGTGAGCGTCAGGAGCTGCGCCCTGTCGACCAGCAGCTGCTCGGCGGAGACCTCGAACTTGCCCTTCAGGTAGTTGCGGAAGCCGTCGGCGATCGGCTCGAGCACGGCGAAGGACTCGGCGTCCGTCTGGTCCTGCCTCGCGTCCATGCGTCCGGGCTTGAAGGGCACCTTCACGGAGACGCCGGCCTTCTTCGCGGCCTGCTCGACGCCCGCGCAGCCCGCGAGCACGATCAGGTCGGCGAGCGACACTTTCTTGCCGCCCTTCGCCTTCTTGTTGAAGTCGGCCTGGATGCCCTCGAGCGTCTTCAGCACCTTCGCCAGTTGCGCCGGCTGGTTCACGGCCCAGTCCTTCTGCGGGGCAAGCCGGATGCGCGCGCCATTGGCGCCGCCGCGCTTGTCGGAGCCGCGGAAGGTGGACGCCGACGCCCAGGCCGTCGACACGAGCTGCGACACCGACAGCTTCGAGGCGAGTATCTTCTTCTTGAGGTCGGCGATCTCCTTCTCGCCGATCAGCTTGTGGTTGACCGCGGGGGTCGGGTCCTGCCAGATCAGCTCTTCCTTCGGCACTTCCGGCCCGAGGTAGCGGGCGCGCGGGCCCATGTCGCGGTGCGTCAGCTTGAACCAGGCGCGCGCGAAGGCATCGGCGAAGGCCTGCGGGTCCTCGTAGAACCGGCGCGAGATCTTGCCGAATTCCGGATCGAAGCGCAGCGTCAGGTCCGTGGTCAGCATGGTCGGCTTGTGGAACTTGCCCGGGATGTGCGCGTCGGGAATGATCTCCGGCGCGTTCTTGGCCACCCACTGCTTGGCGCCGGCCGGCGACTTGGTCAGCTCCCATTCGTACTTGAACAGGTTCTCGAAGAAGTTGTTGCTCCACAGCGCCGGGGTCTTGGTCCAGGTCACTTCGATGCCGCTCGAAATCGTGTCGGCGCCGTGCCCCGTGCCGGAGTCGCTCATCCAGCCCAGGCCCTGCGCTTCCAGCGGCGCTCCTTCCGGATCCGGACCCTTATGGGATTCCGGGGCGGCGCCATGGGCCTTGCCGAAGGTGTGGCCGCCGGCGATCAGGGCGACGGTCTCCTCGTCGTTCATCGCCATGCGGCCGAAGGTGGCGCGGATGTCCTTGGCGGCGGCCATGTAGTCGCCGCTCGCGTTCGGGCCTTCCGGGTTGACGTAGATCAGGCCCATGTGGGTGGCGCCGAACGGCTGATCCAGCTGGCGGTCGCCGCTGAAGCGCTTGTCGACGCCCAGCCACGCGATCTCCTCACCCCAGTTCACGTCCGCGTCCGGCTCCCATACGTCCGCACGGCCGCCGCCGAAGCCGAAGGTCCTGAAGCCCATCGACTCCAGCGCGACATTGCCGGCGAGGATGATCAGGTCGGCCCAGGAGATCTTCCTGCCGTACTTCTGCTTGATCGGCCACAGCAGGCGGCGCGACTTGTCGATGTTGACGTTGTCGGGCCAGCTGTTGAGCGGGGCGAAGCGCTGCTGGCCCCGGCCGCCGCCGCCGCGGCCGTCGGTGATGCGGTAGGTTCCGGCGGCGTGCCAGGACATGCGGATGAATTGCGGACCGTAATGGCCGAAGTCCGCCGGCCACCAGTCCTGCGAGTCGGTCATCAGCTTGACCAGGTCCTTCTTCAGCGCCTTGTAGTCGAGGCTCTTGAATTCCTTCGCGTAGTTGAGACCCTTGCCCATCGGGTCGGACTTCGCGGAATGCTGGTGCAGCAGCTCCAGCCGCAGCTGGTTCGGCCACCAGTCGCGGTTCGTCCGGCCGACGCCGGCGATGTGGTTGAACGGGCACTTGCCCGCGCTCTCGTCTCTGACCTTCGTGTTCATGTTTGCCTCCCTTTCCTGTGTCCTTGAACTCTACGGCTGTGTGGAATGAAACATTCCAATTTCTGAATCACTTTGTCTAACCAGAACGAACTGTAATCGCCAAGCAATCGCACAAGTCAGCTAACGCTCACGATAACCTGCGGCGGCGCCGCGTAGTGGGGCCGCCGTCAGGTTGACCGTGTCGTTAGCTGGCGCGCTCACGCGAGCCCCATATCAGGTGCACCGCGCGCCCTATGAGGCCCAGCCCCGACAAGACCGAGAGCGGCCAGACCATTGCAGCCTTCACCCAATCCTCCTTCTCCATACGTTGCCACGCCGGCTCAAGTCGCCCGACCCTTGCCTGTGACGCTTCCTTCTCGAGGCCCTGAAGCTCACGCTGGAGTTCGAGTAGCTCACGGGCTTCTCGGGGGTGCACGGCTATCCGAAATTCCTTGGAAAACTCATAATGGCGAGTCTCGAATTCCCCTATGTTAGTCACCGCGGTCGTCGTGCCACTGCCCTTGGCGGTGCCTGACAGAACGGCCCCTATCAGGGAGTCGTTGTTAGCGATCTTCGCGCGGATATGGACCAAGATCTCTCCTGACCTGCCCACCCCAACATCGGGGAACCGAGACCTATACTTGATTGAGCCCGTGGAAGGAAGACCAACGCATGCGCTGTCCACGACTTCAGCATCGAGTCCCGAGGATAAGTTGGCAAGTTGCAGATTTATCGTACACTTGTAGCCCTCTCCTACTCCAGGAAACAGTTCACCGAGCACAGGAATTGGAAGCGCAGTTTTCCCGTACAACGCTGTCACACCCGTTGGAACATAGAGGTCGATCTCGTCCCCAGGACCATGGACCTCGGCCGGAGTTGCGGGAAGGTTTGAAATGTTGGCGCCAAGCATATCTCGCATCGTTTGTTCAAGGCGCTCTATGAGTTCTCTCAGTTCTGCAATCCGAGTGTCGAGCTGCCCAAGCGACTGCTTGAAAGCCTGGCTACTCCGAAGAAACGTCTGACCTGGCCAAGATGGCACGAAGAACACCCAGTAGACCGTATACAGCGCAACGCTGACGACAGCGCTGCCCATGAGCAGTAACACAATTCCTGCAATGAACCTCCAAGTCTCCCGCCCCATATATAGGTTCCAAACGGCAGCGTCCTTACCCACTGACCCACCTCAGCCCAGCTAACGCCAAGGGTGAGAAGTCGGGCGTCCCGCCCGATCTTTCTCAACCCTATCGTTAGACCAACCGTCCACAAAGGAGAAAGACATGGAGAAAAAGACAGAACTAGATTTTGTCGATAAAGACATCGCGGAATACTTCAACGCACGATGGCCGACACGAGACGGTCTCCCTGGCGATTCTTTTTGGGATGCTGGCCGTGCAGTTGACATGCAACTTGCTCGGAACGTAGAACGTCTCGCAAAGGCTATCGACAATCTCACTCGGACAATCGCAGAAACGTCAGAACGCCAACCATAGCCAAGACAACGGTAGCAAAAGTGAGAACAAGGTTGAGCCAAAAAACACGCCGCGCCAGACTTTCGGATGCGGTCGCACTTCGGTTTTGCGACGTTTCGAGACTCTTCAGCGCCGCCTCCAAGTCCGACACGCAACGCGCCTGGAGAGTGGCAAGTAGTTGGGCACCCGTAATTCCAGAGCTGCCGCTTCTGCCGATAACCTCGGCTAACTCTTCTTTTGGCATGTCGCGGTACGGAGATTCAGCCATATGCACCCCCGTTTAATGTTTTGGTCTAACTATGAATATACAGATCTGTATAGCACGGTCGTTGAATTTCAAAAAAGCGATGCTAATTTTCTTAGTTTTCCAAAGACTTGTCAAGCATTTTAAACCTCGCCAGCGGCGGTAAAAGGCCGCCCCAATGGTCGGCATAATCCCGTTATGGCTGACCTGCATAATTCCGTTATGGCCGACCAGGAGGCAGGCTGATGGCGAGTCCGTCCACCGGGCTTCGGACTCCCCTCCCGCCACGGTTCAAAACATGGGTGTATATCATCGTGGTGCTCACGTCGGTGTGCCCGAGCAGTTCCTGAACCGTACGGATGTCGTAGCCATCTTCCAAAAGATGCGTGGCGAAGCAATGACGCATGGTGTGCGGGCCGGCTGGCTTTGAGATGCCGGCCATAAGCCGCGCATCTTTGACAGCCTTCTGCAGCACTGATTCGTGAAGGTGATGCCGGCGCTTTTCTCCAGTGAGCCGGTCGATATAATGGTTGGTTGCCGGGAACACCCACTGCCAGCCCCACTCCTTGCCTGCGTTCGGATACTTGCGTTCCAAGGCATCGGGAAGGCTCACGCGACCCAAGCCCTGCCTCAAGTCCTCCTCATGCTGGCGCTTCACGGCCTGCAAGTGTCGCAGGAGCGGGTCCTTCGCAGCAGCAGGGAGCATTGTGTAGCGATCCTTGTTGCCCTTGCCAGCCCGAACGACAATTTGATTCTTACTGAAGTCGATATCTTTGACTCTCAAGCGGCAACACTCCATGAGCCGCAGTCCAGCACCATACAGAAGCATCGACATTAACCACGGAGCACCCTCTAGACAGGCCAGAAGCCGCCCGACTTCTTCTTTTGCGAGGACAACCGGTAAGCGCCTTGGTTGCTTGGCGCGAACGACTCCCTGAACGAGGCCAATCTTCTTTTCTAAAACCTCATGGTAGAGAAACAGTAGCGCATTCAATGCCTGGTTCTGAGTGGACGCGCTGACGCGGCGCTCCGTGGCCAGGCTGGAGAGGAAGCGGCCAATCTCCGCTTCGCCCATCTCAGCCGGGTGCCTTTTATTATGGAAGAAGATGAACCGCTTGATCCAGCCAGTATACGCTTGCTCTGTACTGTAACTCAGGTGTCGCGTTCTGATCGCCTGGCGGACCTGGTCGAGCAATCTGGGTTTCGGCTCACTGGGCGGAGAAGAAATGGGTTTGGAATATTCCATGGTGACCTCCCTTTGGTCGAGGACCGAAAAACCTGACAGCCCTATCAACTTGAAGTTCCCTAGAAACAAAAAGCCCGATCCCCTCCTCAGACAAACCAATCCATCTGATAGAGAATCGGGCTCCCGTCCTCCCTTCGATAAACTCAGGGTGGTGAGGAGACTCGAACCACAGTCCGACCTATGCTTGGGCAGATCCTTTACCCCTAAGCAGGGGCAACTTCCATGTTCCTTTCTGCCCTACCTATCGGCTAACTCTTTAGACGAAAGTGACGGCAATTCGCTTCAACGAGATCACGGAGAGAGAGAACCAGCTACAAGGACCGCTTGGATTAGGTAGGGCCCAAAAAAAATTTATCTCTCTTTCCACAGCTCTTCCATGTAGTCCTGCAGGGCCTTTTTGAGAGGGAACTGGGGGCTATATCCGAGCTCGGCCTGTGAACGGCTGAGATCGAGAGGGAACTGCTTCGAGGCATCCTCACTTCCGTCACCAACCACTTTAATCTCAAGCTTGGGGGCGAGTTCCTGCGCGATCCGGGCGAGGTCAGCCGCGCCCGCGACCACACCGCTGCCGGCGTTATAGATCCTTTGTTTGGGCTCTTTAACTTTACAGGCGAGATCGAGCGCCAGCGCGACATCCTTGGCATAGACATACTCGTTGGCAAAATAGCTTTTGGCGTCCAGAGTGAAAGGTTCTCCCTTAATGATATTCAAGGCCAGATCGCGCATGATCATCCCGACCGTCGAACCCCCCACATAGTGACCGCGGCCGAATACGCCGGCAGGGCGGATGATGACCGTATCGAGATTATAGAGATGGGCGTAGGCATGGACTAAATGCTCGGAGCAGACCTTGGTCGTTGTATAGAGATTGTGGCCGCCGATGGGGTGGTCCTCGCGGATGGGACCTTCTTTGATCTTCGACCGGTCGTAGGCCCCG
>Ga0209212_1000750_pt1 | contig 59784 bp, 52 predicted proteins | sample RifGroC2_FD_183996 | JGI IMG/M metagenome (GOLD analysis project Ga0209212, IMG submission 183996) | Groundwater microbial communities from Rifle, Colorado, USA - Groundwater C2 (SPAdes) (version 2) | ecosystem: Environmental > Aquatic > Deep subsurface > Groundwater | place: Rifle, Colorado...
GACATTAGGGAGGGGAGGGGGGAAGTCAGCCGCCGATGCCGTGCATGCGCCGCCGGCCGGGAACAAAATCGTCAGCGCCGATGCGATGTCCCGCGGGTTTGCCGAGAATGGCTTCGGCCAGGATGGTGGCAACCGTTTCAACCGAGGCCCCGGAACGCAGATGCTGGCGGAGGTCGATTTCCTGATCGGAAAGGAGGCAGGGCCGGACGCGGCCGTCAGCGGTGACGCGCAGGCGATTACATTCGTCGCAGAAATGGCTCGATACGGCAGGGATTAGACCGATGCGCCCATGGCTGTCAGGATAGCGGAAGAGCTGTGCCGGTCCGTTATCGTGGTCTCGATTCAGGGGCACGAGCGGGCCGACCCGGCCCAGTTCAGCGTAGATCGCGGGCGCCGGCATGCGTCGCTCCGGGGAGTAGGCAAGACCGCTGCTGACCGGCATGTATTCGATGAAACGAATCTCCCAGGGGTGCGCCAGGGTGAGCCGGGCAAAGTCGGCAATCTCGTCACTATTGACCCCGAGAAGGGGGACCACATTGATTTTGAGGGGCACTAAACCGGCTTTTTCGGCCGCTTCAATGCCGGCAAGAACCTGCTCCAGACCTTCGCGGCGAGTGATAGCCAGAAAGCGCTCGGAGCGGAGGGTATCGAGGCTGACATTGACGCGCGCCAGTCCGGCGGCTTTCAGTGCCGGAGCTTGTTCGGCGAGGAGGAGACCGTTGGTGGTCAGGACGATTTCGGGAGACCCCGGCAAGGCGGCAAGACGCGCAATAAAATCGACAATACCGCGGCGTACCAGCGGCTCACCTCCGGTGACGCGAATCTTCGAAACGCCGAGGCTGACGGCGGCGGTGGCGACAGCAAGAAGTTCTTCGTAGGTGAGGACTTCCTCGTGACGCAGCGCCGCGACCCCCTCTTCCGGCATGCAATAGCCACAACGCAAGTTGCAGCGGTCGGTGACCGAGAGGCGCAAATAATTGATGGTGCGGCCGTAGGTGTCTTTCACAAGGGATACCGTCTGGGGATTAATGTAGCTATTTGGCCACTGTAGCACTGGCAGGCGGATGCAGGCAACAGCAGCTGTTCGTGCAGGTACGTCTTTCAGGGAGCATTTTTCGGCAGGAGGGCTTCGAAAGCGCGTTTGTCGAGGGAGCAGCGCAGGGCTTCTTCGCCGGTGATTTTTTTGGCTTTTAGCAGATCGAGGATGTGCTGGTCCATGAGCTGCATCCCTTCGCCTTTGGCGGTCTGCATAATAGAAGGAATCTGGAAGGTTTTTCCTTCCCGGATAAGGTTACTGATGGCCGAGTTGCCGATGAGGATTTCCAGGGCGGCGGCACGGCCTTTGCCATCGGCGGTTTTGAGCAGTTGCTGACAGATGACCCCTTTAAGACTCTCCCCGAGCATGGTGCGAACCTGCTCCTGAGCATCCTTGGGAAAGGCGTCGATGATGCGATCGATGGTCTTGGCGGCGGAATTGGTATGCAGCGTGCCAAAGACGAGGTGTCCGGTCTCTGCGGCGGTCAAGGCCATGGAGATCGTTTCGAGGTCGCGCATTTCACCGACGAGGATGACGTCCGGATCCTCGCGCAGGGCGGCACGCAAGGCGTTGGCGAAGGATTGCGAGTGGGTGCCGATCTGGCGCTGATTGAGCAGGGACATCTTGTTTTCATGGACGAACTCGAGAGGATCCTCCAGGGTCAGGATATGTTCCTTGCGCGTGCAGTTGATCAGGTCGATCATGGCCGCCAGTGTTGTCGACTTGCCACTGCCGGTGGGGCCGGTGACAAGAACGAGGCCTTTTTTCAGGCGGGTCAGCTTGCGTACACCTTCAGGGAGTTTAAGATCGTCAGCACTGAGGATCTTGCTCGGGATGATGCGAAAGACGGCGGCGATGCCGCGGTGAGTTTCGAGGATGTTCCCGCGAAAGCGGGCGACGTCGGCGAGAGGATAGGCCAGGTCGAGATCGCCACGCTCCTCAAAAATCTGCCGTTGCTCCGGCGTCAGGATTTCATAGATCAGGGAGCGGGACTGTTCATCCGTCAGGGGGGGGTAATGCAACTTCTCCATCTCGCCGTGCAAGCGAAAGATGGGGGGGGCGCCGGTGGATATATGCAGGTCGCTGGCGCCCTGCTGTTTGAGCAGTTTGAACAGGGCATCGATCTTGGCCATGAATCCCTCGCAAGCGCGTAGAAAGCGAAATTATGGTGAGGTCGGGAGTGTTCCGTGGGTGGGTAGGGCAATTGAGAACGCCGCGCCATTCTGGCAAACCGCGGGAAGGGTTGTCAAGGCGATTCCCGGCGACGGTCGCAAGGGACTGGCAACTCGACCTGCAGATGTTAGAATGGGCTCCCGTGTCGGGGAGCAGCTACCTTTGGCTCTACTTATGAAAACCGACCTCCTGCGGAGAAAGGACATGCATTGCTGACTCTGGTGGGGACGGTTCATCGGGACAGTCAGGGCGAGAAGCGCCTAGACTGTCTGCTGGCGCAGTTATCTCCAAGAGTTATCACGCTCGAACTGAGTGAAGAATCCCTGCGCTTTCGTCGCGACCGGGGCAAGATGCACTTGCGCAAACTTGAGCGCATCCTCGAAAGTATTGCCGCAGACCGCGGCATTTCAGTCGCTCAACTTGAGGAGCACCCGGCGGTTGCCCAAATTCGCCAGCTCCTTGGCTATCCCTTTGAATATCGAGCCGCTTCGACCTATGCCCGGTGCCATAATGTCCCCTTGCTGCTCATCGACCGATCCGATGTCGCCATGCGTAAAGTGGCACAGATCGAACGCGAGCTGATTACCCTGCGAAATCTGAAAACGCTGACCGCCCTCCCCGTCGAATCGTCAGGTGAGCCAGGGGAAGGCTATGAGGTGGCGCGGGCACTGCTTGGCGCAGAGACGGCCGCAAGTCTGCGGCACGCTTTCCTGGCAGGAAAGCGCGGGGCCGAAGGGATTGGCCCCCGCGATCTGTTCATGGCGACGGCGATCCGCCGCTACCTCGGGACAAGCCCGGAGCAGCACCTGCTTCATATCGGGGGGTGGGTGCATCTGGTCGAGGATGATATCGCGGGGGAGACCCTGTTCAGTCGGTTGGCCGATCTTCTCCCGCAACGCTTATTGCTCGATCGGGCAATGTAGTTTCACGATCCAGCAGATGGACATAATCGCGCAGAACCAGGCGTGCCGTGGCGGAGTGTGGGGAGCGAGCCAGTAGTCGCTTAAGCGACATTGCGTCATCGAAATCCTCCCAGAGCCCGATTTCATGCAAGACGACGCCGGACTGCTCCGCTCGATTTCGTGTGACGGCCATGACGTTGCTGCTGCTCCAGGGGATGTCACGGAAGAGAACGGGGTAGTGTTGTCCCTCGCCGATAAGGACATAGCCGCCGTCCCGGGCCGGTATGGTGACGGCAGACGCTGCCGAGAGGGACAGAAAGGCGTTGGTGATCATTTCCCGGGGAAGGTCGGGGCTGTCACTGCCGATGAGGGCGGCGGCCTGATAGCCTGCCGCGAGGAGGGTCGCGAGGGCGTGGTCGAGGCGGGTACCGAGGTCGCCGGGAGACTGAGGAGCGCAAGGGAGGCCCGGAAAATTCTGGCGAAAGTAACTTTCAGCGCCGGAGTAAAAGAGGACGCAGTCCCACGGTGCTGCCGCCATATTGGAAACGGTTTCGCCAAGGCTGCACTCATAAACGTACGCTGCCGCTTCAGGAGAGAGGGGTGGTGTCAGTCTGGTCTTGACCAGTCCGGGACACGGCTCCTTGGCGAAAACGCCGAGGGCCCAGGGGTGATTGCCGGGGAAGGAGGGGGGACGCTTTGACTGGAGGGTGGGGTGTGGCATTAACGCGGCGATTCCACCAGAGCATAGGCCGAATGGTTGTGAATCGACTCGAAATTTTCGCATTCGACCCGGAACCAGGTGATTTCGGGGACGGCTGCGAGTTTTTCCGTCACGGCGCGCACCATGTCCTCGACAAACATGGGGTTATCGTAGGCGTTTTCGGTTACGGCCTTTTCGTCTTCCCGTTTGAGGAGGGCATAGACCGGTGAACTGGCACACTCTTCAATCCAGGTGACCAGATCCTCGATCCAGACATGCCCCTGATAACGAATCTGCACTGAAATCAGGCTGCGCTGATTGTGGGCTCCTCGTTCGCTGATCTCCCGCGAACAGGGACAGAGGGAAGTGGCCGGCACGGTGACGCCGAGGATGAAATCACGCTCGGAGCCGAGGGTACCAACCATCTGACACTGGTACTCCATCAGGCTGCGCGCTCCGGAAACCGGGGCGCGCTTTTCAATGAAATAGGGGAAATCGAACTCGAGGTGGGCGCGGCTCGCTTCGAGGCGATCCTTCATCGCTTGCAGGATGGCATCCATACGGTCGATGCTGATCTCGCCGTGGTAGTGATTGAGGATTTCGATGAAGCGGCTCATGTGGGTCCCCTTGAAGTGGTGGGGCAGGTCCACATACATGTTGACGCGGGCAACGGTGTGCTGTTGGCTGCGCTGTTTGTCGAGGACGACGATGGGATAACGGATATCCTTGACTCCGACTTTGTCGATAGCGATGTTGCGGCCATCAAGGCTCTTCTGCAGATCCGGCATCTGTTTCATGGGGTCCCCCCGGTGACGGCATAAGGGATCGGATCGCTGACCCCGGCCTCGGCGAAGCCCTTGAGGCGCAGCCGGCAGGAGTCGCAGACGCCACAAGCAAGTCCGTCCGCCCCCGGATCGTAACAGGAATGGGTCAGACCGTAGTCAACGCCGAGGTCCATGCCTTGATGGATGATTTCGGCCTTGGTCAGATTGATGAGCGGGGTGCGGATATGAAATGAGCCGCGGCCTTCGGTCGACGCACGAGTGGCGAGGTTGGCCATGGTCTCGAAGGCGGCGATATATTCGGGACGGCAATCCGGATAGCCGGAATAGTCGAGGGCATTGACGCCGATGAAAATATCGAAGGCGCCGAGGACCTCGGCCCAACCGAGGGCGAAGGAGAGGAAAACGGTATTGCGCGCCGGGACGTAGGTAACGGGGATGTCGGTCCCCACGCCTGCTTTGGGAACAGCAATGTCGGCGGTCAGGGCACTGCCGCCGATCAGGCGGTAGTCGAAGTCGACGACGAGATGCTCGATGGCGCCGAGTCGGGGCGCGTGCAACCGGGCTTTCTCGATCTCGACGCTGTGGCGCTGGCCATAGGAGAAACTTATGGCATACGGTGCGAAACCTTCTTCCCTGGCGATGGCCATACAGGTGGTCGAATCGAGTCCTCCGCTGTAGAGGACGACGGCTTTTTTCGGCATGACGGCAACCTTCCTGCTGCGGGGTGAACGGCGCGGCGGCGCCTGTCAGGCGTCGCCGCGTTTTGCTCTTTAGATACGGAGAGGGGCGGCTTTAATGGACTTCGTAGAAATCGCCGGTGCCGAGGCGATGGACCTTCATCAGATTGGTCGTGCCGGGGGCGGAGACGGGGCTGCCCATGGTGATGACGACGATGTCGCCGCGTTGCAGCACACCGGCCTCGAGCACCGCGGCTTCGACCGAGCGGATCTGGGCTTCGGTATCCCCTTCAATGTCGACGCGAAGCGAACGGACGCCGGCGTAGAGGACGAGGCGGCGGCGTACGGCCTGGGACGGGGTCACGGCAAAGATCGGCATGGGCGGCCGGTACTTGCAGACGAGGGCCGCCGAGGTGCCGGTCTGGGTGAAGGCAAGGATCGCCTTGGCATCGACGTTCTCGGCAACCCGGCAGGCCGCCTGACTGATGGCCTCGGGCAAGCGCCGATAGCCGCGTGCTTCGGGAATGGTGCGAAAGACCTTCTCCTTCAGGTCCGGATCGCTTTCGACGTCGAGGGCGACCCGCGCCATGAGCTTCACCGCTTCGACCGGATACTTCCCTGAAGCCGTTTCGGCCGAAAGCATGACGGCGTCGGTGCCGTCGAGGATGGCATTGGCCACATCCGAGACTTCCGCGCGCGTCGGCCGCGGGTGTTCAATCATGCTCTCCAGCATCTGGGTCGCGGTAATGACCGGTTTGCCGGCTTCGTTGCATTTGCGGATGATCATCTTCTGAATCAGGGGGACTTTTTCCGGGCGCATCTCGACACCGAGGTCGCCGCGAGCGACCATAACCCCGTCGGTGGCCTCAAGAATGGCATCAAAGTCGGCGACTGCCTGGGGCTTCTCGATTTTGGCAATGACCCGGATGTCGGACTTGAGCTGAACGATCAGATCTTTGAGTTCGATGATGTCGGCCGCCGAGCGGACGAAGGAAAGGGCCACCCAGTCGACCCCTTCACGGATGCAGAACGCGAGGTCAAGGCGATCCTTTTCGGTCAATGCCGGGACGGAGACGGCGACCCCCGGCAGATTGATCCCCTTGCGATCCTTGAGGCGGCCGCCGACGATGACCCGGCAGCGGACATCATCGTCGTCTATGGCGACAACCTCCAACTCCAGCAGACCGTCATCGAGGAGGATATGGTCGCCACGACGGACGTCGCCGGGAAGCTGAGTGTAGGTTGTTGGAATCAGCGTCTCCATGCCGCGCACGTCACGGGTCGTGATAGTGACTTCGGCCCCCGCCCGCAATTCGACGCCGCCGCTCTGCATCAGACCGGTGCGGATTTTTGGTCCCTGCAGATCGCCGAGAATCGCCACCGCCTGACGCCGTTGGGTCGAAATGTCGCGAATCCGGTGAATGAGCTCAGACTTGTCCTGCTGCTCGCCGTGGGAAAAATTCAGCCGGAAAACGTCAGCCCCCCCATCCATGAGGGCATTCAGCTGTTCCCTACTGGAACTCGCAGGCCCGAGTGTGGCAACAATTTTGGTGCGGCGAAACATCAGGAAGGCTCCTTGCCGGAGAGGCCATGTTCAACGGTTTGACCGCGAGAGGATGGGGGGAGGCTTGGGTCGAGCGTTTGGGCAAGAGAAGAACGTCAATGGTGGTAGCGGCCCTTGAATTCGGCATGTGACGCGTCCGGTCCGCTGTGACAGCGGAAGCAGCGTTCCTCGGTGAGTTTTTGTTCCTGCAGTATCGATTCGGGGGGTGGCAACTGTGCCTCGGGTATTTGCAGGCCAAGACGCCCCTGTTCGTCGGGCAACGTCGCAGGCTGATAAACAAATTGCCAGTTGGTGGCAATCGGGACTTGATGGCATTGGTCGCACCCCCCCGGTGGAGGGATGGAGCGCCAGGAATTGAACATGGCGCAACCAGTCAACAGCAGGAAATAGAGCAATAAGGACTTCTTCATGGGCATGTCGGGCCTTTCCGTCGTTTGTGCCGGTAACTATAGCACAGCCTCCGGGGCAGGCAAATTGGAAACAGAAAGGGGGGGTGGGCCATGAGGCTTGACCTTGTCTGGCAATATGCAGTACATTGTAATTTGGCGTTGAAAACGGAGGCAAAAACGTATATGTACAAAGTTGGCGATTTGGCAGTTTACCCGACGCAGGGAATCGGGGTGATCGAGTCCATCGAGGTCAAGGAATTTTCCGGACAGCGCCATGACTTTTACGTGCTGAAAATCGTCGACAGCGACATGACCATCCTGGTCCCTGTGGGTAATGCCCGCCAAGTCGGACTGCGCAGCCCGATCGAGCCGGAACACATCCCGGCGATTTTCGAACTGCTCGAGGAGACCCCTAAATTCCGGCAGCCCATGGTCTCCTGGAGCCGACGCCAGCGCGAGTATAACGAGAAAATCAAGTCCGGTGACCTCCATGGGGTCGCCGAGGTGCTGCGCGAGCTTTACCAGATTCGCGAGGGGAAAGAGCTTTCCTACGGCGAGAAAAAGGTTCTCGAGCTGGCGCGAAAGCTGCTGGTCAAGGAAATCGCCCTGGCCGAAGGGGCCGAGGAAGTTCTGGTCTACGAGCGACTGGAAAAGATATTTCTCAACTGATCGACCAGGATTGTTCCCGCCGGGATGGATCGTCCCGTGCGCAAGTTGTTAAAAACCGGCGCCAATAGCAGTTGTGGCGCCGGTTTTGCGTTTCTGCCGACGCTTCAACTCCCGAGTCCTAAACTATGAGTGTAAGTGTCATCATCCCTGCCGCCGGTTTTGGCAGACGCATGCGGAGTACGGTCAACAAGCAGAATCTCCTGCTCGATGGGAGACCGGTGCTGGCCCACACCATTGACCTCTTTGAGCGGCATCACCTCATCGATCATATTGTTCTGGTCACTGCCGCGAGTGAGGTAGACGCGTGTTGCACCGAGATTGTCGAGCGTTTCGGTTTCACCAAGGTTGTCGCTGTTGTGGCCGGCGGCGACGAACGACAGGATTCGGTACGATTGGGGCTGTTGGCTTGCCCGGGGGATGATGCGACCGTGGTTCTGGTCCACGATGGCGTACGGCCTTTTTTTTGTGGCAGTCTCCTGCCCGAACTTGTCGCCCGGGTTCGTAAAGAGGGTGCGTGTATCGTGGCGGTACCGGTGAAAGATACGATAAAACAGGTTGAAGAAGGGAAAATCGTTTCGACGCCAGACCGCAAGTCGCTGTGGCAGGCGCAAACCCCCCAGGGGTTTTTGCTGGGCCCACTGCGCAAGGCCCATGAAGCCGCCCTTCTTGCGGGATTTCGGGGGACCGATGACGCATCGCTGCTGGAGCGCATGGGTCTTCCCGTGGTTGTCTTCGAAGGCAATTATCGTAATATCAAGATCACGACGCCCGAAGACATGGTTCTGGCTCGGGCCTTTATTGTTGACTCAGGGGCAATCCAGGGATGATGCGAATCGGCCACGGATTTGACGCTCATCGACTCGTTGCCGGGCGGGAGCTGGTCCTCGGCGGGGTTACTATTCCCCACGAGCTTGGGCTGCTGGGACATTCGGATGCCGATGTTCTGGTCCACGCCATCTGCGATGCCCTTTTGGGCGCCCTGGGTGCCGGCGATATCGGTCGACACTTTCCCGACACCCACCCGGCCTATCGGGGGATCTCCAGTCTCAAACTTCTGCGGGAGGTGATGACTCTGGTCCGCACGCGAGGTTACGCCGTGACGAACATCGATGCGACCATCATTGCCCAGAAGCCGCGACTTTCGCCCTTTATCGAAGCGATGCGCGAGAATATCGCCCAACAGTGTGCTACGGAATCCGCCCGTATCAACGTCAAGGCGACGACGACAGAAACTCTCGGCTTTGAAGGCCGTTGCGAGGGGATATCGAGTCATGCCGTGGTCTTGCTGGCGCGGCACGGGAAATCCGGCTGAAAAAAACAGGCAGAAACATTAGGTGGAAGAGTCTTTTGCTGCAACGGAAAGCAAACACCCATTTTCCGGAGTTTTGAAATCGATCATGAGTGAGAACCCGACAACATCCAATTTTCTGCGCTCCATGGTTGCCGGGGATCTGCAGAGCGGCAGGTGCCAAAAGGTCGTGACCCGCTTCCCGCCGGAACCGAACGGCTACCTTCACATCGGACATGCCAAATCGATCTGTCTCAACTTTGGCTTGGCCCAGGAGTTTGGCGGTACCTGCCACCTCCGTTTTGATGATACCAATCCGGTCAAGGAGGAGATGGAATACATCGAGTCGATCAAAGCGAGTGTCCGCTGGCTCGGTTTTGACTGGGGTGAAAATCTTTACTACGCCTCCGATTATTTTGAGCAGCTTTACACCTGGGCCGAAGTCCTGATTGTGGCGGGCAAGGCCTACGTAGACGACCTGAGCGCCGAGGAAATTCGTGGCTACCGCGGTTCCCTGACAGAACCGGGGAAGGCGAGTCCCTGGCGCGAGCGCAGTGTTGAGGACAATCTGGCCCTCTTCCGGCGCATGCGCGGGGGGGAGTTCCCCGACGGGAGCAAGGTCCTGCGGGCGAAAATCGACATGTCTTCCCCCAATCTCAATCTGCGGGACCCGGTCCTCTATCGCATTCTTCATGCACCGCACCCCCACGTCGGCGCGCGTTGGTGTATTTATCCGATGTACGATTTTGCCCATGGACAGTCAGACGCGATCGAGGGGATCACTCACTCCATCTGTACCCTGGAATTCGAGGATCATCGGCCACTGTACAACTGGCTTCTGGAGAACTTGCCGGTCCCGGGACACCCCCGCCAATACGAATTCGCGCGCCTGAATCTCGGCTATACCGTCATGAGCAAGCGCAAACTGCTGCAACTGGTCAAGGATGGGGACGTTGGCGGCTGGGATGATCCGCGGATGCCGACCCTCGACGGCCTGCGCCGGCGCGGCTACACCCCGGCCGCGATCCGCCTTTTTTGTGAGCGCATCGGCGTCGGGCGGAGTGATAGCTGGATCGATCTCAGTGTGCTTGAGGATTGCGTCCGCGAAGACCTTAACGAGAAGGCCCCCAGGGCTCTCGCTGTTCTCAAGCCGTTGAAGGTGGTGATCGACAACTATCCGCCGGAACAGGTCGAGGAGTTGGAGGTGCCCAATCACCCCGGGCATCCGGAGATGGGGTCGCGCAAGGTTCCCTTTGGCCGGGAAATCTATATCGAGCGTGACGATTTCGAAGAGTTTCCGGCCAAGGGTTTTTTCCGGCTCGCTCCCGGCCGCGAGGTGCGGCTGCGCTGTGCTTATTTCATCCGTTGTGAAGAAATTGTCAGGGATGCCGGTGGCGAGATTGTCGAACTGCGCTGCAACTATGATCCGGCAACCCGCGGAGGCAGTGCCACCGACGGCCGCAAGGTCAAGGGGACCATCCATTGGGTCTCGGCCCGACATGGCGTGACCGCCGAGGTGCGACTGTATGATCGCCTGCTGACAACCGCAAGTTCGACGGGCGACGACTGGAAGGCAGCCCTGAATACCCGCTCGGTCGAGGTGATCGCGGCCGTCCTGGAGCCGGGGCTGGCGGGGGCCGCTCCCGAGGATCGCTTCCAGTTCGAGCGTCTGGGTTATTTTTGCGCGGATCGCCACGATTCGCACCCGGGCGCTCCGGTTTTCAACCGAACCGTCACCCTGCGTGATTCCTGGGGCAAGGGAGGACAGTCTCCGGCCTGACAGAAAGATAGTTGACTGAACCCTGGTCTGCGCACCTCAGTCCTTCTTCCGACCGCATGTGAAAGGGTCCCAAGGTGCAAAGCGATCCCAGTATAAACAGGGAAAATTTTCTGGCCCTCGTCATTGACGAGGACCGGGAACTCTGCGAATTGGTCCCGCAGGTTCTGCGAGAAAGTGGCTGCCGGGTTCAGTGCCTGCCCCTGTCGGATAAAATGGCGCAAGTGGTGCGAGATCTGGCGCCGGATCTCATCATCATCGACGTTTCCCTCCCCGACCGTCGCGGTCTCGATCTGGTGCGACGCCTGGAAAATCAGCGACAAACCCGTAAGATCCCCATCATTGTGACCTCCGGTCAGGCCGAGCTCGAGTACGAACTGCTCGAGGTTTTCGATTTTCTTGTCAAACCCCTTAATTCCCGTCGCCTCCTGGAGGATGTGCGGCTCCTGACAAGCCGCGCCCTGGGTCATGAGTTGTCCCCCTTCGCCGTGTTGGACGGGACCGAGCTGGCGACATTCCAGGACTTTCTCCACCATCAGAGCGGACTTCATTTCGACGTCCGCAACCTCAAAATCCTTGAGCGCGGCTTGACGCACCGCATGCGCGCCCTCGGCATCGTCGACCATCGCACCTACTATACCTATCTCACGACCTATCAGGAGAGTCGCCAGGAACTCAAGAAGCTTCTCGGGCTCCTGACCATCGGCGAAACCTATTTCTTCCGCTACTACGCCCATTATGAGGCGCTTATAGAACGGGTCATCCCCGAACTGATCGAGCGTAACCGCAAGTCGAAGCGCCTGCGCTTCTGGTCAGCCGGCTGTTCCACGGGGGAGGAACCGTACTCTCTGGCCATGTTGCTTCTGGAACATTTCCCGGAAATCGCCGGCTGGGACATTGTCATCCTGGCGACCGACATCAACAAGCGGGCGCTTTCCCGGGCACGAGAAGGACATTACAGCGGCCGTGCCCTGCGCTTGACCCCTCCCAACTATATCGCGCGTTATTTCCGCCAGACCGCCGGAGGGTTCATGCTCGACTCCCGGGTGCGCGGCATGGTGCACTTTGCTTATCTGAACCTGCAGACCGGCCTCTTTCCCGCCATTGAGAACGGAACGAACGATCACGACCTCATCTTCTGTCGCAATGTCATGATTTATTTCCGTCTGGCGACGACGCGAACCCTGGTCGAGCGTTTCAGTCGCTGTCTGCGGCCGCACGGCTATTTTTTCATGGGACATGCCGAAACCATGTCCAACATTTCGGAGCAGTTTGTCCGTCTGCAGCACAAGGGGGGATTCTATTATCGCCGCAAGGAAGTCGCCGCGACCGGCGGCGCGAGCATCCGCGAGCGGCCTGAGTTGCCCTTTGTGACGAAAGCAGAAGCGCCCGTGGCCGAGCAGGGTGCCGTAGCCCCCCCATCGGCGGCAGCCGGACGGGATGTGCCGGCAGACCCGGACGTTCTGCTGCGCGAAGGGGAATTGGCTTTTGCTCAAGAAAATTATAAAACAGCGTCTCAAAAATATGCTATGCTCCTCGAAATTAATCCGCAACACGCTGCTGCTCTTCTCGGCCAAGGCTTTATCCATGCCAACCAGGAGGATTATCCGGCCGCCCTTGCCTGTTGTGAACGGGCATTGCATGCGGATGATCTTTGTGCCGGCGCCTATTTTTTGCGAGGACTGATCTTCGATCATCAGGGTGATCTTGATGCGGCCCTGGTTGAGTATCGCAAAGCCCTCCTTCTGGAGCCGGGCTTGATCATGGCGCACTACAACCTGAGCAAGATATTCTGGCGGCAAGCACGCATAGACGATGCCCGCAGGGAATTGAACAACACCAAACGCCTGCTCGAAAGGACTCCGGGAGAAACTCAGATCCCTTATTCCGGAGGCCTCTCCCGAGCCGTCTTTCTTGAGGTTTGCCGAGAAGATATGTCCCGTTCCGCCGGCTTGCACCGTCATCTCTAGAGGTCTTTTTGAGGGAGGCCAACATGGCCATAGAGGAAAACCGTTCCTACGATACCCGGGCCATTCTGCAGGAAATGCGCGAAGCCTATTGGGAGGGGATCGAGCAGTCGGCGGAGTCGGGTGCCGTCGAAACCAGAGACTACGTGGTCTTTCGCCTCGGTAGCGAACGCTTCGGCATCCCCACCGGTTTTGCCCGGGAAGTGCTGCGCTTGCCGCGACTGGTCAAGGTCCCCCGCTTGCCGGCACATATCTGCGGGATCGTCAACCTGCGGGGACAAATCCAGGCGGTCACCGATCTGCGCCCACTCCTCGGTTTGCCTACGACCGCACTCTCCGCCCGCTCGCAGCTGATTGTCGTCGAGGCGGCCGCGATTACGACGGCGCTGGTCACGGAGGGGGTTGAGGGGATTCGTTCCATCCCCGTCGCCGAGATCGAGCCGATCACCGAGGGGCTGGCCGGTTTTCCGCGCGATGCCGCCGAGGGGCATGTCGTCACGGAGCAGGGGTTGCTGGTCCTGCTCAGCCTCGAACACATTCTCGGCCGGACCGAATTCACCATCAACCAGAAGGGGGAGTAGACGGTCATGCCGGGTCATCCTTTGCCGAAATTGCCGCGGGTCAAGAGGGCGTTATGAGCTTGAGTCGCAAGTTTGCCTTTCTTCTGGCAATCAGCCTGACGGCCGCAGTCGCGGCCACGCTCTTTGTCCTCTACGAGGTTCGCAGCGAAGCCGAGCGTCAGGCGACAGTGGCCCAGGAGGGGAGGATCAATACCTTCTGGCAGCTCTTGCGCAGCAAGGGCGACGTTTTTGCTGTCATCGATGGCAAGCTCATGGTCGGCAGCTATGTCGCCAACGGCAATTTCGAACTCCCCGACTTGGTCCAGAAGCTCTTTGGCGGTACCGCAACAATATTCATGGGCGACACCCGGGTCAGTACCAATGTCCTCAAGGAAGACGGCAGTCGTGCCGTCGGCACCAGGCTGACGGGAAAGGCCTATGACGCCATCTTTCGTGAGGGGCGCTCCTATCGTGGCGAAACCACGATTCTCGACATCCCCTATTTCACTGCCTACGATCCGATCAAGAACGCCAAGGGGGAGGTGATCGGGGTCCTTTATGTCGGAACCAAGAGGAGCGAGTTTTTCTCAGCCTATGACCTGCTGAGCCGCAAGCTCATCGCGGTTGCCCTCATCAATGTCAGCATCTTTACGCTTCTCGCCGTCTATCTGGTGCGGCGTTCGCTGCGGACGCTGAACCGTCTGACCAGCGCGGTCCGCAGTGTCGCCGAGGGTGATCTCGATGTGCAGGTGCCGGTGGAGAGCCGTGATGAAATCGGGGTGCTGGCCGAAAGCTTCAATACCATGACTTCAGTGGTCTTCAAGGGCATGCAGGAGGAAATCGCCAAAACCAACCGCATGGTTGCCAATATCAAGGAGACCATCCAGCAGCTCTCCACCAGCGCCAACGAGATCATGGCCATCTCGGCACAGCAGTCGGCGGGAGCGACGCAGCAGGCAACGGCGGTGCAGGAAGCGATGACGACCGCCGAGGAAATGGCCGTCACGGCGCGGCAGGTGGCGCAAAACGCGGTGCAGGTCGAGACCCAGGCGGAACGCGCCAACGCGGCGGGGAGCCATGGCGGCACGGCGGTGGCGAACGCTCTGTCGGGGATGGGCGAACTGAGAAGTCAGATGCTGGCGGTAGCGGAGGCGATGCTGCAGCTCGGGGAAAATTCCCAGAAAATCGGTGGTATCGTCGATATCATCGATGAAATTTCAGATCAGACCAATCTTCTCGCCCTCAACGCGACGATTGAAGCGGCCGGCGCCGGCGAAGCGGGGAAACGCTTTGCCGTTGTTGCCAACGAAGTCAAGCGCCTCTCCCAGCGCACGGCGGAAGCGACCGGGCAGATCAAGTCTCTTATCGAGGCGATCCAGAAGGCGACCAACGCGACGATCATGCTGACGGAAAACGGGACCAAGGGGGTCGATGCCGCCAACATTCTGGTGACGCGCGTGGCCGAAGCCCTGCAGGAAATCCTGCAACTGATTCAGGAGACCAACGCCGCGGCGAAGGAAATCAACTTTTCGACGCAACAGCAGACCAGCGCCAGCGAAGAAATGGCTTCTACCATCGTCGAGGTCCGGGATGTGGCAACACAAGTCGCCTCGGGCGCCCAGGAGACGACCCAGGCTATTGCCGAACTGACAGGTCTGGCCGAGCGCCTCAAAGATCTGATGGAGGATGAACTGCAAACCAAAGGGAAAGCCAAGGCCTTGGCCGGTGCCCGTTTGATGTCGCGTATTCTGCATCAGGCTCTCACCAGCGGGGCGCTTACCGAAGCAGATCTTTTCGATGAAAACTACATCCCGATTCCGGGAACCGACCCACAAAAATTCACTACCCGCTTCGACGCCTACTGTGATGCCCATATTACCGCCAAGCAAGACGATTTTCTCAACGACGTTCAGGTCGCTTTCGCCGTTCTCATCGATCGTCACGGCTACCTGCCGACCCACAACAGCCGCTATACCCAGCCCCTGACCGGCGATTACGACCGGGATCTCAAGGGAAACCGGACCAAGCGCATGTTCGACGACAAGGTCGGGCTGGCGGCGGCGCGGAATGAAGAGGAGCTGCTGGTCCAGGTCTATAATCGCGACACCGGGGAAAGGATCTGGGATATCTCCGCCCCCGTCTATATCAACGGTCGCCACTGGGGCGGTTTTCGCATCGGCTATACGATGTAGGAAAACGTCTTGGTCTATCTTCGGCCGCATGTCAACCGCCACACGAAGTTCGAGAGGAAGGACGCGCCATGTTTCGCTGGGTCACCGATCGCATCGCCCTGAAGATTGTCGTCTCGCTCATACTGGTCCTGCTGGTTATTCTCGCCGGGTTCACGGTTTTTCTCGTCGACCAGCGCTCGCGTGCCATGGAAGAGTCGATGCTGACCAAGGCCCGGACACTGGCGGTGACGGGGTCGAAGGCGATGGAGCAGGTGTTGGAGGAGGCCATCGACAGCGGTCGGCTAAGCCAGGAAGAGGTCTTCGATACCGACTACCGCGAAATCAAGGAGGGGCCTTTGGCCCGTTCGGCGATTCCGAAATACCATACGTCCTACGACACCTTTCTCGATCAGGAGATTCTTAAGATCGAGGATGCTTTTGTCGATGAGGACAGTATGGTGGTCTTTGCCGTTCTGGTCGACGTCAATGGCTACCTGCCGGTACATAACAGCCGCTATTCGAAGCCGCTGACGGGGGATGCCGAGAAAGACAAGGTCGGAAATCGGACGAAACGTCTCTTTAACGATCCGACGGGGATTGCCGCGGCCAAGTACGATGGCAAAGACGGCAACAAGATACTGAAGCAGGTTTACCGCCGGGATACCGGTGAGACGATGTGGGATGTTTCTGCTCCGGTCTACGTCAAGGGCAAGCACTGGGGAGGGTTCCGCATCGGCCTGTCCATGCAGGAAGTCGAGGTCGCGGTCAATGAGCTGCGTAACAGTATCGTCTTGTCGATGCTCGTTGTTCTCCTCATTGCCGGGGCGACCATTGCCGTGGTGGTGACGCGGATCATCCGTCCACTCAAGGAGCTGACCGGGGTGGCGGAGCGCATTGCCGCCGGCGGTTTCGACGAAAGTATCGACATCCGCAGCAACGACGAAATCGGCAAGCTGGCGGCCGCCTTCAACCGCATGACCCAGGTCATCGTCAAGAACCTCAAGACCGAAGTGGAAAAGAGCGCTCGCCTCATGACCAACATCAAGGCGGCGATACAGCAGCTCTCGACCAGCGCCAACGAAATCGTGGCGATTTCCGCGGAACAGTCCGCTGGGGCGACCGAGCAGGCGACGGCGGTGCAACAGGCGACGACAACTTCGGAAGAGATCGCGGTGACGGCAAAACAGGTGGCGCAGAATGCCATTCAGGTTGAGACCCAGGCTGAACGAGCCAACGCCGCCGGCAAGAACGGCAGCCGGGCCGTGGACAATGCCATGGAGGGGATGGGTATCCTCAAAGGGAAGATTCAGTCGGTTGCCGAGGCGATGTTGCAGCTCGGAGAAAATTCGCAGAAGGTCGGCGGCATCGTCGATATTATCGACGAAATTTCCGATCAGACCAACCTGCTGGCCTTGAACGCAACCATCGAGGCGGCCGGAGCCGGCGAGGCCGGCAAGCGTTTCGCGGTGGTCGCCAACGAGGTCAAACGCCTGGCGGAACGGACCGTCGAAGCGACGGCGCAGATCAAACATCTCATCGAAGAGATTCAAAAGGCGACCAACGCAACAATCATGCTCACCGAAGAGGGGACCAAGGGGGCCGATGCGGCCAATGATCTGGTCGGTCGCGTCTCGGTCTCGTTGCGCGAGATCATGCAGCTGATTCAGGAGACGACGGCGGCGGCGCGAGAAATCAAGTTTTCCACGCAGCAGCAGACCAGCGCCAGCGAGGAGATGGCTTCGACCATCGTCGAGGTCAGAGATGTGGCGGCGCAGGTAGCGTCGAGTGCGCAGGAGACAACCCAGGCAATTTCCGAACTGACCGGGCTGGCGGAACGGCTCAAGGAACTGGTCGAGGAAGAGGGTTAAGTGAGTTCGCGCAAGTACATCGACATCTTCGCCCGGGAGGCCGAGGAGCACCTGCAACTGTTGCGGCAGGGTCTTCTTGCCCTGGAAAAAGAGGGGTTCTCGGCCGAGCGGGTGCACGTCCTGCTGCGCAGTGCCCATACCCTCAAGGGCTCGGCGCGGATGCTCGATTTGACGGCGATCGGTCAGGTCGGTCACGCCATGGAGGATCTCCTCAAGGAGATGGAAAATGGCGCGCGGGCGTTGACGCCGGCGATCACCGACCTGCTCCTGGCGGCGACCGATATCCTCGAAGGTTTGGTCGGACAGGCACAGACCGGGGGCGAGGTCACCTTCAATATCGACAACATCGTCGAGGGCCTGCGTACCGGGGTGCTGGCGGATGCCCCGGCGGCGTTGGCCATCGAGGCGGATAAAGCCGAACTGACAACCGTGCGCACCAGTGTCGCCAAGCTTGACGATCTGGTCAATCTCCTCGGCGAGATGCTCATCAGTCGCCGCATGCTGGAGGAGCGGCGGCGCCAGCTCGGTGGGTTGATGGCGGAGATGGAAGATTTCGTCCGGCGTCTGCGCAAGGCGGAAAATGTCAAGCAGCTGCGCCAGATGCAGGCCGGATTTTCCCGCCTGGCCAGCGATCTTGAAGCCGATATCCAGAACCTCAGTTACCTGACTCAGGAAATGCATCATGGCGCCATGGAATTGCGCATGTTGCCATTTTCGACCATTACCGAAGATCTCGCCCGGATGGTGCGGAACCTGGCCCGAGAGCAGGGGAAGGAAATCAACCTGACCATCAGCGGCGGTAATGTCGAACTCGACCGTCTGCTCCTCGAAGCGCTCAAGCCGATGCTGCTGCATATGCTGCGTAATTCCGTCGATCACGGCATCGAAACGCCGGAAGAGCGTCAGCGCACGGGCAAGACCGCGGTCGGTCGCATCGATCTGGTGGCGCGCTACGAAGCCGGATTCGTCCGTTTGCGCCTGAGCGACGACGGTCGCGGCATCGACCCGGTGCGGATTCGCGAAGTGGCGGTGCGAAAAAGCCTCCTCAGTGTCGAGGAGGCCGCCTGCCTGAGCGACGAGGAGGCGGTCTACCTGATTCTGCGTCCCGGTTTTTCAACCCGCGAATTCATCACCGACGTCTCCGGCCGCGGCGTCGGCATGGACGTCGTCAAAACCAATATCGACCGGGTCAAGGGGAATCTCGTCATCCATTCCACCCCGGGGGTCGGGTGCGAAATGCAACTGCAGCTTCCTCTGACGCTGGCGGTCATCACCGGTATGCTCATCGAGTGCGAGAGGGAGGTCTTTGCCCTCCCGTTGCACTATCTTTCGGAGATTCTGCGCCTGAGCGAAGGGGATATCCATAGCGAAGGGGGGCGCGAAGTGGTGCGGGTGCACGGCGCCACTCTGCCCCTCGTCTCTCTCGGAGACATTCTCGGTCTCGGGACTTGCGGTGGGGTTGGTACGGGGGGTGGGAAGATCACGGCGCTGGTTCTGACTTTCCGCGAACAGCGGGTCGCCTGCCTGGTCGGCCGCATTCGCGGCGTCCAGGAACTGGTGGTCAAGGGGATGGGGAAACAGCTCAAGAGTGTCGAATATTTTTCCGGCGTTACCATCCTCGGCGACGGCTCTCCGGCGCTTATCCTTTCGGTTCCCGATCTTTTCGGCGCCAGCCTTGTCGGACGCGGCACCCAGTTGCGTCAGGAATTTGCCGAGCGCAAGGCGGGGGAGAAAAAAGGCCGCATCCTCGTGGTCGATGATTCCATCACCACCCGCACCATGGAGAAGAATATTCTCGAAACCCAGGGCTATACGGTCACCATTGCCATATCCGGGGAAGACGCGTTACTCAAGGTCGCCGCCGCCGCATATGATCTGGTGGTCAGCGATGTCGAAATGCCGGGAATCACGGGGTTTGAACTGACGGCCAAACTAAGACAGATGGAAGGGACACGCGATATACCGGTGATTATCGTCTCTTCTCTGGCCCTCGACGAGCATCGCCGCAAAGGGCTGGAGGTTGGGGCCCAGGCGTATATCGTCAAGGGGAGCTTCGATCAGGGGACGCTGCTGGAAACGGTACAGACACTCATCGGCTGAGGGGAACAGGGTGCATGGTTCGCGTTCTGATTGCTGATGATTCCGAGCTGGTACGGACAGTGTTGCGTGACCTGCTGGCGCGAGACCCTGATATCGAGGTTGTCGCCGAGGTTGCGGATGGGCACCGAGCGGTGGCCGAGACCTGCCGTCTGCGGCCTGATCTTGTCATCATGGATATCGTCATGCCGGTTATGGACGGCCTTGATGCCGTCATGGAGATCATGGCAACTTGCCCGACCCCGATTCTGGTCCTCTCCGGGAACGTCGATCCGCAGGACTGTCGTAGTGCCTTCAATGCCATCCGGCTCGGCGCCCTCGATGTCATGGAAAAACCGGTTGGTGTCCTTGCCGATGGCTACTCCCTGGTTGGGGGGAGTCTCATCGACCGGGTCAAGGCCTTGGCGCGGGTCAAGGTCATTCACCACTACCGCCGGCGCGCACCGCAACCGGTTGCCCCCGCTCCAGCCTTCAAGGGCGTCCGCAGGATTCTCGCCATCGGTGCCTCGACCGGGGGGCCCAAGGTCGTCATGCGTCTGATGAGGGAACTTCCGTCGGATCTTGATGCCCGTGTCGTCATCGTGCAGCACATTGCCACTGGTTTTGCTCCCGGTTTTGCCGAGTGGCTCGATCGCGAAAGCGGTTATAGCGTACGCATCGCCAAGGACGGCATGACGTTGGAACGGGGAGTGGCATTGGTCGCGCCCAATGGTCAGCACATGGAAGTGCGGGACGAACGAATTGCCCTGACCTCGGCGCCGCCGCTCAATAGCTGCCGCCCGGCGGTCGATGCCCTCTTCTCCTCGCTGGCCCGGCCGGGTGTCGCCGCGCAGGTTGCGGCCGTTCTCCTGACCGGCATGGGCCGTGATGGTGCCGAGGGAATGGCGGCGCTGAAGCAGCATGGGGCCGCAACCATTGCTCAGGACGAAGCGAGTTGCACGGTCTTCGGCATGCCCAAAGCCGCCATCGATCTTGGCGCCGTCGATCAGACGCTGACGGTTGCCGACATTCCGGCGGCGGTGACCCGGCTCTTCCGCCCCTAGTCAGCAAGGGCCTTTTTTTCAGGGATCAACTGTGGTAAAAGGTCTGGCTGGGGGGGAACCTCCCCAGCCTTTTGTTCTTTGCCTTTCTCCTTCGGCTACTATCTATCCAAAAGGGACTTTCCATGTCGCTGCGTCTCTATAACACCCTGTCCGGCCGCAAAGAGGAGTTTGTCCCCCTGGTCCCCGGCAAGGTCGGCATGTATGTCTGCGGCGTGACCGTTTACGACTATTGCCACATCGGCCATGCCCGCGCCAATATCGTTTTCGACGTCATCTACCGCTATCTCGCCTACTGCGGTTATGCCGTCACCTATGTGCGCAATTACACCGACGTCGATGACAAGATCATCAATCGCGCCAATGAACGCGGGATCGATAGTCAAGCCCTGGCCGAAGAGTTCATTCGCGCCTTCGACGAAGACATGGCGATCCTCGGATTGAAAAAGCCGACCTTCGAACCGCGGGCGACGGAGTATATCGCGCAGATTATCGCCATCAACGAGCGCTTGATCGACCGGGGTCTGGCCTATGCCTCGGCCGGGGATGTCTATTACAGCGTCGACCAGTTTCCCGGTTACCTCAAACTCTCCAAGCGGACCATGGAGGAAATGCAGGCCGGGGCTCGCATCGCTCCCGGCGAGCAGAAGCGCAACCCCATGGATTTCGCCCTGTGGAAGGCGGCCAAGTCCGGCGAACCGAGCTGGGCATCCCCCTGGGGCCCGGGGCGCCCCGGCTGGCATATCGAGTGTTCGGCCATGAGCTCGGCCCTCCTCGGTGAGACCTTCGATATCCACGGTGGCGGCCGCGACCTGATCTTCCCCCACCACGAGAACGAGATCGCCCAGAGTGAAGGAGCGAGCGGCAAGCCCTTCGTTAAATACTGGCTGCACAACGGTTTCGTCAACGTCAACCAGGAGAAGATGAGCAAGTCCCTGGGGAATTTTTTTACGATTCGTGACATCCTCAAGAAATATGATCCCGAAGTGGTGCGCTTCTTTATACTCACCGCCCACTACCGCTCCCCCATCGATTTTTCCGACCAGCATCTCGAGGACGCACGCTTGGGGCTGTCGCGCTTCTACGAGGCGCTGAACGGCGCCGACGAGGTCTTGTCCCGCTTTCCCGTGCCGAAACAGGTCCCCTGTCCGACCCTCAAGGGGGATGAGCGGGAGGTCTTTGACCGCATCGAAATGCTGGACGAACGCTTTGCCGAAGCCATGAACGATGACTTCAACACCGCTTTGGCCATCGGCCACCTCTTCGACGCCGTGCGGGGCGTCAACCGGATCGTGGCCGAGAACCGATTCGAGGAGTGTCCCCTCGCCCTGGCGGTGCTGAACGATGCTCGCCGCAAACTTGTCACCCTCGGCGAAGTCCTCGGGCTCTTCGCCTCCGAGCCGGCAGCGTGGCTGGAACGGCAGAAGGGGGCGGGACTTAGTTCCATGGGGATTGTTGCGGCCGAGATTGAAAGTCTTATTGCCCAGCGCCTGCAGGCGCGCAAGGGCCGCGATTTTGCCCGGGCCGATGCGATTCGCAACGATCTCGCCAGCCGTGGGATTGAACTCCTTGACGACAAGGAGGGGACGAGCTGGAAGGTCAAGTAGGGGGGGGAGGACAACCTGACCGAATCCGGGTAAAGAAACGAGGGAGCGCTATCACCCGGGATGCGCTCCCTTTTTCATTGTCCCGGAACCGTCGGTTAATGGATCAGGCGGCGGCGCATGGCGATAAGGGCCAGGGGAAAGAGGATAAGACACCAGAGCGTGAGGTAAGCGAGGGCCGGGGCTGTCGCCGGCAAGGGGTGCCCGAGGCCGGCGGCGCGGCATAATTCGACGACATGGGTGAGAGGCAGGAGCTGGGCCACGAACTGCGCCCAGGCGGGAAGATTGTCCAGGGGAAAGAAGGTGCCGGAAAAGAGGAACATCGGTGTGATAAAGAGAAAGACCGGCAGGTTGAAGGTTTCGATGGCCGGGACGATGGCAGTAAAGACCATGCCGGCACAGGCGAAGGCGAGGCCGCCAAGGAGGGCTGCCGGCAGCAGGAGCAGGGCAGAAGGGAAGTGGAATAGACCGAAACAGGAGATGACGATAAGCATCAGGGCGCTGCCGATGACGGCTTTTGTGGCCCCCCAGAGGATTTCGCCGGTGATGATTTCCTCCAGGGTCAGGGGGGTGGCGAGCATGGCAGCAAAGGTCTTCTGGTAGTACATGCGCACGAAGGAGGCATAGGTGGTTTCGAAAAAGGCGCTCTGCATGATATTGATGGCAACCAGGGCCGGGGCGATGAAGGCGGTATAGGAAATCGTCCCGGCAGAAGATATGACCGGGCCGACCATCTGGGCCAGGCCGATGCCGAAGGCGAGGAGATAGAAACAGGGTTCCAACAGCGGTGGGAGAAAGCTGATCAGCCAGGTCTGCCGGTAGACCAGCCAGTTACGCTGCCAGACACGCAGCAACCTCCGGGTCGGTAGCCTGGGAGAGACCGGCCGCCGGTTCATTCGCGCAACTCCCTTCCGGTCAGGCGCAGGAAAACATCTTCGAGGGTCGCCGGGCGGAGCATGCACCCGCTTTGACAGAATTCGCGACTCAGGGTGTGATAATACTCGGCGCCGCCACTGGCGTAGATGATCAGGCGATGACCCAGGTCTTCATAGGGGGTGCCACTGCGATCGACAAAGGCCCGCAGATCGGCATTGGGGGATGCGACCTCGATGATCTCGGCGCCGACATGGTCGTGGATCAGTTGCAACGGGGTCCCCTCCACCAGAATTTTTCCCTGGTCGACGATCATCAGGCGGTCACAGAGTCGGGCCGCTTCATCCATGTAGTGGGTTGTCAACAAGACGGTGAGCCCGCGCGCTTTGAGTGCTTCGACGCGGTTCCAGAGCTGATGTCGCGATTGGGGGTCGAGGCCGGTGGTCGGCTCGTCAAGGATCAGCAGCTCGGGTTCGTTGATCAGGGCGCGGGCCAGCACCAGGCGGCGCAGCATCCCCCCCGAGAGTTCGCCGATCCGGGCGTTTTGCCGATGTTCGAGGGCGATGAAGGACAGGAGCTGGTCGGCTCGACGCCGTGCCAGCGGCGGCGGAATGTCGAAATAGCGGGCGTACATTTCGAGATTCTGGCGCACGCTGAGATCGGGATCGAGATTGTTTTCCTGGGGACAGACACCGATGCGCGCTTTCACTTGACGCAGATGCTGGTCGATATCGAGTCCGAAGAGCTGGAGACGGCCGGCACTCTTCGGGGTGAAGCCGAACAACATGCGGATGGTGGTGGTCTTCCCGGCACCATTCGGGCCAAGAATGCCGAAACACTCGCCCGGGCTGACGGAAAAGGTGATGTCGTCAACGGCCCGGAGTTTGCCGAAAGCCTTGCGCAAGCTGGTTGCGACGATCATAAAGGCACACCATCGTCCGGAAGGGGCGAAGTCAGGGGGGGCGTTTTGGAGTGACAGGCCATGACGCACGGGTATATATAGAGAAGCACGGAGAGAAAAGTTCGCATCAGGATTGGCTGGTGTGGCCATGCAGCAGTTGCTGCCCAACCCAATGTTTGGCGAATTGCAAGGCGGTGCGGCCGCAACTTTTGCTTTTGTCGTGGGACCAGGCCAGGGCGGCCACTTCGGTTTCGCGGTTCCAGGGGACATTGGTGCCACTCTCCCCGGCCAGAACAGCGATGCAATGACGCACAACATTGAGGTAATGTTCCTGACTGAAGGGGGAGAACGCGACCCAGAGGCCGAAACGATCGGATAGAGAAATCTTCTCCTCGACCGTTTCGCCGTGGTGAATCTCACCGCCCTTCAAGTAGGAACCGAAGTTGTCGCTCTTGTATTCCGGAAGGAGATGGCGGCGGTTGGAGGTGACGTAAATCAGGGTGTTGGCGGGGGAGGCGTAGACCGAACCGTCAAGGGCGCTCTTGAGAACCTTGTAGCTCTTTTCCCCCTCTTCGAAGGAGAGGTCGTCGCAAAAGATGATAAACTTGTAAGGGCGTGGAGCAATCTGGGTAAAGATGTCGGGCAGGTGGACCAGATCCTCCTTGTCGACCTGCACGACCCGCAGCCCCTGCCGGATGTATTGGTTGAGGAGTGCCCGCACCAGGGAGGATTTGCCGGTGCCCCGGGAGCCCCAGAGGAGAATGTTGTTGGCCGGATGGCCGGCGAGAAACTGGCGGGTATTTTCTTCGACGACCCGTTTCTGTTCGTCGATGCCGAGGAGGCCATCCAGCGTCACGCCGTCGTTTTCCAGCATCGGTTCGAGATAGCCGGAGAGGGAGTGTCGCCGCCAGTTGGCGGCGGGGCAGGAGGTCCAGTCGATGGCCGGGACGGCTTTGGGCAGAAGTTGTTCGAGGGAAGCGAGAACCCGGCCGAGTTGGGCCACAACATGTGAGTCGAGCGGCATCTTTTCCTCCGGCAGTTTGCTGATTTTTCTTCGAGGGTCCATCATACAGGGCGGGTTCGGGCAAGACAAGCATACGGTGCGCCGGTGTGGTTCGCATGGGGCGAATCCTCACGATCGATTGCGGGGAAAGGCAAGGGAGGTCAGCCATGGGGATGGAAAAGCGTGATACGGACAGGTTGAATACGAAAAACCTCCTTGACTATGTCGTCGTCAGCGCTGGGGGGCAAACCCTTGATCACGGTCTGGGGCGAACGCTCGACGTCAGTGAGGGGGGGTTGCTGATGGAGACACCCGTCGCCATTGCCGCCGGCCAGACTTTGCTGGTAACCCTCGGCCTCGGCAATGACATGGTCGAGGTCTCCGGTCGCGTCGTCCGTTCTGCTCCTTCGACCGGCGATTTTTTCGCGACAGGAGTCGAATTCGCGGCTATGGACGGGCGACGGCGGGATGTGCTGCTGCGCTACCTCGCGGCCTTCAACGGGGCAATCCCGAAAAGCTGAGACCGGTGGCGGAGCCCGCAGACGCTAGTGCGGCAGGGGCGTTTGGATGGGTCAATGATCGAATCTTTCGGCAAGACGTTTTCCCAATTAAGGGTTATGTTCCTCAAATGGGGATTGCATTAAAATCGTGATTGTAGTAAATACAAAGAGTTAATCATTGGCACCGAACTTGCTGAATGGTGGAGTGCTTCCCCGCGGGTGGGGAAAAATTCCAACATTTTCCAGGAGGAAAAGAACGATGAAAAAGTTTTCTGCTGTACTCGTAGGTCTGGCGATGGTCACTGCTCTGGCCGCTTGCGGCAAGCAGCCGGTCGAGGACATCACCGCCACCAAGGCCGCGGTTGAAGCCGCAGCCGGTGAAGGCGCCGCCAAGTATGTCGCTGCCGACTACAAGAAGGTCAATGACGAGCTGGCCGCTGCTCTGGCCGAAGTCAAAGTGCAGGACGAGAAGTGGTTCAAAAACTACGACAAGGCCAAGCAGCTTCTCGCCACCGCCAAGACCGATGCCGAAGCCCTCAAGGTCAAGACCATCGCCGAGAAAGAGCGCCTGAAACAGCAGTCCATTGCTGACCTCGCCGCTGCCCAGGCTGGTGTTGCTGCCGCCAAGGCCGAGCTCGCCACTGCCCCCAAAGGCAAAGGCACCGCCGCCGACATCGCCGCCATGGGCGCTGACGTTGCCGGTCTCGAGGCCGCCCTGGCCGAAATCCAGCCCCTCATCGACAGCGGCGAGTTCATGGCTGCTTCCGAGAAGGCCGTTGCCATCAACGACAAAGCTGCCGCCATCGCCGCTGAAGTCGCTGCCGTTAAAGCGAAAAAGAAGAAGTAAGGAGCTGGCCCGTTGATGATCCTGCAACGCATCAAAACGGGCCTTCTCTTCGCGGCTTTGGCCGCACTCTTCGGATGTAGCGAACCGCCGGTTCCTCCGGAAGTCCAACTGGCCACAAGCCAGGAACAGGACCTCTGGGGAGCCGGCGCTTCCATTTATGCGCCGGACGAGTATCAGCAGTATCTTTCTTCGCTTAATGCCGCCAAGGATATCCTGGCTCGTGAGCAGGCCTGCATGGCGGTTTTACGCAATTATTCGGCGGTCGCCGCCCTCTGTCAGGATGTTCTGAAGCAGGGAGAGCTCATCGACATCAAGATTGCGACGGCGCGGTCGGTCGAAGCGACCGAGATCGCCCGGGCGCAGTTAAGTGTGCAGAAAAAGATTCGCATGGTCCGCGAACTGGTCGAAAATGCTCAGGACAAGCGCCTGGCTGTGCGTAAGCTGGTACAAGCGGAAGTTCGAGCCGCGGAAGCGAAGAAGATGGCCAGCCTCGGGCGGGGGGCGGATGCCCGCAAGCGTCTGGACGAAGCGGAAAAAGATTTGGCAGCGGTGGTCAAGGTCATCCGGCCGTTGATTCAGCGTTATGCCGACCGCGGCCAGGTCTCCTCCTGGCGGCGACTGGCCGACGACGCCATCGCCGAATCGCGCCGCAATGGCAGCGAAGTCATTCTGGTCAACAAGGTCGATCGCCAGCTGACCCTCTTTCGCAATGGCACGGCGGTTCGCAGCTTTTCGGCTGGTCTCGGCTTCAACTATCTGGCCGACAAGCTCTATTCCGGCGATCGGGCGACCCCGGAGGGGCGTTATCAGATCGTTAGAAAGATCGACCGCAGCCGCTATTATCGCGCACTGGAACTCGATTACCCCAATCAGGAGGACCAGCGCCGCTTTGCCCAGGCCAAGCGGGCCGGACTGGTGCCGAAAAACAGCGATATCGGCAATAAAATCCAGATCCATGGCGGCGGCAGGAGCGGCATGACCTATGGTTGTGTCTCCCTCGATAACCCCGCAATGGAATACCTCTTTGCCGAAGTTGCCATCGGTACCCCCGTCATCATTGTTGGAACAGTGGATCATGACAATTTCCTATCATCGGCTGTCCGAAACCTCAACTGATCTCCCCCCGCGCCGGAGAATTCACAAGGTTTTCATCGTGGCCGGGGCAATGCTGTGGCTGACCTTTTTTCTCCTGCAGGGTCTCGGCTGGCTGGTCGCCTCACGGGCGGAATCGATCACGGATATTGCCGAGGGCAAGCCGCCTTCCACCGATCCGGTAAAATTGCGCAGCGCCAACGAATCTCTGCAGCGCAAAATCAGGGGCTTGGCCCCGAAAGGTCCCTACATCGTCATCGATACCGCCGGCAACCGCGTATTTCTGCGCCAAGGCGAGGCGACGCTACGCGAGATGGTCGCTTCCTGTGGCAGCGGCAACGTCCTTGAGGACCCCGTCGGCGGGCGACGTTGGGTCTTCGAGACCCCGCGGGGAGAATTCCAGGTGCGTTCGAAGGTGATCGACCCGATCTGGATCAAGCCCGACTGGGCCTTTATCGAAGAAGGCGAGCCGATCCCGGCAAAATCGTCCGAACGGGCCGAACCGGGGATGATGGGGGATTATGCCCTCGGGCTCGGCCGCGGTTACTTCATCCACGGGACCATGTACAAGCGTCTGCTGGGCCGCAATGTCTCCCATGGCTGTGTCCGCCTCGGCGACGACGACCTCAAGCACCTCTTTGAAAAATCCCCCATCGGTACCCGGGTTATGATCTTCTGATGCGCTTCCTGTGCGTACTCTTACTGATCCTTGGTGTTGTCGGCAGCAGCCGTGCCGATGAGGTGCAGCAGCTGCAGGCAGCCAATCGCCTGTTGCGGGCCGAACTCGAGTTGGCCAAAAAGGGGCAGTTGTACATGGTCTTCGACCTCGGCGAGCGCCAGGTGCAATTCAAGCTGAGCGGCGTTGTTGCCACGCGTCTGACCCTCAGCGACGTGCGCTTCTGGGGGCCGGAGCCATCCGAGAAGGTGCGCATACTGCAAAAGAAGGAGGAAGTGAAGTCGGCGGAGCGTGAAAAAATTCAGGTGACCAGTACCACGGAAACGCCGCCTGTTGTCGCAACGCCATCGCCAGAAACAAAGCCGGCGGCAGAAGAGGCACCCAAGGCTTTCGCTTTGCAGGCCTTGGAAATTGACGATATGCCGGCGCAATATCATATGATCCTTGACGATGGCATTCGCATCAGCGTGCGCAGCGCCCGCCAGGAGGGAATGATTTCATTCCTGCGGGAAAAGGCCGAAAGCCTCTGGTGGTATCTTTCCCGCCCCCTGATTTCCCTCTGGCAATACGTCAAGGGAAAAACCTATACTGAGGTTGTTCTGACTCTGCCGCAACGCGAAGCCCAGCTGCTTTACTGGTCTTTTTCCGAAGGTGCTCCCTGCCTGCTTCGACGCGCTGCCGCAGCCAATTGATCTCACGCACAGTCGATTTTCACCCCTCGTGAGGTAAGCCGGTTGCCACAAAATCGCCGCAAACGCACCTGGCGTCCCCTCTTTGCTCCCTCCCTGCGAACCAAGCTGATTCTGATCATGCTCTCGGTGAGCATGAGTCTGGTCACCCTCCTCGTCTTCTTTTATTATCAGACCGAAAAAGATCTCTTCAACGAATTCCAGCGCCAGACATCCGAGCTCTCCAAGGCGGTGCAGATTGGCCTGGAAGGCGCCGCCGTCAAGAATATCAACGATGCCAAGAGTCTCGAAAAGTACCTGACCAGTCTCAATGCCAAAGGGATCAAGGAAATCTCGGTCATCAGCAGTTCGGACCGGATTCTCGCCTCGACCAGCCGGGAAAATGTCGGCAAATGGATTTCGCAGCGGCGCAAGGAGATGATCTTCAAGGCCGAACTCGGCGAGCCGGTGACCGGCGAGGGGATGACCTACAATGTCGTCATTCCGGTCGTCTCGGGGCAGAATACCGTCGGCTATATCCACTTGACCCTCAGCGCCGAGGATTTTTCTGCGTTCCTGCGCCTGAGCGTGTTACGCCGCATGGCCGCGGCAGTCGTCATCTTGGCGGTGGGGACCGTTCTCACCGTCCTTCTCGCCGGTCGTTACATCCGCCCCATCGATCAGATGGTCAAGGTGGCCGGCAAGGTAGCTGCGGGCGATCTCGATCAGAAGTTGCCGACCGATCGGCGGGACGAAATCGGCGCCCTGGCGCGCAGTTTCAACCACATGGTCTCGCGTCTGCGGCTGGACCGCGACCTGCGCGAACGCCTGCGCACCGCCGAGCATCTGGCGGGGATTGGCCAGGTGGCCCACAGCGTCGCCCACGAGATCAAGAATCCCCTCAATTTCATCAGCCTCTCCATCGACCACATGGGAGAGGTCTATCGTCCGAGTGATCCCGAGCAGGCGGCCCGTTTCGAATCGATGGTCCGCAACATCAAGGGGGAGATCGAACGGATCGGACGTTTTGCCGAAAGTTATCTGGAATACGGCCGCCCCCTGGAGCTGAAGCGACAGCGCACCTCCCTGACGGAGATTGTCGATAGTGTGTTGGAGATGGTGGCGGCGCGTGCCACCCTCGATCGCTTCAGCATTCGCAAGGAGTATGCGATCCTGCCTGAGCTGAACGTCGATCCGGAGTTTATTCGCACCTGCCTCTACAACCTCGTCATCAACGCCTTCGATGCCATGCCCGCCGGGGGTGAGCTGGTGGTCAGCGGGGAAGCGAAACCACAGTGGGTTGCCCTCTCCTTTGCGGACAACGGCAGCGGGGTCGATGCCGAACTGGCGGAGAAACTTTTCGAGCCTTATGTGACGGCCAAGAGCAAAGGGCTCGGCCTCGGTCTTGCCTTGACCCGCAAGATTATCGAGGCGCATGGCGGACGGATCGATTATCGTCCGGCTGCACAGGGAGGGAGTATCTTTACCCTGCATCTGCCCGTGAGCGAGGAGGGGATCGCATGAAGCCGATGGTGCTGGTAGTCGACGACGAACCGTTGCAGCGGGAAATCATGAAGACGATCCTCGACGGCGCGGGGTATGAGACCCATACGGCCGGTTCCGGGCGCGAGGCGCTGGTCCTGGCCGCCAAGTTCAAGCCCGAGGTGATCCTGACGGACCTGAAAATGGCCGGCATGGACGGCATTGAGCTGCTGGAGTCGTTGCCGGCGACGGAGGTCGCACCGGCCGTCATCATCGTCACCGCCCATGGCACCATCGCTTCGGCGGTCGACGCGCTCAAACGTGGTGCCCTCGATTATCTGACCAAACCGCTGGATAAGGACAAGGTCCTCTTCACCGTCCGCAAGGCCTGTGAACGGGGAGAAATCCTCAAGGAGAACGTCCGCCTCAAAAAAGAACTTTTCGATCGCTTCAGCCTCGAGGGGATTGTCGGGCAATCGCCGCGCATGACCGAAATCGTCAATCTCCTGCGCAAGGTCGCCGGCGCCTCGGCAACCGTCATGTTGCGCGGGGAAAGCGGCACCGGCAAGGAACTGGCGGCGCGGGCCATTCATTACAACAGCCCCCGTCGCGCCCGGCCCTTTACCGCCATCAACTGTGCCGCCATCCCCGAAAGTCTCTTCGAAAGCGAACTCTTCGGACACGAACCGGGGGCGTTTACCGGCGCCGTCGGACGGCGCGAAGGGTTGATTGAAATGACCCAAGGGGGGACTTTGCTCCTCGACGAGGTCGGCGATCTGCCGATGGCGATGCAGTCGAAGCTGCTGCGGGTGTTGCAGGACCGGGAGATTCGCCGCGTCGGCGGCAAGGAAGCGGTCAAGGTCGATGTCCGCATCATTTCCGCGACCAACAAAAACCTTGAAATCGAACTGGAAAAAGGGACGTTTCGCGAGGACCTCTACTATCGCCTGAACGTCGTCCTCATCGAGTTGCCGCCGTTGCGCGAACGCCCCGACGATATTGTCCCGCTGGTCGACTTTTTCCTGCGCAAGTACAACAACGAATTCGGTCGTCGTGTGCGCGCGGTCAGCCCCGAAGCGCTGCGGGCCTTGCGCGACTACCGCTGGCCCGGCAACGTGCGGCAGCTGGAGTCGGTCATCGAACGGGCGGTATTGTTAAGCGAGGCGGAGGTGCTGAGTCTCGAGGATATTTCCAGTATTCTTTTTGCCCGCCGTTTTGACGGCCGCCTGCAGTTTGAGCTGCCCGACGAGGGGCTCGATTATGAGGCGCTGGAGCGGACGGTGCTGCAACAGGCATTGCAACGCAGCGGCGGGGTGGCCAGCAAGGCGGCACGACTGCTGCGGATGAACTACAAGGCGTTTCTCTACCGGCTGGAAAAATTTGGCATCAAGGATGGCGGGAACGAACGCGAGGGGGAGGAATCAAAATAAAAAGGGTTGGCTTTTGCAAGCCAACCCTTTTTCCCGTAAGTGGTGCCCAGGGACGGAATCGAACCGCCGACACGAGGATTTTCAGTCCTCTGCTCTACCGACTGAGCTACCTGGGCGAAACGAGCCTCGTTATAGCCAAATCACTCTGGGCTGTCAAGAGAAAAGAGCGCCGCCGCCGGGCCGGAGTCTGGGATGCACGCGGTGGAAATGTCCGTGAAATTTTGTTGGGCGAGGTGAAATCATGATGAGGCTGGTGGCTCTGAACTGGTTGCTGCTGGTACCACTACTGACGGGTTGCGGCGGGGGAAGCCCGGCGAGGGAAAATCCTCTGCGGGACAGTGCCGGGACAACCGGGATAGACGGTACGGTTGTCGATCAGCAGGGGCGCCCGGCCGCTGGTGCTTTCGTCTATGCTTACCGCAGCCCGCGGGGGGGGATGCGCGGACCGGCCGATTTTGAAGCAGTCGTTGCCGTGGATGGCCGCTACTTTCTCGATCTGGTCGAGGGGGCTTACCATCTGGTCGCACGCATGCGGCACGGGGGGGGGGATGCCGGGCCACCACGACCCGGCGATGCCTGGTCGATCTTTTCCGGGAACCCGGTCACAGTGAATGCCGGGCGCACAAGCCGGGCCGACTTTCGTCTGCAGGGGGTGGCGCAGCCGATGCTGCTCAAGCAGGGGAGTCTGGCCTCGGGCGATACCGGTTTCAGCGGACGCATCGTCGACAGAGCGGGGAAGCCGGTCGCCGGGGCTTTTGCCCTGGCCTATGCCGATACCGATTTTCGCCGGATGCCGGACCATACTTCCCCCGCGGTCGGCGAAGATGGGCTTTTCACGCTCTTTGTCCCCGGCGGCGGACGTTTCTGTCTGGCGGTGCGGACCAAGACGCGGGGGCAGCCGATGGCCGGAGAGCTCTTCGGGTTGCTCGGCGCCGGGGAAAGCGGCTGTCGGGAAATCAAGGGCGGGGAGATCCTCGATGTAGGCGTCATTACGGTGACCCCCTACAGCAAATAGCCCTGGTCATATTTCATTGAACAAAAAAATAGCGGGCCCAGTGGCCCGCTTCAATTGGGGTGGAGAGACCCCGCACCGCATATGGGATTTGGCAAGATAACCCTGTATCACCCTAGCGCAAACAGGCTAGCACGGCTGGACTCACATTTTTCTGACAGCAGAGATTAAAACGAAAAAATGCCGGGGTGCCCCGGCATTTTTTCTGGCATCAGCGTGTCAACTGCCGGTATTTGATCCGGTGCGGCCGGTCGGCTTCGGCGCCGAGGCGCTTCTTCTTGTCCTCCTCGTACTCCGAGAAGTTCCCCTCGAACCAGACGACCTTGGAATCGCCCTCGAAGGCGAGGATGTGGGTGGCGATGCGGTCGAGGAACCAGCGGTCATGGCTGATGACGACGGCGCAGCCGGCGAAGTTCTCCAGCGCCTCTTCCAGGGCGCGCATGGTGTTGACGTCGAGGTCGTTGGTCGGTTCGTCGAGGAGGATGACGTTGGCCCCTTCTTTCAGCATCTTGGCGAGATGGACGCGGTTGCGCTGGCCGCCGGAGAGGGTGCCGACCTTTTTCTGCTGGTCACTGCCGGAGAAGTTGAAGCGCGAGACGTAGGCGCGGGAGTTGACCAGGCTTTTGCCGAGTTCGAGTTGCTCCTGGCCGCCGGTGATCTCCTCCCAGATGGTCTTGTTGGGATCGAGTTCGCGGCTCTGGTCGACGTAGGCGAGCTTGACCGTCTCGCCGACGCGGATGGTGCCGGCATCGGCCTGCTCCTGGCCGGTGACCATGCGGAAGAGGGTGGTCTTGCCGGCGCCGTTGGGGCCGATGATGCCGACGATGCCGCCGGGAGGGAGACGGAAGGTCATCCCCTCGACCAGCAGGCGATCGCCGTAAGCCTTGCCGACATTGTCGGCCTCGATGACGATGCCGCCAAGGCGCGGCCCGGGCGGGATGTAGAGTTCGAGTTCCTTCTCCTGTTTCGAGACCTCCTGGCCGAGGAGCTTTTCATAGGCGGAGATACGCGCCTGGCTCTTGGCGTGGCGTCCCTTGGGCGACATGCGAATCCACTCCAGTTCGCGCTCCAGGGTCTTCTGCCGTTGTCCTTCCGACTTCTCCTCCTGGCGCAGGCGGTCCTGCTTCTGCTCCAGCCACGACGAGTAGTTCCCCTTCCAGGGAATCCCCTCGCCGCGGTCGAGCTCGAGAATCCAGCCGGCGACATTGTCGAGGAAGTAGCGGTCATGGGTGACGGCGATGATGGTGCCGGCGTACTGCTGCAGGTGATGCTCCAGCCAGGCGACCGACTCGGCATCGAGATGGTTGGTCGGCTCGTCGAGGAGGAGGATGTCCGGTTTCTGCAACAGGAGGCGGCAGAGGGCGACGCGGCGTTTCTCGCCGCCGGAGAGGACTGCCACCTTGGCTTCGCCCGGCGGACAGCGCAGGGCGTCCATGGCCATCTCCAGGCGGGCGTCGAGGTCCCAGGCTTCGAGGTGGTCGAGCTTCTCCTGGACCAGCGCCTGGCGGTCGCAGAGCTTTTCCATGTCGGCGTCGGGGTCGGCGAAGGCGGCGTTGATCGCCTCGAACTCCTTCAAGAGGTCGACGGTCTCCTGCACCCCCTCCTCGACGACTTCGCGCACCGTCTTGGCGCAGTCGACCAGCGGCTCCTGCTCAAGGTAGCCGACGGTATAGCCGGGGGAGAGGATGGCCTGGCCGTTGAACTCCTTGTCGACGCCGGCGAGGATGCGCAGCAGTGAGCTCTTGCCGCTGCCGTTGAGACCGAGGACGCCGATCTTGGCGCCGTAGAAGTAAGAGAGGGAGATGTCCTTGAGGACCGGTTTTTTGTCGTAGAACTTGCTCACCTTCATCATCGTGTAGATGATCTTGTTGCTGTCGTTGCTCATGGTCGCTTCCTGAAAAGGGTTAGTGCGGTTCGGCCGCGGAGGCGGATGATAGCATTAATGCGGGAGACGATTCCAGCGGAATTGGCTGAATCCGGAAAAGGAAGGGGAGCCTTGCGCTTTTGCCGGAATAATCGTATAAGCTGCATGTCTTATTGAATGCCCTTTGCAAAAGGGGCGTCGGCTCGACCTCAGGGAGATCGTTACATGTTGCAAGTTGACCAACGCAAGGCGCTTTACGCGCTTTTGGCCCAGCTCTTCAGTTATCCCGACCAACAGCTGGCAGAGACGCTGGCGGCGGAAAAGACCCGGACCTTGTTCGCCCTCCTCGGAACAGCGCCTCCGCAACTGACGGCGGCGGCCGTGGCGGCGGAGCTGCCGGCGGCCTATACCGCCCTCTTCATCAACCGCCTCGGCGGGGTCGCGGCCCCCCCCTATGGTTCGGTCTATCTCGAAAGCGGCGGCCAACTCATGGGGGAGACCACGACGCGGGTCGCCGCCTGGTACGCGCGCATGGGACTGCGCCCGGAGAACGTCGGTGAACCGGTCGATTTTCTGGCCACCGAACTCGAATTCCTCTATTTTCTCGTCGTTCGGGAAGAAACGGCTCTCCAGGCGGGCGACGCTGCCGCCGCCGACAACGCCACCCGCGATCAGTCCCGCTTCGCCAATGAGCTCCTTTTCCCCTGGATCGACACCTTCTGCCACAGGGTGTCAAGCGACGCATCCGCCCACCCCGTTTATCGTCAGGCGGCCGAACTGCTCGCACGCTTTTGTGCCCGTGAGCAGGAGAGACTGCAGCGATTGCCTCCGGTGCCACGGTCGAACAGCCGTCATAAAGAATCAGACCTTTAGCGCGTTATCGCGAAAATGCCTGCGGGCTTACGGCATTTCGCGGCATCCCACCGAACATCAAGCCGGGGAAAGCGGCAGCGCTTCCCGCGGCCCGCGGCAAAGCAGATGGCGCAAAAAAATCTTTTCAGCGCAGTATTGTCCCGCAATAATATGAAATCACTTATATATTCTTTGTAACTCTGGGTGGCGAATAATTCTGCTGCTGCGTTCACGCGGCCCGGCCCATCTTTACAGAGGTCCAGTTTGGCATAAATCGTGTAAGTCGAATATATAGAAAAATGAGTCAACACAACCGCACCCACCACGGAGGAATCGATGAAACACACCGGCAAGCTGCTCACCCTGCTCATCCTGCTCGTCTTTGCTGCGACGGTCGCCATGGCCGCGAGCGGCGGCAACCAGAAAAAAGGGAAATACCTCTACAAGAAAAACTGCAAGGTCTGCCATGTCGAAGGGGCGGAAGGGGGCAAGCTGACCCCGCTCTCCAAGACCCAGGTGCAGTGGGATCGCTTTTTCAACAAGGACAAACACAAGGTTAAGGCTGACGTCTGGAAACAATTTTCCGAGCAGGACCTCAAGGATATGCAGCAGTTTCTCTTTGATCATGCCGCCGATTCCGATCAGCCCGAGACTTGCGGTTGATACTGGCGTTACCTGCAGCAACTTTCTTCAGGAGGCACAACATGCGTAGATTGTTTATCATGCTCGCGGCGATCCTCATCGCCATCCCGACCGGCGGCTTTGCCGCCGACGATCTGCAGTTGCAGATCCAGGAGTTGCAGAAACAGATCGACGAAATGGCGACCCGTGTCGATTCCGCCGAGAAGAAGACCGCCACCGACCGCATCAACTGGTACGGCGACTTCCGCAACAAGGCCGATACCCTGCATTACCAGGACGTGACCTTCAATCCGGGGATTCAGGTCAATATGACCGACTTCTTCATGAAGGTTGGCGGCGGCGCCCTCGGGAGCTTTGCTGCATTCAATCCAGCCACCCCGGCTGCAGGGCTTGATCCCGCGATCAATCCGACAGCGCTGGACAATATGTTCAACAATCTTTATCTGAGCAATCCGAATCTATACGCCAACCTGAATGCGGCCATGGGGGGGTTTGACCCTACCAATCCCGCGACTTTCCCTGGTGTTATGCCGTTCCCCCTCGGCACCAAAAGCACTTACGACATCAACAACGACATTCTTTACACCACCCGTCTGCGCCTCGGCATGAAGGCCAAGGTTGCCGACAACGTCAACTTTTCCGGCCGTCTCCTCATGTACAAGAACTGGGGCGATTCGACCGGCTCCAAGGTCTTCGATTCGTGGAACTCCTACACCATGGACGGCACCGACGGCGGCAACACCACCGGCGACTGGGTCCGGGTCGAGCGCGCCTACTTCGACTGGAACGAGATCGGCGGCAGCAATTTCTACCTCTCCATCGGCCGTCGTCCCTCGGCCTACGGCCCGCCGAGCCAGCTGCGCGAAGACGAACTGCGCGGCGGCACCCCGACCGGCCATCTCGTCCACTTCAACTTCGACGGCATCACCGCCGGCTACAAGCTCAGCGAGCTGACCGGGATCGAAGGCCAGACCGTTCGTTTCTGCTACGGCCAGGGCTATGAGTCGGAACTCGGCAACGGCGAGCTCTTCAACGAGATCTCCACCAAAGACACCCACCTCGGCGGCATCAACTTCGACGTCGTCAACACCGGCACCCACTTTGTGCAGATGACCGCCTTCCGCGCCATGGACGTCAACGACGGTTTCAAAGGGGTGATTGCCTTCCCCAGCCAGTACGCGGAAATTTTCGCCCCGACCATGAATAAGGACCTGCAGAAGTTCCCCAACTTCAACTTCGTCACCCGCGTGCAGCCCTCGACCGTCATCGGTGACATCAACCTCGCGGCCATCGGCTATGTGCTCGAGACCGAGGGCGGCTTCAACGCCTTCGTCTCCGGCGCCATGACCCAGGCCGAGCCCAACGGCAAGGCCGGCATGTTCGGCGGTCTCCTCTCCGATGCGGTCTTCGAGGCGAAGCTGAGTCAGGATGGCACAGAAGTGATCATGGCTCCGGTCCGCGCCACCTCCGACGAAACCCAGGAAGGCTACTCGGTTTATGCCGGCGTGAAGTTCCCGGCGCCGAGCGGCAGCGTCGGCCTCGAATACAACTACGGGTCGAAGTACTGGATCCCCTTCACCCAGGCCCAGGACGACATGATCAACAGCAAGCTCGCCACCCGCGGTCACGCCGGCGAAGCTTACTATATCGTCAATATCAACCCCAACATGTTCCTCAAGCTCGGCGGCATCTACTACGACTACGAGTACACCGGCAGCGGTTCGCCGGTCGGCACCCCGCTCAAGGTCAAAGACGTGCAGGCCGGTACCGCCTACTCGATGCTCCCCGTGGTCGACACGGCGTGGGACGCCTACGCCTCAATCACTGTAAAATTCTGATCCAACCTGCTAGACTCGCGGGGGAGAGGCGCGATCCTCTCCCCCCTTTAAAGCTTGCAAACATATAAACATACGCATTATTGGAACAGGCAAAGGAGAAAGACGTGACACGCCTACTTGAAAAAAAACTGAGTCGCCGCCGCTTTATCGGGGTCTCCTCCTGCGCCCTCGCCGGGGTGGCAGTCGGCTCCCAGGTCAAGGTCCTGCGGGCCTTGGCCCAGGAGGGCAAGGTCGGGGCGGTCACCACCCTGCCGACCAAGGATGTCTTCACCAGCTGCGGCATGTGCGTCAACAAATGCGGCGTCATCGCCAGGGTGCGCGACGGGGTGATCCACAAGCTCGACCCCAATCCCAATTTCGCCGTCAAGAGCCGGGCCATGCTTTGCGCCCGCGGCAATGCCGGGACCAAGGTGGTCTATGATCCCGACCGCCTCAAGTATCCGTTGATCCGGGTCGGTGAGCGCGGCGAGGGGAAGTGGCGGCGGGCAAGCTGGGACGAGGCCCTCGATCTGGTCGGCAAGAATCTTAACCAGATCGCCGAGAAGTACACGCGCGCCGGCGTGGTTTTCGCCTCGACCGAGGGGACCTTCCAGGACCACTTCTTCAACCAGATGGCGGAATGTTACGGTTCTCCCAACACCCTGCGCCACGCAACGCTCTGTCTCTCCTCGAACATTCAGGGCTTCTCCGCCACCTTCGGCACCAATCCGACCCCCGATGTTCTCAACGCCGATTACATTATCATGAGCGGCGCCAATCGCAGCGAAGCCTTCATTACCCCCGACACCATCGACCTGCTCAAGGGCGACGGCGGGATGCGCAAGCTGATTTATCTCGATCCGCGCTTTACCAAGACCGCGGCCAAGGCCGATGAGTGGTATCCGATCAAGCCCGGGACCGACATGGCCTTCATTCTCGCCATGATCAACGTCATTGTCACCGAAAAGCGCTACAACAAGGATTTCGTGGAGAAGATGACGGTCGGCTTCGACAAGCTCGTCCCGCACATTGCCACCTACACCCCGGAGTGGGCCGCCAAGGAGTGCGAAATCCCGGCAGCCGACATCCGCCGTATCGCCCGTGATTTTGCCGACGCCGCCCCCCATGCCGTCTATTATCAGGGCCGGCGCTCATCCTTCTTTGCCAACGACACCCAGATGCGGCGGGCGATGGCGATCCTCAATGCCATCATCGGCAACTGGGACGTCGAGGGAGGGATGATTCCCAACCGCAGCATCGCCATGACCAAGCATGACTATCTCGCCCCCTACTACGACGATATCCCGGGTCATGGCGATGCGGACTCGGTTGCCTATCTCTCGGAATCGGACGGCAGCTGGTCCATCTTCCGCGATCGGGTTCTCGAAGGGAAGCCGTACCCAGTCAAGGGGATGATGATCTACAAGCAGAACTGCGTCGCCTCGGTGCCGAACCGCGCCAAGACCTTGAAGATGATGGCGCAGATGGATTTCATCTGCACCATCGACGTGACCATGAGCGATACCGCCTGGTACTCCGACGTCGTCCTCCCCGAGGCGACCTATCTCGAGCGCCTCGATCCGCCCGAGGTTCTCGGTGGCATCGTTCCGGTCGTCGCCTGGCGTCAGCCGGCGGTGGAAGCTCTTTTCGAAAGCAAGCCGTGCCTGTGGATCATGCAGCAGCTGGCCAAGCGACTAGGCCCGGATATCGCCGACACCTTCAACTTCACCATGGAAGAGGCGATTGAGCATCAGTGCTCGAATAACCCGAAGATCCTCGCCGATCTCAAGAGCAAGGGTGTTTACTATGAGGCCGACAAGCCGGTCTACGGCAGCAGTTACGGCAAGCCGCTGAAGACCAAGAGCGGCAAGATCGAAATCTATTCGGAGAGATATGCCGAAAAGGGTCTCGACCCGCTCCCGGTCTACAGTTCGCCGAACGTTGTCCCGACCGGGAAATACCGGTTGCTGGTCGGGCGCCATGCCTACTTCACCCACGGCACCACGACCAACAATCCCTATCTCCACGACATCATGCCGGAGAATACCCTCTGGCTCCATCCGCAGGAAGCGGCCCGTCTCGGGCTCGACGATGGCCGCCTGGTGCGGGTCAAGAGTGCGGTCGGCGAAGAGACCCTCAAGCTGGAAGTGACCGAAAAGATCCGCCCCGACAGCGTCTACATGGCGCATGGCTTTGGCGTCCTCTCCAAAGGGCAGAGCAACGTCTACGGGGTAGGGGGGTGCGACGCTGCCCTGATCGAGGAGAAGACCTGTATGATCTCCGGCAACGTGGCCATGCATGAGACGCTGGTCGAAATCTTCCCGGCGTAAACACTAGCCACAGAGGTCACAGAGCACACAGAGAACGGCTTGAAGAATTGTGTAAGGCCAAGATTTTCTCGGTGATCTCTGTGTCCTCTGTGGCAAAAAAAGAACTTTGCCCTTGAGGAGTTGTCCATGAAAAACAAACGTTATGCCATTGTTTTGGATACAAAACGTTGCATCGACTGCAAGGCTTGCACGGTTGCCTGCAAGGCCGAGAACGACGTCCCCGTCGGCCGCGACAACTATCGCAACTGGGTCGACGAGGAGAAGCTGCGCGGCACCTATCCCAACCTCGGCCAGAGTTTCACCCCGAGCCAGTGCCAGCACTGCGCCAACCCCCCGTGCGCCCATGTCTGCCCAACCAAGGCGACGGTCGTCAGCCCGGACGGTATCGTTCATGTCATCGCTGACAAATGCATCGGCTGCAAGTATTGCCAGACCGCCTGCCCTTACAACGCCCGCTACTACAACGAGGTCATCGCCGCCGTCGACAAATGTACCTTCTGCTCGCACCGGGTCTACGCCGGGGGTATGCCGGCGTGCGTCGAAACTTGCCCGACCAAGGTGCGGGTCTTCGGTGACATCAACGACCCCAACAGCGAGGTGTCACGGCTCCTCGCCAAGAATCCTTCGCGGGTGCTCAAGGTTGCTCAGGGGACCAAACCGCATCTGTTCTATCTGACCTAAGGAGACGCGCCATGCATCCAATTTTTCAACATCGTCCGAGCCGGAAACTCTGGTTCGGTCTCCTCAGTGCCGGCGTCGTCATCGGGATAATCGGTGCCTTGAATGTCCTCATCAACGGCCATGCCCATGTCTATAACGTGACCCGGGAGATCCCCTGGGGCATCCTCATCGCCACCTACGTTTTTCTCGTCGTCTCCAGCACCGGGCTCTGCCTGGTGTCGAGCCTCGGCCACGTCTTCGGCATCGAGAAGTTCGAGTTCATCGGCAAGCGGGCGATCATTCTCGCCATCATCACCCTCCTCTGCGGCTTCGGCACCATCGGCATGGAGATCAACCATCCGATCCGCCTGGGGATCTATGCCATCATCAGTCCCAACTTCTCCTCGGCCATCTGGTGGATGGGGACCCTCTACGGGCTTTACCTCGTGCTCCTCAGCGGCGAGCTCTACTTCCTGATGAAGGGGATGCACAAGGGGGCCTTCGCCCTCGGCATGGCCGGTTTCATCGCCGCCATCTCGGCCCACTCCAACCTCGGCGCCGTTTTCGGACTCCTCGAAGCCCGCCCGTTCTGGTACGGTTCCTTTCTCCCCATCTACTTTATTCTGTCGGCCCTGGTTTCCGGTGGGGCGATCGTCAGCATGATCGTCTACTTCAACCATAAAGAGAGTGGCACACCGATGCCGCAAAAGTATGAGGACTTCATGGGGACCCTGGGCAAGCTGCAGGCCCTCTTTCTCACCATCCTCATCTTCTTCGTCATCTGGAAGATCATCCCGGCCGTCTATGGCCACCCGCCGGAGAAATTCGAAGCGACCATGGCAACGTTGACCGGCCCTCTGGCCTTCAACTTCTGGTTCTTCGAAGTGCTTCTCGGTATGCTCATCCCCGTCGTCATCCTCCTCAACCCCCGGACCCGTACTCCCGGCGGGGTTATGTGGGCCGGGCTCCTCTCGACCTTCGGCATCTTTTTCATGCGCTTCGACCTGGTCGTCGCCGGTCAGCTCGTATCCATGCGCGAAGGTGCCGCCGATCTCACCAATGGCCTGCTGTCTTACGTCCCGTCCATCACGGAATTGGCTATCGTGATCGGGGCGATCTCTCTCTGTCTCTTTCTCTACACCCTGGCGGAACACCTCCTCCCCCTCGATGTCGAAGAAGACCACTGATTCATAACGGGTTGCAAACGGGGGCTCCCACCCCTCGCCTCCTTGGGCCGGCGTCAGCGCCGGCCCTTTTTTGCCGATTGATGTGCCGGGTCTGGTCGCAGCGGAGGGACTTGCCGAGGTCGTTGTTTTTCCCGAGTAAAACGGCTATAATTCCGCGACTGTCAAACCAAAGGAGATGCCCATGTTTGGACTAGGCACCATGGAACTGGTAATCATTCTCGTCATTGTCCTGGTGATTTTCGGGGCCGGGAAACTGCCGCAGGTCGGCAGCGCCCTCGGCAAGGGGATCCGTAACTTCAAAGACGGGATGAAGGATGGCGAGGCGGATGTCAAAACGGAAGTGAAGATGGAGAAACCGATCGAGGTGGAAAAGAAAAAGGACGTCTGAAGTAAATCTTCCATAACTTGCCGATTAAGCAGCAAGAGCCACCATTCCGTGCGGATGGTGGCTCTTGCTTTTTTTTTGTCTGCTGGCGAGGGGGGTGGCCAGCGCCCCCCGCGTCAATCGCGCTGGCTGCCCTTGAGGCGTTTGAGCCAGGCTTGAAATTCACTTTCCTCATGTTCGAGTTCGAAGGCGTTGACCAGCCCTCGGCGCAAGGCGACGGCGACGGCCCGGTTGCGCAGATTGAAGGCGTCCCCGAACTTTTCGCTGTGAAACTGCTCCTGGTCGATGCCGAGTTTGCCGTAGAGGGAATTGAGGCGACTCTGGACACCCCGGCGCGAGAGATAACGGCGTTGGGCGATAAGGTTGTCGGTGAGGCCGAGGGCGATGTCGAGGAGGGCTTCATACTCGATGTCGGAGAGGGCGCTCTGGCTCAGGGCGGTGCGCCCCTGGACTTTGCGTACTTCCGGATCGATCCAGCACTGCTCTTCGAAGAGGACGGTCTGAATGGCGCTGGCGATGCGCTCACGCGGATTCGACTTGAGGATGTAGCCGTAGACCGTCTCGGGGGGGACGATACGGGCCAGGGCGCGCACGTACATTTCATCCTTGTACTGGCTCCAGAGGACGATGCGGGCGGCGGGGCGGCGCTCCCACAGGGCCTTGGCGAAATCGATGCCGTTCAGTTCAGGCATCTGGATATCGCTCACCACCAGCGGTACCTCGCGCTCCAGGGCCATTTCCAGGGCGAGGAGGCCATTGTGCGCGCGGGTGATGCGTGTGGCCTGGTCGAAGGAGCGAAAGAGGGTTTCAAGAAACTCGAAGTCTTTCGGATTGTCTTCGGCAAGGAGAATATCGAGAGTCGGCATAACGCAATCTACTCCTCGGCAACGGCGCGCAAGTGAAGGGGGAGGATGAGCTCAAAACGGGTGCCCGAGGTGAAACGCGAGGCTCCCCATAGCACCGTGGCGCCAATGGCCCGGGCGCGTTCGCGAATGTTGTTGAGCCCGCGTCCCGAGCTCGACATGCTGGAAACGGCAGAAAAGCCGTTGCCGTTATCCTCGACGGAGAGAACCAGCTCGCTGCCACGAATGGCGAGAAGAACTTCAAAACGACTGGCGTGGGCATGTTTGCAGACATTGTGTATCGCTTCGATGGCGATGCGGTAAAGGGTGACCTGAGTGAGGCGCGGCAGGGGATGACGCTCGACTTCCGGCGAAATATAGAGTTCGCAGTCGGGCATGCCGGCCCCGCCGAGGTGGCGGTCTATATGCGATTGCAGCGCGGCGCCGAGGCCGAGAATATCGAGGGTCTGGGGATGGAGGTCGTCCATGACTTCGCGCAGATTGGCCATGGCCCGCAGCATCTCCTCTTCGAGGAGGGCGGCGGAAACCTGGCACGGTTTGGTGCCGGAGTTCCCTTCGGGGAGGCACGTTTCATTGCGCCGCATATCTTGCAGGCCGCGGAGGACCGAGGAGAGATCGGCCAGGGTCTGGTCATGAATATCCATGGCGATGCGACGCCGTTCGTCCTCGGCCCCTTCGAGGAGCTTTTCCGTGCCGACGACCCGGATCAACTGCTCGGTCATGCGGTTGATCGAGCTGCCGAGATCGTCGAGTTCGTCGGCCGAGCGCCGGGGCGCCGCCACCGGCACCAGATCGCCTTCGGCGATGCGGGCGGCACCGGCCGAGAGGAGCTGAATGCGGCGCAGGATGCGGCGGGCAAGGGTCAGGGAAAGGAAGACGCCGAGGAGAATGGCCGTACCAAGGACGATGATAGAGACAAAGGCCGTGCGGGCAACGAGCTCTTCCATGTCCTGGTTGTGGAGGTCGCGCAGCTGTTCACGTTTTTTTTGCGTGGCCAGGGCCAACGATTCGAGGACAGGCCGCAGACGGGTGAGCGCGGCAATGACGCTGTCACTGTCATAGCCATGGTTGGGGTTGAGCTCCGTGACCGTCTGTCGCAGTTCTTGCTGTTCTGCCGGCGACGGCGGAATCACGGCTATGGCGCGAGTAACGGCGCTCTCAAGGTGGACATAGAGGTCATTCATCTGCTCCAGACTTTGCGCGTCGAGAGCTGTCAGCGCCTTGCTGTGGGCGGCGCGGGCGAGCATCCCCTTGGCCGCCATCTCGGCTTCGGCCAGGGCAATGAAAGAGGTTTTGAGGTTGAGGGCCTGCTGGCGTTTGACGGAGAGATCCCAGTAGGTGTACTGCAAGAACCCCAACAGAAGGGTCATCAGCAGCAGGACCGTTGCCGGTGCCAGCAGAATTTGATGTTTCAGGGCCAGTCGCATGCTAGTACCGTAGCACAGACATAGGCGTATTACACTGTGCGGAAGCACACTGGCCCTGGCGCCGGAGGGGCCAGGACGAAGAGCGTGGCGTAATGGGGTGAAGAGCCGGGCTCAATCGAGGGCCAGGGTCGTGTAGAAAATATTTTCGCCGCGTTCAATCAGTAACCGCAGCACCGTCGCCTTCTCCTGGCGGTGGATAAGGGTGAGAAAGGCCGCCGCGTCGGTCACGGTTTCGCCGCCGGCTTCGAGGATGCGGTCGCCGGGGCGCAGATTGGCGGCGGCCGCCGGACCATCGCCATCCACGGAGATAACGATGACGCCGGGGCCCGGTTGTAACCCATGTCTGCGAGCGGCTTCGCTGGCGGAATCGGCGAGGGTCATCCCCAGCTTTTCGCGAAATTCCCCCTTGCTGGCCTCGCTCTTGGGGCCTTCGGCGAGCTGCGCAACAATGATCTTGACCTCGACGGTTTTGCCGTCGCGGAAGAGGGAGGCGACGACTTGTCGCCCGACCGGGGTCGCCGCCACCAGTCGCGGCAGGTCGGTGAAGTGGCTGATTTCATAGCGGTCGAAGGAAAGAATGATGTCGCCGCGGCGGATCCCGGCCTGATCGGCGGGCGAGCCCTTTTCAACCGCGGAGACGAGAGCGCCTTTGACTTCCTTGAGGGCGAAGGATGCCGCGAGTTCGTCGGAGACCAACTGGATGTTGACCCCGAGCCAGCCGCGGGTGACGTGTCCTGCATCCTTCAGTTGCGGCACGATGTTCTTGGCGGTGTTGATCGGAATGGCAAAACCGATTCCCTGCCCGCCGGCGATGATGGCACTGTTGATGCCGATGACTTCTCCGGCCAGATTGAAGAGAGGGCCGCCCGAGTTGCCCGGGTTGATCGAGGCGTCGGTCTGAATGAAATCGTCGTAGGGGCCGGCGCCGATGACCCTCCCCTTGGCCGAGACGATGCCGGCGGTGACGGTCTGGGCGAGGCCGAAGGGGTTGCCGATGGCCATGACCCACTCGCCGACTTCCAGGGTGTCGCTGTCGCCGAGGCGGGCGACGGGTAAATCGATTTTGTTCTCAATTTTAAGGAGGGCGAGATCGAGCTTGGCGTCGCGACCCTTGATGGTGGCGGTGAAACTGCGTCCGTCGGCCAGTTTGACCTTGATTTCATCGGCGTCATTGACGACATGGTCGTTGGTCAGGATGTAGCCGTCCCGGCTGATGATGAAGCCCGACCCGAGGGAACGCTCCTTTAACGGGGGTTGCGGCTGGCCCTGGAAGAAGCGGTTGAAGAAGTCGTCGAAGAACTCATCCTGCGGTGATCGCGGCAGGGACGGGGCCGGACGGCGCGGGCGGTTGGTCTTGCTGGTGCTGATGTTGACGACCGCCGGTTTGAGTTCCTTGGCCAGGGTCACCAGATCGGGGAGGGACGCGGCGACACTTTCCTGCGGGGGCAAGTTGAGAAAAAGGCAGGTGACGAGGACCGCCGTGAGGACGCTACGGTAGGTGCGCATGGAAACCTCCTCTGGGAAATGTGGAAACTATGTAACCATCCCCCCCCAGCTTGTCAAGGGCAGCGGTGGCTGAAGGAAAACCTGTTCAGGCTTTTTTTGTGCGCGGGGGGGGGCCGGAGAGGGGAAGGCGGACGGTGAAGGTACTCCCCACGCCCGGTTCGGAGGTCACGCTGACGTCGCCGCCGTGGACGACAGCAATCGATTTGACGATGGCGAGGCCGAGACCGGCACCGCCGGCTTCGCGATTACGCGCCTCGTCGATGCGGTAGAAACGCTCGAAGATGTGCGGCAGGTGTTGTGCCGCTATACCGTAACCGGAGTCGGCGATGGCGACAAAAGCTAGGTCGTTTTTCACCGCCAGGGACAGCGAGACGCGTCCCCCCGCCGGGGTGTATTTGATGGCATTGGTGACGAGGTTGAGGAGCATGCGATGGATCTGGAGTTGGTCGGCCCGAATGCGGATTTCCCCTTCGACGTTGAGATGCAGCTGGACGGCGATGGTCTTGGCTTCGGCGATGTGGTTGCCGATCAGATAGAGATCTTGCAGCAGGTCGCTAAGGCTGAATTCAGTGATCTTGAGATAGAGTTCGCCCGCTTCGCTTTTGGCCAGGCTGAGAAGATCCTCGATGATATGTCCCATGCGATCGATTTCTTCGAGGTTGGAGACGAGAGTGGCCCGTAATTCCTCGGGACCCTTGGCCCAGCGCAAGGCGACTTCTGTTTCTCCCTTGAGAATCGCCAATGGTGTCCTTAACTCATGGGAGGCATCGGCGGTAAAATGCTTGATGCGACCGACGGAGTCGGACAGTCGTGCCAGCATATTGTTGAAGGTTCCCGCCAGCTGGTTCAACTCATCGTCGGAGTCGCTGACAGGAAGACGCTCGCCGAGATTTTCCACGGTAATCTGGTGCATCGATCGATTCATGCTGGCAATGGGGGCGAGGGTGCGGCCGGCCAGAAACCAGCCGGCCAGGGAGATGCCCAAAATGACCAGAGGGCTCCACATCAGCATAACCTCGCGGAAATGATCGACAGTTTCCTCGATTTCAGCGAGAGGTTCGCCGATCTGGACGATTTCGAATATCCGGCCCTGCTCGAGAATCGGGTAGGTCAGGACGCGCAGGGCCCTGCCCTCCTCCTGTTCGATGGAGGCATAGTGGGGTTCACCGCGGGATGCGTGCAGCAGGGCTGCCTTGTCGAGGGGGAGGCGGTTGGTGCCGAGGTTGGCCGAGGTGCAACTGATTTCGCCACGATCATCCAGAATCTGGACGTAGGCACCCCAGGTGTGACTCTGGATGAAGTCGCGCAGATTGGCGCAGCTGGGCTGAATCTGAGTGGCGGTATGATAGTAGTTGTGGAAGGAGAGAATGTCTTCGGCGATGAGTCGTGAGCGCTCATCGGCGTGCGTGAACAAGGTCTTCTCCAGGTAAGTCAGCCAGAAAAAACCGCTGGCCGTCAGGATGACGGCCAGGGTCAGGGAGAGCCAGAGGGTCAGGCGAAGGCGGATGCTGCTGAAGTACAACCTATTCCTCCTTGAGGACGTAGCCGACGCCCCGCACCGTATGAATCAGCTTCTTTTCAAAGTCGCGGTCGACCTTTTTCCGCAGGTAGTTGACGTAGACGTCGATGATGTTGGTGAAGGAGTCGAAGGTGTAATCCCAGACATGTTCGGCAATCATGGTCCGTGTCAGGATCTGGTGCGGATTGCGCATGAAATATTCAAGCAACGCGTATTCCTTGGCGGTCAGGTCGAGCTCCTTGTTGTTGCGCCAGACCTTGTGTGCCACCGGATCGAGACGCAGATCGGCGAAGGTCAGTTCGGCCCCGCGATCCTGGCTGCCGCGGCGGAGGAGGGCACGGACGCGGGCGAGAAGTTCGGCAAAGGCGAAGGGTTTGGTCAGATAATCGTCACTCCCGGAGTTGAGTCCCGAAACGATATCATCGACGGTATCCTTGGCGGTCAGGCAGAGGACCGGCGACATGATTTTGCGTTCCCGCAGTTTTTGCACGACCGCCAGGCCGTCCATTTTCGGCAGCATGATATCCATAAGGATCAGGTCGTAGCTATTGGTTTCCGCCATGTAGAGCCCTTCTTCGCCGTCAAAGGCGGCATCGACGGTGAAACCCTCTTCTTCCAGCCCGCGCTTGATGAAGCTGGCGACCTTTTTTTCATCTTCGACGACGAGGATGCGCATGGTCAATCTCCTTCGGTCTTCTGTTTGTGGGTATGTTAAGGTGCCGGCGAACTAAATGGCCGATTGAGCCGGGTAAACGTAGGCCCTATTTGAGGCCGAGTTTGACCAGAATTTCGTTGGCCGTTTCCTCGACCGCCTTGCCGGTTACATCGACGACGACCCAGGGGTGGCGTCGGTAGAATTTGCGGGCCGTGCGCAACTCTTCTTCAATCTGCTCATAGTCGGCATAGGCGGTGCGCGGGTCTTGCCCCAGGTTGCGCAGTCGCGCCGCGCGCAGTTCGACCAGGCGTTGGGCGTCGATGATCAGCGCCGCGACCCGGCCCGGATCGACCTGGAATAATTCGGCGGGCGGATCGATGCCCGGGACCAGCGGTACATTGGCGACACGCCAACCGCGATGGGCCAGGTAGATGGAGAGAGGCGTCTTGCTGGTGCGGGAGACCCCGACCAGGACGATATCGGCCTTATGCAGATTGCGGGTTTCCTGGCCGTCATCATGCTTGACGGTGAACTCGATCGCCTCGACCCGGCGAAAATACTCCTCATCGACGCCATGCAACAACCCGGGGGTCTCATGCGGGGAGAGACCGAAAAACTGCGACAACCGCATGAGCAGTGGGGTCAGCAGGTCAATGGAGGGCATCCCGAGGGATTCGCACTCGCCATGGACCAGCAGGGCAAGTTCCCGGTTGACGATGGTGTAAACGACCAGCGCCCGATGTTTGAGGGCATCGTCGAGAGCCTCGTAAACCTGACTTTTGCTGCGGACATTGCTGATGCGTTTAAGGTCTGCTTTTTTGCCGGTGAACTGGGTCAAGGCCGCCATGACCATCTTCTCGGCGGTCTCTCCAGTAGCGTCGGAGAGGAGAAAGACGGTCTGGAGAGGGTTCATGGCTTGTTCCGGAAAGAGCTGGTCGTTTTTGGTCGGGCAACCGGCAACGACGAGAGGGCAGTAGGGCCATGTCGCTACCACTTAGGATATCAGGCTCATTAAAATTAATGACAGATTAGAGCCGATAGGGGATTAGTTGTCAAGGCTTTTTTATTGCTTTTTAACCTGCCATTCTGCTACACAGGGGCCATGGATAAAACATGGCTGGAACTGCATCTACAGGTGCCGGAAGCGGTCGTCGACCTGGTCGGCAATGCCCTGACCGAGCTCGGCTGTGCCGGGTTGACGGTCGAGGAGCGACAACTCGACACCTTTGTCCCTCCCGATCCCGACGAGCCGGCGGCGGGGGACTATCAGGTGCGGGCCTACTTCCCCCGTCCCGCCGATCTTGCGCTGCTGCGACAGGCGATTGGAGACCAACTCCGGTGGCTGGCGACAATGTCTCCCGGATTGACGACGGTCGTTCCCGAATTTATCGAGGTGCGCAACGAGGATTGGGCCGAGGGGTGGAAACAGCACTTCCCGGCGGTGCGCATCGGCCGGCGCCTGGTGGTCAAGCCGACCTGGGAGGCCTTCTCCCGGGAGGGCGACGATGTCGTTATCGAACTCGACCCGGGGATGGCCTTCGGTACTGGCACCCACGGCACCACGCGCCTCTGTCTCGAAGCGGTCGCCGCTCTCTTCGAGGAGAGGGTGCGCCGCCGGGTCCTCGATGTCGGCACCGGTTCGGGGATTCTCGCCGTCGCGGCCGCCGCCCTCGGAGCGGAGCGGGTCCTGGCCTGCGATATCGACGCCGATGCCTGCGCCATCGCCGGCGACAATGCCCGGCTCAATCACGTCTCGGACCGGGTCGAGGTCAGTGGCGCCCCGTTGCAAGCCCTGGAGGGCGGCTTTGACCTGGTTCTGGCCAATATCCTCGCCGAAGAGAACATTCGCCTCGGCGACGCACTCGTCACCCGGGTCGCTCCCGGCGGGGTCCTGGTCCTGTCGGGGATTCTCCTCGAAAAGGAGCCCCTGGTTCTAGCCGCCTTTGCCCGTTATCCTCTCACCTCGCCGCAGATCACCCACCGCGAAGAGTGGTCCTGCCTCCTCTACCGCAAGGCCGGCTGATGCACCGCTTTTTTGTCCCGCCCGCCGACCTTGCCGGCGCCACCGTGACCTTGAGGGGGGAACCGTTGCACCATCTGGCGGTTGTGCTGCGTCTGGGGGCCGGCGCTGAAGTTCTCCTCCTCGATGGACAGGGTCAGGTCTGCCGCTGCCGGATCGAGCGGCTGGACCGGCGGACGGCGGAGGCGACGGTCCTGGAACGCTGGGTCGAGAGGGAAGGGGTACTGCCGCTGCGCCTGTTGCAGGGGGTGCCGAAGGGGGAGCGCATGGAACTGGTCCTGCAGAAAGGGACCGAACTCGGCATCGGCAGCTTTACCCCGGTGCTGACCAGTCGCAGTATCGGCCGTATCGATGCGGCTCGGGAAGAGAAGCGGCAGCTGCGCTGGCAACGCATCATCAGTGAAGCGGCGCGCCAGAGCCGGCGGCCGTTGCTGCCGCGCCTCGATCCGTCCCTGCCCTTGGCGGACGCGCTGGCGGCGACGAGCGAGACGCTGCGGCTGATCCTCTGGGAGGGGGAGAGTCGTCCCCTGGCGGCGGTTCTGCCGGCGCCAGCCCCGGCCAGCGTCGCCCTCCTCGTCGGCCCCGAGGGGGGCTTCTCCCCCGAGGAGGCGGCCCTGGCCCAAGACCACGGTTTTGTCGCAGTCGGCCTCGGCCCCCGCATTCTGCGCAGCGAAACCGCCGGCTTCGCGGTCGCGGCGATCCTCGGCCACCGCTATGGCGATCTTGGTAGCGCTGGGGCGGACAAAGAAAAAACCGGCTGACGGGGGAGGCATCCCGTCAACCGGCAAAAGTCTCGATTCCTAGTGGGAGTAGGAACCGCTGATGCACTCTGATGGTTGCTACTCTACACGTGGGGGGCGCGGATAAACAGGGGGATTGCCGTAAATTTTGCGGCGGGCTCGGGCGGTAGGGAAGTGTATATTTGCACAGTGTATGCGGCAGGCCAATCGTAAGGGGATCGGCCTGCCGCATTTGTTGGCGGGGGAGGAGCCTCACGACTTCAGATAAGCCGTTACGCTCGCGGCGATGGTCTGGAAAATGCGGGTCAGTTCAAGCTCGTCCCGCTCGAGCAGGGTGATGCGGAAACCGTTCTGGCTGGTGCAGAAGGAGGTCAGCGGTACGGTGCAGATGCCGGTCGAGGCGAGGAGATAGTAGACGAAGCGCTTGTCCTGCGCGCATCCCGGCGTGTTGACCAGATTCTCCACCAGACTGCGCACCTCGGTGTTGGCGATGGGCAGGGACTGTTGGCCGTTCAGGAGCCCGTCGGCAAAGGCGACCGCCATGTAAAAGGCGCCGTTGGTGCGGTTGACCTTGAGTCCCGGCACCCCCTTGAGGATGTCGTAGGCGATGTTCGAGGCGCGCTCGTAGCGTTTTTTGCGCTCCTCGAGATAGACCGGATACTGCGGGTGGGTCATCATTTTCGAGATCGCCATCTGCGGCAGGGTGGTGGCGCAGACCTCGACCAGCTTGGCGTTGAGGATACAGGCAACATATTTGGCGAAGACCGGGTCCTTGTCGGCGTTGTAGACCTCGATCCAGCCGCTGCGCCCGCCCGGCCAGGGGAATTCCTTGCTGATCCCCTTCATGGCGATGGCCGGCACGTCGCCGATGAGGTCGGAGATCGGCAGGGTGGACTGGCCGTTGTAGGTGATGTTGTGGTAGATCTCGTCGCTGACGATGAAGAGGTCGTACTCCCTGGCGATGGCGACGATCTCCCTGAGCACCACCTCCGGATAGACCACCCCGGTCGGGTTGTCCGGGTTGATCAGGAGGATGCCGGCAATGGCCGGGTTGTACTTGACCTTGTTGCGCAGCTCGACCAGGTCGGGGAGCCAGTGATTGTCGGGGTCGAGGCGGTAGGTCACGGCCGGCTGGCCGGCGTTGGCGGCCTCGGCCGAGGAGTGGGTCGAGTAGGTCGGTGAGGGGACGATGACGCGGCTTTCATGGCGCAGGGAGCCGTAGACCTTCTGGATGGCGTCGCCGAGGCCGTTGAAGAAGAGGATGTCCTCAGGGGTGATCTGCAGCTTGCCGCGACGATTGGTCAGTTCGCAGATGAACTCGCGCGCCTCAAGAACGCCGCGGGTCGGGCAGTAGCCGTAAGAAGCATTCTCCATCGCCAGATCGGCGACGATCTGCTTCATCCAGGCCGGGATCTGTTCCCCCTTGGCGACCGGGTCGCCGATATTTTCCATGTTGGTCTTGAGGCCGAGCCTCTTGAGTTTGTCGGCAATATCGACGATGGCGCGGATTTCGTAGGTCATTTCCCCGCCGCCGACCGGCACGATGTTGTGGCGCATGTTTGCTCCTTGAAGGTGAATGAATGCTGTTGTTTCAAAAATGAAAAAGGCCATGGGCGCGATGCCCATGGCCTCTGTATTTGACAGGTGCGTCGGCGGCGTTCAGCGCGCGGACGGCAGGCGACAGGCGATCCCGGAAGACGCGGCCGCCGCTGCGGCCGCGCTGCTAGCTCGCGCGGCCGTCGTCGAGGGGATAACGATGTTGGTGCCGTGGGTCATGAATCGCTCCTGTGAGGGGATTTGATTAACATGAGGCCCCGGGGAAAGTCAATCGCTTCGTCGAACAGAAGGGGGCGCACAATCTAAAAGCGGCGTTTCTGCCGCGACATCTTGCCGAGAATCCAGCCGAAGAAGAGCACCCCGCCGCCGGCCAAAAACCAGGGGATCATCTCGCGATAGCCGAGTTTGGCCCCTTCTGCCCGCAGCGTGTCGAGTTCGGCCGTGAGCCGGGCCGTCTCCTTGCGCAGCTGGTCCCGTTCTTTGGTCAGACCGATGACATCGCGGGAACCGGCGACCAGCGCCTCGTATTTGCGGCGACTCTCGTCCAGGTCGCTCTTCACCTGTTCGAGTTCTCCGGGGAGTCCGGGCGGGGTGGCTGCTGCCGGTGCGGTTTTGCCGACGGGGGTCTTGCGCAGTTCGTCGAGGGCGGCCGTCGCCGCTTTGCGCTCGCGCTCGGCGCTGGCAAGTTCGTCCCGCAGCCGGTCCCGCTCCTTTTCCAGTCCGGCCAACCCGGCGGCCTTGGGCGCCGCGACGACCAGATACTGCTTGAGGATGTAGCCTTCTGCCCCGGAGGGGGTTTTAACCTTGAGAAAGCGCCCCTGGTCGGCGAGAACTTCGACACTGTTCCCCGATTGCAGGGTCGTCAGCGCCGGGGCGTTGTCGGCGGGGCCCTGGCGCAGACTGACAAAAAGCATGTCGGTGACGTAGCGGGTCTCTGCGGCGGCCGCCATTGTCGGCAGCAGCTGGCAGAAGGCGGTGAACAGAACGAGAACAAAAAAGCGCGGCATGACCATCCTCCTCCAGGAATTCGCGCCTGACGCGAAATCAAACTGCGGTCGCACTTTCCGGCTGCAGGCGCACGATTCCCCGGAAATGTGGAAAAAGAAGCGTATTGTGTATAGCACTCTCTCAGATTAAATTCAAATAAATCAATTTACGGTTTTTTCCCGTTTGATATGATCTGCTCACCCGGTCATTTATTGTTAACGATCATGCCGGTCGGGAACTATAATGCATTCTGTTTCGCATCGCCAAGAACAGACGTCGGGGAAAGGAATAGAAGTCTATGGGTAAAGTCTGGTGGCTGCTGGTTGCGTTGTTGTTGTGTGCGGCGCTGCCGGCGGCGGCGGAGACCCTCTCCGTCGCCGTCAAGGCCGGTTCGCTGCGAACCTCGCCGCAGGTTTTCGGCTCGATCGCGGCGACCCTGCGTTATGCTGATCGCGTCGAGGTGCTGGAGCGCAAGGGGGCCTGGGTGCGGGTGCGGGCCGGGGGGAGTGGCGCCGGCTGGATACATGCCTCCGCCCTCAGCAGCAAAAAGCTGACTTTGCAGGCCGGTCAGACAACGGTCCGCAGCGGCGCCTCGGAGGATGAGCTGACTCTGGCCGGCAAAGGCTTCAATGCTCAGGTCGAGAAGGAGTTCCGTCAGCGTAACAGGACCCTCGATTTCGCGGCGATTGACCGTATGGAGGGGCTGAGCGTGGCGCCGGCCGAGGTGCAACGTTTTCTCCGTGAGGGGAATCTCGGCAAAGGGGGGACGCCATGAGCAAGTGCAGGTTGTGGTCCGCTCTGCTGCTGCTCTTCTTTGCCGGGCTCCTGGCCGGCTGCGAGAGTCTCGATGTGGTAACGCAGCTCGGGACCGCCGTGGCGGTTTCGCAAGGGGCCATCAGCGAGTCCCAGGGGGAGTCGATCCGCAAGACCTCGGCGGCGGTCGGTCAGGCTTTCACCGACATCACCCCGGAGCAGGAATATTATATCGGTCGCGCCGTTGGCGCGACGGTGCTGGAGCGCTACCAGGCCTACGACAATGCCGCCGCGACCCGCTATCTCAACACCCTCGGGCTGGCTCTGGCCCAGGCTTCGGAACAGCCGGAAACTTTTGCCGGCTACCACTTCCTCATTCTTGACAGCGATGAGATCAACGCCTTCGCCGCCCCCGGCGGGTTGATCTTTGTTACCCGGGGGATGCTGCGCTGCTGTCGCAATGAAGATGAGGTGGCGGCGGTTCTTGCCCACGAAATCGGCCACATCCAGCAGAAGCACGGCCTGCAGGCGATCAAAAAGAGTCGCCTCACCACGGCCCTGACGGTCCTCGGCACCGAAAGTGCCAAGCAACTCGGGGGGGAGGAGCTGGCCGATCTCACCGCCGCCTTTGAGGGAAGCATCCGCGATGTCACCGCGACCCTCATCAACAGCGGCTATTCCCGCGCTTTTGAATACGAGGCCGACGGCGCGGCGGTGACCATCCTTGACCGGGTCGGTTATGACTCCAGGGCACTGGTGACGATGCTGGAGACCATGCAAACCAAACTGAAATCCGGGGGACCCGGCTTTGGCAAGACCCATCCGGCCCCGCCGATGCGCATCGCCGAAGTCAGCTCCCGCCGCGCTTTCGGGCGAGCGGAGACCAAGTTCGTGCATCTGCGCGGTGCGCGTTTTCAGCGCCACCTGGGCGGGGTTTAGGACGATGCTGCGGCACCTCGGGCAAGGATTGCTTCTCGGTCTTGGGGCCGCGGGGCTGGCTCTGCTCCTGGCCTGGGGCGAGGGTCTGCAGGCCCTGGAAGGGGCGACCTGGCGTTGGCGGGTGGCCCATTTCGCCCGCGGCCCCCAAGCCGAAACGCCCATTGTCGTCATCGCCCTTGACCAGCAGAGTCTCGACTGGGGGCGGCGGGAGAATGGCCTCTCCTGGCCGTGGCCGCGGGAAGCCTACGCGCCTCTCCTCGATTTTTGCCGCCGCGGCGGCGCCCGTTCGGTGGCCCTCGACCTGATCGTTTCCGAGGATTCCGTTTACGGCGTCGACGACGACCGCGCCTTCGCCGCGGCCCTGCTCCGCACATCCGCTACCGTCGGCAGCATGAGCCTTGGCGCCGCCGCGGCACCACCGCCGGGGTGGCCGGTAGCGGCGCCGACCCCCGTTGTGCTGGCGAAGAGTTACACCCCGGTGGCAGACCAGCAGCTACTGCTGCCGGTGGCGGAGTTGACCGCCGCCTTCACCCGGCTGGGTGCGGTCGGCGGCAACCCGGATGGCGACGGTCTCTTTCGTCGTGTCGCGCTGCTCAGCGGCGGGAGTGGGGGAGCCCATCCGTCCCTCGCCCTGGCCAGCCTGCTGGCGGCCGAGCCGGACCTGCCTTTGCGCCTGCGGCCGGCGGGGCTCGAAGTCGGCCAGCGCCTCGTCCCCCTCGACGGCGAGGGGCTGGCGCTGCTGCGTTACCGCGGTCCGTCCGGCACCTTTCCGACCTGGTCGGCGGCCGCGGTGATCCAGTCGGAACTGCGGATGGAGGCGGGCGAAGCCCCGCGCCTCGATCCGGACATCGTGCGCGACGCCCATGTCTTTTTCGGTCTGAGCGCCCCCGGCCTTTACGATCTGCGACCGATTCCCATCGACGGGGTTTTTCCCGGCGTCGAAATTCACGCCACCGCCCTCGACAACCTCCTCGCCAGCGATTTTCTCCGTCCGGCGCCGAAGCTTGCCTCCATCCTCTTCACCCTGTTGCTGGCGCTGTTGGCGGCCCATACCGTTCTTCATTGCCGTAATACCTGGCAGACGCTGCTGGCGTTTGTGGTCATCCTTCCTGTGCCGGTTGCGGCCGGTTTTGTCGCCTATAGCCAGGGGATCGCCCTGTCGGTGGCGTTGCCGTTAACCGCGACCGCCCTCGCCCTGGTCGGCGGGGTTGTCCTCAACTATGCGACGGAAGGGCGGAAAAAGCGCGAAATCCGGCGGGCCTTCAATCAGTATCTCCATCCGACGGTGATCGAGGAGCTGGTGAAAAATCCCGAGCGGCTCCGTCTGGGCGGCGAGAAGCGCGAGATCTCCATCTTCTTCTCCGATCTGCAAGGTTTTACCACCATCGCGGAAAAGCTCGATCCGGAAGCGCTGACCGCCCTCCTCAACGATTACCTGACGGCGATGACCGACATCATCCTCGATGCCGGCGGCACTATCGACAAGTACGAAGGGGATGCCATTATCGCCTTCTGGAACGCGCCCCTGACCCAGCCCGACCATGCTCTGCGGGCGGTGCGGGCGGCCCTCGCCTGCCAGGAACGACTGGCCGAACTGCGACCGGCCTTCCGCGCCCGGGTCGGGCATGACCTGCACATGCGCATCGGCATCAACACCGGTACGGCCGTCGTCGGCAATCTCGGCTCGGCCCGGCGTTTCGACTACACCATGCTCGGCGATGCCGTCAATCTGGCGGCGCGGCTGGAAGGGGTGAACAAGGAGTTCGCCACCTACACCCTGATCTCCGCCGCCACCCGTGCGGCTCTCGCTGACAGCATCGCTCTGCGTGAAATCAGTCGGGTGGCGGTGGTCGGGCGGCGGGAGGCGGTGCAGATTTTCGAGCCGTTGCTGGCAGGAAGTCACGACGAGGCGGGGCTTGAGCTCTTCGCACGGGGGTTGAGCTGCTACTATGCCGGAGATTTCAGCGCGGCCGCGGGCAATTTCGCGCAGTGTGCCGCAGGTGATCCGACGGCGGCGCTCTACGCCGAACGCTGCCGCGGGCTGGCAGAGGCCCCGCCCCCGGAGTGGACCGGGGTCTGGCAGCTCCAGGGAAAATAGCAAAACGGCCCGGCAAGTATCGCTTGCCGGGCCGTTTTCGTCTGGGAGTGCTGTAGCTTGCCATTACTGGACGAGAGCCGGCTTGCGCCCGGCCTGTCCGGCGGTTCCGGCCAGGGGGCCGGCCTTGCCGCTGAGGAGGTCGCCCAGGACCGCCATCGCCTCGCGATCGACCGGATCCTTGCGAATCTTCTCGACCAGCTCCAGGCGCTTCTCTTCCTCGCTCAGGGCCGGTTTGTCCTTGGTCTTGCCCATCCCGTCACCAAAGTCACCATGCATGGTGTTTTCGGCGCTGTCGTCCAGTTTGCGTTCCTCGGCTCGTTCGCGCCGTGCCTTGTCGATGTTGAGGGAGCGCTGGGTCTTGTCGCTCCGTTCCTTGGCGCGGGCCACATCCTTGGTCAGCTCAGCCCAGCCGGCGTCCTTGCTGATCCGTTCACGGCTGCGATTTGCCAGCCAGCTGGTCTCGGGGAGAGGGTTCGGCCAGGGGGATATGGGGGTCGCCGCGATGGTATCCCAGGGGAGGGCATTGTCGATGTACTGCTCGCCGGTCTTGAGATGTTGCAGGCGGTCGGGGAGGACGATGTCGGGAATGACTCCCTTCGACTGGGTCGAGCCGCCGCTGACCCGGTAGAATTTCTGAATCGTCATCTTCAGGGCGCCGAGAGGCTTGTATTGATCCATGTTGCGAAAGGGGACGGCGCGGTCGAGATCGAGCATCGCCTGCACCGTCCCTTTGCCGTGGGTGTGGGCGCCGCCGATAACGATGGCGCGACGGTAATCCTGTAGTGCCGCCGCCAGAATCTCCGAAGCCGAAGCGCTGAACTGGTTGACCAGAACGACCAGCGGGCCGGCATAATTGACCGCCGGATCTTCATCTTCCAGCACCTGGGACTTGCCGTCACTGGCGACGACCTGAACGATCGGTCCCTTGCTGATGAAGAGCCCGGCGATGGCGACGGCATCGGTCAGGGCACCGCCGCCGTTGTCGCGCAGATCGACGATGAGGCCGGAGATCTGTTGTCCGGCGAGTTTTTCCAGCTCGCGGCGGGTGTCGTCGGTGGCGTTGCGCCCACTCCCCCCCTGGAAATCCCGGTAAAAGGAGGGGATGCGGATATAGCCGAAGTTGCGGCCGCTTTTGTCATCGTTGACGACGATCGACTTGACGAAGGTCTCCTCGATCTGCACCACGTCGCGGATGATGGGGATAATGGCGATGGTGCCGTCGGCTTTCTTCACCGTCAGGCGCACTTCGGTCCCCTTCTTGCCGCGGATAAGGCTGACGGCGTCGCGCAGGCGCATGTCGGTGACATCGGTCGGTTCCCCCGCCCCCTCGGCGACCTTGAGGATGGTGTCTTCGGCCTTGAGGCGGCCCTGGCGCCAGGCGGCGCTTCCCGGAATGATCTGGATGACCTTGATGTAGCCATCCTCTTCGCGCAGGGTGGCGCCGATCCCTTCGAGGGAGCCGCGCATGCTGATGTCGAAATCCTCGCGCTGGGTCGGCGGCAGATAGTTGGTGTGAGGATCGAAGGCGCGGGAGACGGCGTCGAAGTAGCGGTCGAAATGGTCCTGACGGGTCTCTTCGAGCATGCGCGCGAAGAACTGTTCGTAGTTCTTGGCAATCTTGCTGCGGGCCTCGGCCAAAAGCTCCGCCTCGCTCTTCTTCGGTGCCGTCTTGCCGTCCTTGGCCTCTTCCTGCTGTTCCTCCTGCAAATTGAGCAAACGGCTGAGGAGCTGAAACTTGATGATCTTGCGCCAGCGTTCGCGCAGGGCCGCTTCGTCGGCGCAGAAATCAAGCTTTTCCGGATCGGTCTCGATCTCTTCCGGCAGGCGGAAGTCGACGGGAGCGGCGATCTGGCTTTGCACCAGATCGCGCACCTTGAGCACCCGCTCGGCCAGGATACCGGCCGCCACCGCCGGCAACTCGATGACGCCGCGGTTGAGTTCCTCGTCGATGTGGATGGCATATTGCCGCAAGCGTGCTATGTCCGCCTGCAACAGAAAACGTTTCTGGCCGTCAAGCTGCTTGAGATAGAGATCGAAGGCCGTCATCGACAAGGTGTTGTCGAGGGGTTTGTGACTGAAATGGCGGCGGGTCAGCTCTTCGCGCAGGGTGTAGCTGATGAGCTTGGCGCGATTGGCCTGATACTCGGCGCTGCCGTCCGCGGTTTCGGCGGTGCCGAAGGCGCTTCCGCCAAAGATGAAGAAGCCTGCGAGGAGGAGGCAGAGGAGGCAGGC
>Ga0209212_1000751_pt1 | contig 59748 bp, 46 predicted proteins | sample RifGroC2_FD_183996 | JGI IMG/M metagenome (GOLD analysis project Ga0209212, IMG submission 183996) | Groundwater microbial communities from Rifle, Colorado, USA - Groundwater C2 (SPAdes) (version 2) | ecosystem: Environmental > Aquatic > Deep subsurface > Groundwater | place: Rifle, Colorado...
CCCAACCCTCTCCCATCAAGGGAGAGGGGGTGCTTGCGCAGTGTGCTGAAGATTAGCACTAATCAGGACTTTTTTGCGGAGAACACATGCTAGGCTCACTGACTGGCGATATCGTCGGTTCCATCTACGAATGGAACAACATCAAGACCACGGAATTCCCGCTGTTCCAGGATCATTGCCGTTTCACCGATGATTCTGTGCTCACCGTCGCGTTGGCGGAATCGATCCTGACCGGCGAGAGTTATGCCCCTTTGATGAAGCGCTACTTCCGCCTGTATCCGGACGCAGGCTATGGCGGCAACTTTCTGCGCTGGGCGCAAAGCGACAGTGCCTGCCCGTATAACAGTTGGGGAAACGGAGCGGCAATGCGCATAAGCCCTGTGGCCTGGGCTTTCCAGTCGCTCGCAGAGGTGCTGCAAAAAGCGGCGGAGTACAGCATCGTGACCCACAGCCACCCGGAGGGGATCAGGGGGGCGCAGGCGACCGCTGCAGCCGTTTTTCTCGGGCGGACGGGTGCTACGAAAAAGGAGATCTGCCGGTTCGTGACGGACAGATTCAGCTACGACCTCTCTCGAAGCTGCGACGAAATCAGGCCGGAGTACACTTTCGACGTATCGTGCCAAGGTACGGTGCCGCAGGCGATTGTAGCCTTTTTGGAATCGAGCGACTTTGAAAGCGCCATCCGTCTCGCCATCTCGCTGGGGGGAGACTCGGACACCCTTGCCGGTATCACAGGCGGCATCGCCCAGGCGTACTACGGCGGAGTGCCTGAGCCGATCGCAGCGAAGACGCTCGGTTTTCTCGATGAGTCGCTCAGGAGGGTGACCATGGAATTCCAGGAGAAGTTTGTGCGCCATGACACCCAGGCGCAAAGGGAAAACTGATCGCTGACCATCTCCCCCCCCATGACGAAAAAAGGCCGATCAGCACTCAACTCTGATCGGCCTTATTCATCCATTGCCTTAACCACGCACCCCGATGAATCTCAATGGTCCTGCAGTCAAACAACTCCCTCCCCTTCAAGGGGAGGGTTGGGGTCACTGCCATTAACTTAAGCTCCCACCTGCTGCTCGCTCCCCCTCCCTTGATGGGAGGGGGTGGGGGGGAGGGTGAGGCTCGTACGAGCTTTTCACCCTCTCCCCAGCCCTCTCCCATCAAGGGAGAGGGGGCTTTTGCTGCGTGCGGGAAATTAGCACCGACCTTAACTTAATGGCAGTGAGGGTGGGGGTGGGGATGGGGGTTGCTCCAGGCTGCGATAGATACCGGCCTTACTTGATCAGTTCCTTGCCTATGTCGAACCCTTTCCCGACCGCTGTTCCGAGACGGTAATAGGTGCGGTTGGCCGGGCTGTAGACCAGCGGCAGGACCTTTGTCGCGTCTAGGACCCCGTTGGCATCCAGCACATCCTCCTCGGCCTTGACGTCGATGATCTCACCGATGAACTGGGTATGCACGCCGACCTCGACCGTCTGCAGCAGGCGGCATTCGATGACCAACGGGAATTCGGCGACATAGGGTGCGTCGACGAGGTCGCTTCTGACCGGTGTGAGTCCTGCCGCGGCAAACTTGTCGACATCGCGGCCCGAGGCAATGCCGGCGTAGTCGGCTTCGCGGGCAAAAGACTCAGAGGCGACATTTATGGTGAATGCCTGGCGCTCGAGGATGGCGTTGTAGGTGTGTCTTGATTTGCGCAGCGATATAGCCACCGATGCCGGATCCGAGCAGCAGACACCTCCCCAGGCTACCGTCGCGATGTTCGGTTTTCCCTCTTTATCGTAAGTACCCACCAGCCAGACCGGTGTGGGCATGACATGCGTCGCTGCCCCCAAGCTCTTCTTCATATCAATTCTCCCTGTGCAAGATGATCCTATTTGAGAAACTGATTAGCGCTGATCTTCCGCTGAAAAAACTCCCTCCCCTTCAAGGGGAGGGTTGGGGTGGGGATGGGGTTAGCTCCGGTGCAAAAACACCCCCATCCCCCTCCTGACCTCCCCCTTGAAGGGGGAGGGATCTGAACAGCGGAAGATCAGCGCTAATCAGATTTGAGAACCTTTCTCGTTCCCAAGCTCCTGCCTTTCTCGTTCCCAAGCTCCTGCCTTTCTCGTTCCCAAGCTCCAGCTTGGGAACGCCATTGCTGGCAAAGCTCCAGCTTTGCAAGGAAGCGAAGCGGAGCTTCTTGGACAATTCACGTTCCCAAGCTGGAGCTTGGGAACGAGACAACATCTTTTTCCCCGAGCCTGCCATCTTTTTCTCCGAGCCTGCCATCTTTTCCTCGGAGCCTGCCATCTTTTTCTCCGAGCCTGCCATCTTTTCCTCGGAGCCTGCCATCTTTTCCTCGGAGCCTGCCATCTTTTCCTCGGAGCCTGCCATCTTTTTCTCCGAGCCTGCCATCTTTCCCTCCGAGCCTGCCATCTTTTTCTCGGAGCCTGCCACCTTTTCCTCGGAGCCTGCCATCTTTTCCTCGGAGCCTGCCATCTTTTCCTCGGAGCCTGCCATCTTTGTCTAGGAGCCTGCCATCTTTGTCTAGGAGCCTGCCATCTTTGTCTAGGAGCCTGCCATCTTTTTCTCCGAGCTTCCGAAGGGAGCGGGCACCCTGCAATGCGCGATCGAAATAATGGGAGTTCAGGGGCTGATACCGGTAAAAATATAGCAGAATGCAGGAGACGTTTGATCAAAACCGATAACGAGACTGGTTGCAGGGAGCTCGGGAACTAGACCAGCCAACAAAGAAAGCATGGAAGCGTATCCATCTGTGCTATACTCGCTTGGTTTTTTGAGCAGGTCGATTGCGGAACCGAAATAGTAAGTAAGGGAGCGTTGTGGAGATTAGGGAAGTCGACATAAAGGTGGAATTCTACCGGGCCTCGGGGCCTGGTGGGCAGCACAGAAACACGACCGATTCCGCCGTCCGCATCCGGCACCTTCCGACGGGAATCGTGGCTCAGGCAAGCGAAAGCCGGTCCCAACTGCAAAACCGTGAAAAGGCGATGGAGCGGCTCGCGGAGATGCTGCGCAAACGGGAGCAAAAGGTGAAGAAGCGGATCGCAACAAAGGTACCGCGCGGAGCCAAAGAGAAGCGGCTGACCAATAAAAAAGTGGTCTCCGAGAGAAAAAAGCTTCGCTCCACCCTTGATTGACCGGTGAAATCCCCTCATCCCTCCCTCACACCATCGCGGCAGCTGTCCCGGCGTAAAGTTCCATCATCACTGCGCTGAACGCGAGCGCCGCCGGAGAGAGCTCTCTTCCCTTTCTGCTGGCAAGATAGAACTCCCGCCTGATACAGACATCGGCTATCGGTACCTGGACCAGCGTTCCTTGCGCCAGTTCCCACTGCACCGATATCGCCGAGACGAAAGAGACACCGATCCCGGCTATTACCGCACGCTTCACCGCTTCGTTGCTGCCCAGATGCGCCGCCACCCGCACACATGTCGGATCGATGCCTACCTCTCGCAGGGCATCGGCGGCGGCCTTGCCGGTCCCTGATCCCATCTCGCGCAGCACGAACGGCTCTCCCAGCAACTCATCCTTTGAGATCCCGGAAGCGCCGGACCAGCGGTGCCCGGCCGGCGCTATCAGCACGAGTTCATCCTTGGTAAAGGAGGTGAATTCGAGGCTCTCCTCGGCGAAGCGCCCTCCGACCACACCGAATTCCACCTCCTCCGCCATCACTTTTTCCAGCACCTCGCGGCTGTCCCCCTGCAACAGGAATATGGTGAGCCCCGGGAACCTGCTGATCAAAAGCGGCAGCGCGGCCGGTATCATGTACTCCCCGGGGATGCTGCTTCCCGCGATATTCAGGTCGGCCTCTTCGACACCTTTGAATCGCCCGATGGCAAGCGGTATCTCACGGGCATAGTCAATCAGGCGGCGCGCCCGGTCCAGGAGAAGTTTGCCCGCCTCGGTCGGCAGCGCGCCTTTTCCGGTCCTGTCCAGGAGCTTCAGGCCGAATTCACTCTCCAGCGCAGAGATGTGCTGGCTCACGGTCGATTGGGTGATGAAGGTAGCTTCAGCCCCCTTCGAGAAGCTGCCGCTCTCAACGACCTTGATGAAAACTTCCAATTGCTTCAGATTCACTGTGGGGCTCCATTGGGATAAGCGATAGGGCGGATTGGATTAATTGAATTTATCAATTTGACTGTTGGCTGTCAATTAGTTATTAATCTTCTTCGGTTCCGGAAGATCAGCCATTCTTAGCAGCTGTCCATCTAAATACAAGTCACAGCAGCAGTTCGCAGCCGAAGGAAGTCACAGGCTTTGAACGATGTCAGGCAATAGAGCATAAAAGGAGCAGAAATGAAAGGGTTGTTGTTGTCACTTGTAGCGCTGTCACTAGGGTTTGCCTCGCCGGTTTGGGCCATGAGCCGCAGCGGTGTCGTCACCGTCGAGATCGATCTTTCGAAGCAGGAGTCGGGGAAGGAGACCAGACTCTGGATTCCGTATGCGGTCTCCGACCAGAACCAGTCCATCACGGACGTAAAGGTCGCCGGTGATTTCGCCTCCTCAGCAGTCTACGTCGACAAAGCGAACGGCACCCCCGTGCTTTTTGCCCGCTGGGACAAAGATGCCGTGAGCCGCAAGCTGGCCTATTCCTTTGCCGTCGAGAGGGAGGAGATCCAGATGCGCGACCTGTCGGTCAAGGAGCCCGCCTGGAACCGTGCAGACTATGCCGAGTTTCTGAAGCCGACCTCCATCGGGCCGACCGACGGCGAGGTGAAGACATTGGCCGATACTATCACCAAAGGGAAGCTGACGGTTTATGAAAAGGCGAAGGCTATCTACGACTGGACCTGTGAAAACATGTACCGGGATCCGGCCACCCGCGGCTGCGGCAAGGGAGATGTCTGTGAACTCCTGAAGAAGCCGGGCGGCAAATGCACCGATATCTCGTCGGTCTATGTAGCCCTTGCCCGTGCTGCCGGAGTACCGGCCCGCGAGGTGTTCGGCCTCAGGCTCGGCAAGAAGGCCGAGGAGGAGGTCACCACTTGGCAGCACTGCTGGGTCGAGTTTTTCCTGCCGGGGAAGGGGTGGATTCCGGTTGATCCGGCCGACGTGAGAAAGGCGATGCTCGTTGAGAAACTGGAGTTGAAGGACGCCAAGACCCGCGAGTACAGGGATTACTTCTGGGGCGGGATCGACGCCTACCGTTTCAAGATCGCCAGCGGCCGGGACCTCGTCCTGAACCCGCCGCAGGCGGGCGCGCCGCTGAACACCTTCGGCTATCCCTATGCCGAGGTAGGCGGTCAGGTGATCGACTGGTACGAGCCGAAGAGCTTCAGCTACCGGATCCTTTTCAAGGAGAAGTAGTTACTCGTGATTTATGCAGCGCCGTCGCGGAAATGCATTCTTCAATCACGGCAAACAGCCCTGCAATATCGATCGGCTTCAAAATGACGTGGTTGACCTGGAATCCTTTCCCGACGGCATGCTCCAGGGTGACTTTTCCGGTGTCGGCGGTAATCACAATGAGCTTGATGTCGGGCTTGATCGCACGGATCTTCTCGGCCATTTGAACGCCGCCCAGCTCCGGCATGTTGATGTCGGTGATGACGATATCCGGCGTATGAGTTTTGAACAGTTCCAGTCCGGTTCTGCCATTTTCGGCGGAGTAGACGGTGACATCGGGAAATTTCCTGGGAAGTATGGCAACGAGGATCTCACGCGAATTTTCGTCATCTTCTACGATCATCAACGAAATAGACGGGGCTGGTTCGGATCTGGTCTCCATTTCACACCTCTATCCTGAATTCGGCACCGTCACAGGTATTTCGTACGCTGAGACTGCCGCCCATGTTCTTCTCTATGATCGCCTTCGACATGAACAGGCCGACTCCCGTCCCCGTCTGCGGCCCCTTGGTGGTAAAGTAGGGATCGAAAATCTTGCCCATGATCTCTTCGGGTACGCCGCCGGCGTTGTCGGAAATGGTCAGCAGCGCCTTGTTCCCGTCCTTGCCGATATGGATCATTACCCGGGGATCGTCGACCTCCCGCTCGGTAAAGACATCCCTGGCATTCACCAGGATGTTGAGGAGCACCTGTGCAAATTCGTTCTCATATCCGTAGATTACACAATCGTTCTGCAGGTCGACTTCGACTCTGATATGTTGATTTATGTAACTGTCCTCTATGAGTAACAAGGTTCTTGCAACCGCCTCGTGCACCTTGAACTCGGTCTTTTCCTTGTCCGGCTTGAAATAGTTCCTGAAATCGTCAATGGTCTGGGACATGTGCTGGATCAGTTTCATCGATTCTTTTTCATTTTTGTGCAGAAAATCCCTGCTGAGCTCGCCCAGATCATAAAAAAGCAACAGCTGCTGGACTTTAAGCCCAAGCGAGTTCAAGGGCTGGCGCCACTGGTGGGCGATGTTGCCGATCATCTCCCCCATCGCAGCCAGGCGGCTCTGCTGTATCAGGATGCTGTCCTTTTCGCGTACTTCCTCCAGCGCCTGCCTTAGCTCGTCCTCGGTCAATTCACGCTCCAGGACCTCCTCCTCCAGGGCGTCGACCGACTGCGCCAGCTCGGCGGTCCGTTCGGCAACCCTTTGCTCCAGCAGTTCATTGGCCTGCCGCAACTCCTCCTTCGCCTTTTGCCGTTTAATGGCCTCGGCCTGCAAGGCCGCGTTGACATCTCTCAGCTCCGCGGTGCGCTCTTGGACGCGGCCCTCCAGCTCGTCATGGGCCTTTTGCAACGCTTCCAGAGCCTGGCGACGCTCCTCGCGCATCTGTGCTTCCCGCAGTTCCCGCTCAACTGCCGGCCCCAACCGGGCCAGATTGCCCTTCATGATGTAGTCATGAGCCCCCGCCTTCATCGCATCCACGGCCCGATCCTCGCCAACCGTGCCGGAAACGAGCAGGAAGGGGATGTCCAGCCCTTCGCTCCGCACGATCCTCAGGGCATCCATGCCGGTGAAGGAGGGCATGTTGTAGTCGGCGAGGATGGCCTCCCAGGGACCGGCCTTAAGGGCGAGCTCCAGGTCTGGCGCATTATCGACCCGCTGATAGTCGGGGTCGAAGCCCCACTCGCGTAGTTCTTCCACCTCCAGCAGGGCGTCGTCGTCCTTGTCCTCGCAGATCAGCAGCCGCAGGGGCTTCGCCATCCTTTACTCCTTTTCCATCATCGGCTGCTCGTTGAGCACCAGCCAGTACGTTCCCAGGTTGCGCACTGCCTCTGCGAACTGGTCGAAATCGACCGGCTTGCGGATGTAGCTGTTGCAGCCGAGTTTGTAGCCGCGGGTGACATCCTGTTCCTCCACCGAGGAGGTCAGGATGACCACGGGGATCAGTTGCGTGCGCGGTTCGGCGCGCAGTCGCCGCAGCACCTCCAGACCGCCGATCTTGGGGAGCTTGAGGTCGAGCAGAATCAGGTTCGGGTTACCCCCCGCCCGGTCGGCCCAGGATCCGGTGGCATTGAGGTAGTCGAGGGCCTCGGCGCCGTCGCGCACTATCTCCAGTCGGTTGGCGATGCCGCTCTCCTGGAAGGCCAGCCGGGTCAACTCCTCGTCGTCGGGGTTATCCTCTATCAGGAGGATGGTGTGGTCGGACTTCATGGTGCCTCTCCTTGGCAGTCAGGGTTTAAGGTGAAATAGAAGGTTGCACCCTGGCCGACCGCCCCTTCCGCCCAGACCTTGCCTCCGTGACGCAGGATAATGCGCTGGACCAGCGAGAGGCCGATGCCTGTGCCGGGGAATTCCCGGTCCAGATGCAGGCGCTGGAAGGTGGCGAACAGCTTGTCGGAGTAGGCCATGTCGAAGCCGGCCCCGTCGTCGCGGACGAAGTAGGCCACCTCTCCGTCGACCCGGGTGGCGGCGAATTCGATGGTCGCCTCCCCTTTGTAGCCGGTGAACTTCCAGGCATTGCCGAGCAGGTTCTCGAGGACCACCTTGAGCAGATGGGCGTCGCAGACGGCGCTGAGCCCCTCCTCGATGCGGAAGGAGACCCTGCGTTCCGGTTGCGATTTCTGCAGCTCCGCCGCAACATCCCGCACCAGCCCGGAGAGGTCGACCTCCGTGATGGTAATCCCGCCCCGGGTGAGACGGGACAGCTTCAAGAGGTCGTCGATCAGCTGGGCCATGCGCTGCGTTGCGGCCCGCACCCGCTGCAGGTAGTCCTTCCCCCGGTCATCCAGAAGGTTCTGATAGCCGTTCAGGAGCGTCTTGCTGAAGCCGTCAATGGCCCTCAAGGGAGAGCGCAGGTCGTGCGATACCGAATAGCTGAAAGCCTCCAGTTCCCGGTTGGCGGCGTCGGCCACCTCCTTGGCACGGCGCAGGGAGTCGAACGCCTTGCGCAGCCCCTCGTTGGCGGCCTCGGTCTTGGCCCGTTCCACGTCGAAGTCCTCAAGGATGTTGAGCATCGCCCGCTGACTCTCCTCGAGCCGCTCTTTCTCGCCGGTGAAGTCGTCAAGGATGTTGAGGATGGCGCGCTGGGTCTGCTCGGAGCGCTCCTTCTCCCCGGTGAAGTCGTCGAGGATGTTGAGGATGGCGCGCTGCGTTTCCTCGAAGTGCGCCTTCTCTTCGCCGAGGTCCTCCAGCATGTTGAGGATGGCGCGCTGCGTCTCTTCCATGCGTGTCTTTTCCTCGACGAAATCCTCGAGGATGTTGAGCATCGCCTTGGTGTAATCCTCCAGCACGGTCGTCGACTGCCGTTGAGCCTGCGTCGCCTGCCTGCCGCTTGTCACCGTTCCGTCCTCGCGCCAAGGAGCTGATCGTTCTCCCTTTTCAGCTCCTCGATCTCCTTCTTCAGCTCGACCATCTTAAGCTCGCGGCCGACGGTCAGTTTCTGGAACCGCTCCAGTTCCGCCAGCCTTTCCAGCTCGCGGGCCCGCTGCTCTTCACGGGCGCGCTGTTCGGCGACCTTCCCTTCGGCCTCCTTCTGCGCCGTGACGTCGCGCGCCGCGGCGAAAACGCCCAGCACGTTCCCCTGCGCGTCCCGGTAAACGGAGGCGTTGTAGAGAACATTGGTCAGCCGTCCGTCACGGTGCCGGATCGTCAGCGGGTAGTCGGTGACGAATCCCTTGGAGAAAACCTGCTCGTACCCGTCGCGTGCCTTGTCCGGCTCGGTAAAGTAGTCCGAGAAGTCGGTGCCGATCAGCCTCTCCCTCGGAACGCCGGTCACCTTGGCGGTGGCTTCGTTTACGTCGGTGATCTTCCCTTCCGGGCTGATGGTGACCAGCGGGTCGAGGGAGGACTCGATCAGGCTCCGGGCGTACTGGGAGGCGAAGCGGAGCTTTTCCTCCGCCTGCTTCTTTTCCGTGATGTCGGTACTCATCAGGAGATAGCCGATGGGATTGCCGGCGGAGTCGTTGCGGCGGGGGACGACGACGCTCGCCACGAAGCGTGAACCGTCCTTTCTGACCCGCTGGAACTCCCCTTCCGCCAAACCCTTGTCATAGGCGATCTTCAACATCTTGTCGACCGCCCCCGACTGGATGTCCTCCGGGGAATGGAGGATGTTCGATTCCTTGCCGATGATCTGATCCTCCGCATAGCCGTAGTTCAGCCGGGCCCCCTCGTTCCAGGAGAGGATGCGGTAGTTCAGGTCCTTGCCGATGATCGAATATTTGGTCGAGCTCTGCAGGATGTTGTCGAGGAAGTTCTTGGTCTCGGCGAACTCGCGCATGACGCGCTTGTTTTCGGTCACGTCGCGCGCCGCGGCGAACACCCCGAGCACGTTGCCGTGCACGTCGCGGTAGACCGAGGCGTTGTAGAGGACGTCGACCAGCTTTCCCTCCTGGTGGCGGATGGTGAGCGGGTAGTCGGTGACGAATCCCTCGGCGAAGACCTGCTGATACCCCTCGCGCGCCTTGTCCGGCTCGGTGAAGTAGTCGGAGAAGTCGGTCCCGATCAGCTCATCCCGCAGCCTGCCGGTGACCTTCATGGTCGCCTCGTTTACGTCGGTGATCTTCCCTTCCGGGCTGATGGTGACCAGCGGGTCGAGGGAGGCCTCGATCAGGGAACGGGAGTACTGGGCCGCCTGTTTCTGCGCCGTGACGTCGCGCGCCGCGGCGAAGACCCCGAGCACGTTCCCCTGCACGTCGCGGTAGACCGAGGCGTTGTAGAGAACGTCCATCAACTGCCCGTCCCTATGGCGGATGGTGAGCGGGTAGTCGGTGACCGATCCCTCGGCGAAGACCTGCTGATACCCCTCGAGCGCCTTGTCGGGCTCGGTGAAGTAGTCGGAGAAGTCGGTCCCGATCAGCTCCTCCCGCAGCCTGCCGGTGACCTTCATGGTCGCCTCGTTTACGTCGGTGATCTTCCCTTCCGGGCTGATGGTGACCAGCGGGTCGAGGGAGGCCTCGATCAGCGATCGGGCGTACTGGGCCGCCTGTTTCTGCGCGGTGACGTCGCGCGCGGCGGCGAAGACCCCGAGCACGTTCCCCAGCACGTCGCGGTAGACAGAGGCGTTGTAGAGGACGTCCAGCAACTGCCCGTCACGGTGGCGGATGGTGAGGGGGTAATCGGTGACCGACCCCTCGGCGAAGACCTGGCGGTACCCCTCGCGCGCCTTGTCCGGCTCGGTGAAGTAGTCGGAGAAGTCGGTGCCGATCAGATCGTCACGCAGCCTGCCGGTGACCTTCATGGTCGCCTCGTTGACGTCGGTGATCTTCCCTTCCGGGCTGATGGTGACCAGCGGGTCGAGGGAGGCCTCGATCAGGGAACGGGCGTACTGGGCCGCCTGCTTCTGCGCGGTGACGTCGCGCGCCGCGGCGAACACCCCGAGCACGTTGCCGTGCACGTCGCGGTAGACCGAGGCGTTGTAGAGGACGTCCAGCAACTGCCCGTCCCGGTGGCGGATGGTGAGGGGGTAGTCGGTGACCGATCCCTGGGCGAAGACCTGGCGATACCCCGCGCGCGCCTCGTCCGGCTCGGTGAAGTAGTCGGAGAAGTCGGTGCCGATCAGTTCGTTGCGCAACAGGCCGGTGACCTTCATGGTCGCATCGTTTACGTCGGTGATCTTCCCTTCCGGGCTGATGGTGACCAGCGGGTCGAGGGAGGCCTCGATCAGGGAACGGGCGTACTGGGCCGCCTGCTTCTGCGCCGTGACGTCGCGCGCGGCGGCGAACACCCCCATCACGTCCCCCTGCAAGTCGCGGTAGACCGAGGCGTTGTAGAGGACGTCGGTCAACTGCCCGTCCCGGTGGCGGATGGTGAGGGGGTAGTCGGTGACGAACCCCTTGGCGAAGACCTGGCGGTACCCCTCGCGCGCCTTGTCGGGCTCGGTGAAGTAGTCGGAGAAGTCGGTGTCGATCAGCTGTTCCTTGACAACGCCGGTCACCTTGACCGCCGCTTCGTTGACGTCGGTGATCTTCCCTTCCGCACTGATGGTGACCAGCGGGTCGAGGGAGGCCTCGATGAGTGAACGGGCGTACTTGGAGGTGGCCAGCTGCTGCTCCTCGACACGCTTGCGCTCGGTGATGTCGCGGGCGATGGAGGAGACGCCGATCATCTGGCCGGCGGAGTCGCGGATCGGGGAAACGGTCAGCGAGATGTAGATCGATTTGCCGTCCTTCCTGCGGCGGTTCGTTTCGTAGTGTTCGACCCGCTCCCCTTTGCGGATCTTCTTCAGTATCTCGACCATCTCGCCGGGACGGTCCGGCGCCTCGAGGATCGAGACCGACTTGCCGATGATCTCCTCCGCCTTGTAGCCGTACATGGTTTCCGCCGCCGGGTTCCAGCTGGTGATGACACCCTCGGGGGTCTTGGCGATGACGGCGTCGTCGGACGACTCGACGATGGAGGCCAGCAGTTCCTCGGTCCGCATGCGATCGGTGATGTCCCGCTTGATGGAGGAAACGCCGATCAGCTTTCCCGTCTCGTCGTAGATCGGGGAAACGGTCAGCGAGACGTGAATGAAGCTGCCGTCCTTGCGCCGGCGGACCGTCTCGAAATGCTCCACCCGTTCGCCGCGGCGGATCTTGGCCAGGATCTCGTCCATCTCGTTCGGCCGCTCCGGGGAGAGGAGCAGGGAGATCGGCTTGCCGATCATCTCCTCCGCCTGGTAGCCGTACATCCGTTCCGCCGCGGGGTTCCAGCTGGTGATGATCCCGTCCGGGGTCTTGGCGATGATGGCGTCGGAGGAGGAGTCGACGATCGACGCCAGGAGCGACGTACGTGTCGCGTCGGTCTCCTTCGGCACCTGCGTTGCTGGTGTCTTCTTCGGATCTTCACTGGGATGCATCTGCTTTACCTCCGTTGGCGTCAGTGGTATAAAAGCTCGCGGGCTCTGGAGTACGTTAAAAAATTAAAAAAAACTGCTGATCATCTTGCCGGGACCTCTGTCTCCTTAAGCCAAAATGGACAGCAGCTGGTAACTTTGGCCAAGATAATATGTTTAGAGTGCTATTTGCAAGGAATTCTTCGTGAGAACAACGGCTTCCTAATTCAATGACTCAAATCCTTGTCAAGCTCACCCTCTCCCGGAGAGCGAGGGTATGATCTTGCTCCTTTTGGCTTGTCTACTCCTGCCGATTGCCGTATCTTGCGGCCTGTTTGTGTGTGCTAATGTTTGCCTGATTAGCAACAGGCTTCCGCTGCCAACAACTCTCCCTCCCCTTCAAGGGAGGGTCGGGGTGGGGATGGGGTAGAGTCTGCGACAGAGCACACCCCCATCCCCCTCCTGTCCTCCCCCTTGAAGGGGGAGGGACGTACAGCGGAAGATCATTGCTAATCAGGATGAAAGATGTGCACCACGAAACTAAGGATGGGTATCACGAAGTGAAAGATGGGTATCACGAAGTGAGCGGGGATGGAATTCGGATTAGGTTTGCCTTGTCTACTGCCGCTGTTTGCTGTATCTTGTGGCCTGTTTGCCCCTATTAATCCGCGGAGGATACGTTGAATATACGGTCCGTTATCGCTGTTTTGACTCTTGCTGCTACCATTTTTCCTTCAATTGCCCCGGCTGCCGAGGATGCACCGCCTGCGCCTGCTGCCGCTAAAGCAGATACAGCGGATACAGCTGCTAAGGTGGAGACAGCTGCCAAGGTGGATACAGTGGCCAAGGTGGATACAGTGGCCAAGGTGGATACAGTGGCCAAGGAGGTTCCTGCCCTCCAATCGGACGAGCAGTCTACACTTGCTCTTGCCAGGGAGAACGCCCTGTTGCAGGGGAAGCTCAAGGCCCTGCAGGAATGCAGCATTACCTCGACTGAGCTTGCTGCCAAAAACTGCAGGCGGTTGAAGGAGGTCGCTGCCGATATTCGTGCCCAGAGGCAGGGAATGGCCGATTTCGAAGGGTACGTGCAGTGGATGTCCGGCCACGTGGCTGGCTATTCCAAATATCTGTCCGCGGGCTCTGTGGCCGCCGGCTTCGCCAAGGTGCTGCCGATACCGTATGCCGGTCAGGCCTCCGTTTTCACCAAGTTCGTCTCCAACGCCGCCGTCTCCTTGGGGGAGACATCGGTATCCATCAAGAAATATCTAGCCACCTCCCAGCAGTTTCTTACACGTGCCGAGGCGCTCAATCCCGATAAAGGGGTGAATGCGCTGGAGGTCTCGGAACTGGTTCGTTTCGCAGACCAGGAACTCTTGAAGGGGATGATCGAGGTGCAGGAGCGGCTGGTCAGCACCTCGGATCTTACCACGTCGTCGCTCTCTTTTCTGGAGACCCTGAACCATTATGTGGGCTCCACCGATGAATACTGGCTGAAGACAAAATCGTTTCTGAAGAGCGGAGATGACAAGAAGGAGAAGAGCTTTCTGTCAGAAAGCACCAGCGCCCTCAGGAACAAGGCTCAGCTCTTCAACGGCAAGTTCAAGCTCTTCGATGAGACCGTGAAGAAGGATGCCCCGGTGATCAAGTCTCTCGTTGCCTATGATGATCTGATCCGGGAGATTGACCCGCGGGTTGCCAAGCTGAAGTGAGAAGTTGAAATGAACTGTAAGGAGGGTGGCGTGGAACTTGATGCCGAACTTGTCAGTCAGTTGAAAAGGGTGCTTGAGGCGGCTGAGTACCTGCTCCCGAGACCGCTACCGAAGATCGACTGGAGCGTCTGCCACGCCGCCAACTGGAAACGCCACTCCTTCGCAGGGAGTCTTGAGCCGATCGACAGCATCGAGGGGATCAGCCTGGATGACCTGCTCGGCATCGAGAAGCAAAAGCATCTCGTCGAGGAGAACACCAAGCAGTTCCTGGCCCGGCTTCCGGCCAATAACGCGCTGTTGTGGGGCACCCGGGGGACCGGCAAATCCTCGCTGGTACGGGCTCTGCTCAGGCGGTATGCGCCCCATGGGCTACGGGTGATACAGGTGGACAAGGATGACCTGGTGCACCTGCCCGATATCGTGGATCGTTTGAAGGGAGAACCGTACCGGTTCATCATCTTCTCCGACGATGTCTCTTTCGAGGTCGGGGAATCAAGCTACAAGATGCTGAAGAGCGCGCTGGACGGTTCCGTCTATGCGCCGCCCGAGAACATGTTGATCTACGTCACCTCCAACAGGCGTCATCTCATCCCCGAGTACGAGAGCGACAACAAGGGAGCCATGCTGGTCGAGGGGGAGATTCACCACGGCGAGGCGGTGGAGGAGAAGATATCGCTATCCGGCAGGTTCGGGATCTGGGTCGCCTTCCATCCCTTCAGCCAGGATCAGTATCTGGAGGTGGTGCGGCAGTGGGTCGGCAAGCTCGCCGAGGGTTGCGCCGCCGAGGTCCCGTGGGATGCTGCCTGTGAGCAGGCGGCCATCCTCTGGTCCCAGAAGAAGGGAGACCGCAGCGGCCGCATCGCGAACCAGTTCGCCAGCAACTGGGTGGGACAGTATTTGTTGAGGCGTTGAGGCGTGAAAGGTGAAAGGTGAAAGGTGAAAGGTGAAAGGTGAAAGGTGAAAGGTGAAAAAACCTGAACACCTAACGAACCTAAGTACCTGAAAGAACCTGATAGGCCTCTGAATAACCTCCACCCTTTGTAAAAGGGGGGGCGGGGGGGATTTTAGCAACGTTGGCAGCTGCGCCCTCCCTAAATCCCTTGGTCCGCACATCCTGAAAGTCGGCGGTGGACTCCTTTCACCCTTCACCTTTCACCGTTCACGGGGGGTTACTTCTTACCCCCCGCCATCTTCTCGCTCTCCGGCTGCCGGCGCAGCAGATACATGAAGACAGGACCCGCAACCCCGCCCAGCCCCGCCGTCGCAAACGCTATCCCCCAGTCCACCGAAAACTCCCCCAGAGGTCTCCAGTCGTGTGCGAGATCGAGCGCCCAGCCGAACAGGGTCGGCGAAACCATGCCAAACGAGTAGCCGATCAGCGACTGCATCCCCATGGCGGCCCCAAGGTATGCCGGGGTGACCAATTCGGTGAGTGCTGTGGAGAAAACGGGCGATTCTGCCGAAACCAGGAATCCGTAGACCAGGCCAAAGCCTATGGCATATGCGGGATGGCAGTTGATCAGCCAGCCAAAGCCAAAGGAGCAGCAGGCGCTTGCTGCCATGACGACGGAGATGGTCCTGGTCCTGCCGAGCCGGTCGGAAAGCGAGCCGGTGAGCGCCGTACCCAGAGCTCCGATACCGATCACCAGCGCCGCAGCGGTGGCAGCCCAGCCGGAGGCCGCGCCGCGGGCCATGCCGTGAGATATCAGCGATGCGGTGAAGAACGGCGCGATCCAGCCGCGCATGCCGTACATCTCCCACATGTGCGAGGCGTAGCCCATGATCATCAGCAGCGCCGATTTGTTCCCCAGCGTCTCGGCTGCAACGCTCTTTTGAACCTTGGGATGAAGGGTAGGCCGGTAGCCGCGGAACACCAGCATCGATATCGCCGCGCCGAGATAGACGAAGAGCGAACAGACGAGGAAGGCGGTGCGCCAGCCGAAGGCGGAGGAGAGCCAGCCGGTTACCGCGAGCGACAGCGATGCGCCCAGCATCAGCGAACCGACGAAGATCCCGATCGCCCTGCCGCGCTCGCCGGGGCCGAAGCGCTCCGCTACCAGTTTGATACCCGGCATGTAGGTGCCCCCCATCCCGATGCCGGTGAGCGCCCTGAGGATCATGGCGCTGGTGTAGTCGTCGGCATAGAGGGCGAACAGCAGGTTGGCTGTTGCCGACCAGAGTGCGGAGGCGATGAAGATGTTGCGCGTGTTGAGCCGGTCGGTAAGGACGCTGAGGATCACGCCGGACGCGATGTAGCCCAGCTGGTAGACGGAGAGGATGGAGCCGGCCATGGTGTTGTTCATGCCCCATTCCTCCTTCAGTACCGGCAGGACTGCGGAATAGTTGATGAACACCATCATGATGAAGAGCTGCACCAGGCAGAGAGTCAAGAGCCAGCGGGTTTTTGGGGACATTCGAGGGGTGCTCTTCTCTCCCGCTCCTCCCCCCGGAGGGGGGAGGGAACCGGATCTGTGGATGTGATTCTTCTCGTTCCCAAGCAGGAGCTTGGGAACGAGACCTATGTGATTGGAACTTGTATTCTTCTCGTGCCCACTCCTGCTTTCCCTATCTTCTCGTTCCCAAGCTCCTGCTTGGGAATGCCATTGTTGGCAAAGCTCCAGCTTTGCATGGAGCGAAGCGGAGCTTGATGGGGGAATTTACGTTCCCAAGCTGGAGCTTGGGAACGAGACCGGTGGAGCTTGGGAACGAGACCGGTGGAGCTTGGGAACGAGACCGGTGGAGCTTGGGAACGAGACCGAGATGGGCCCCGCCCGCCAGGTGCCGGTAAGCGCGGCTCACCCTACTGTTTAGAACTTGTACCCGAGGCTTAGCGCCAGCAGATGCGCGTCGTTTTTGTACACGCCGTCGGCGTAGTTCGGCGGGAGAAGCGGGTCGACGCTGTTGTTCTTGGTCCTGTTCTCATATCGCTGGTAGGCATAGGAGAAGGCGGCGTTGATGCCTTCGAAGTTGAGATCGGTACCGACGCAGAATACGTGGGTGTTGGAATCGGGGATCGACGGGTCGAAGGTGCTGTTGGGGACGGCGTCGTTGCCGTAGACATAGCCCGCCAGAAGCGCGACGGTGTCGTTTACGCGGTACTTGCCCCCGACGTTGAGACCGTAGGTGTCGTGCCAATCCCTCCGGGTGGCTGCCAGCGGAGTTCCATTGTCAAGCGTGATCTGCAGTTCCTTGAAGGCTGACCAGTCTTCCCACCGGACGCCTGCCTCGATTATCAGCGGAGCAGTTACCTGGTAGGAAATGCCGGCCGTGATCTGCTGCGGCAGCTTGACGCTGGTTTCCCCCTTGCTGTCCAAGGGTGTCACGTTGAAGAACGGCACGGTAAAGGTCGGCGAGGTGCGGGAAGTGCCGTCGATGTCGACCTTGACTTCGCTTCGGTAGGAAGCGCCGATAGTGACTGTTTTGCACGCGTCCCAGGCGACACCCACGTTGAAGCCGACTCCGGTGCCGTCCCCCTTGAACTGCACACCTGTTTCAGTGGCAGGTCCGGCAAGGCCAAACGCGCCGGCAGGAACTCTTTTCTCCAGTGTCGCGTCCAACAGTATCACGTCGAGTCCGGCCGCGATGGCGAGCGAGGGGATGACCCGATAGGAGAGAACCGGATTGATGTTGAAGGTGGTCAGCTCCGATTTGGTCGCCAGGAATCTCCCTTCCCACTCCTCGTCCCACTCGGTGCCAAGGCCAAAGGGGTTGAACACGCCAAGGCCCGCGCTGAGGCTGTCGTTGAACTTGTGGGTTGCGTAGAAGGTGCTCGGGAAGAAGACGGAATCGTTGGATGTCCTTGCTCCGGTCGCGCTGCTTTCGAACTCGCGCGACGAGAAGATGGCTGTGGTGCCGAACTGGAACTGGGTCCCCTCCAGCTTGTTGATCAGGGCCGGATTGTAGAAGATGGTGCTGGGGTTGTCGGAATGGGCGGTGACCGCGTTCCCCTGTCCGAGCGCCGACGCTCCATGGGTGAATACCGCATATCCTGCTGCCTGGGCGCCGGTTGCGGCGCCTAGAGCGATCAGCGGTGCCAGCAGAGCGGTGAGCAGACTCTTCCTGTAATTCATGACTCCTCCTTGTAATGGAATAGCATTATTTGATGCACCGCCTTCAGCAAGTCCCGGCAAACCCGGAGCTCGTTGTCGAAGGCACGAGGTTCCGAAGATGAATGAGTTATCACATCCTGCGCCTGCTGTAAAGCCTATGCCGCAAGACCCGCTCCTCGCACGGCGCTTAATGCTACTTTGTCAGATTACAGCACAACGCCGACATCCTCCCCCCATCCCCCTCCCAGCCTCCCCCTTGAAGGGGGAGGAGCCTTAAAATCCCCTCCCCTTCAAGGGGGAGCTCAGGAGGGGATGGGGTCGACCCTCCGTTTGACTTGTCAGCCGTAGCCTTGGCGAAGGCTGAAGGGGAGGGAAAGTCTTGCCGTGGCAGATTGGTGCTAATGAGATTGTCAAACGTATCGGGCCGCAGCGTCGTTGCCTAAAGGCTTTTTTTGTGCTAGGTTGACCGGTGTACACTGAGGTCACTTAAACTATTGATAGTGGAGAGAAAAGTAATGCGGGCACAGAAATACCTCATGGAAAACGCCGATGAATCGCTGCGGCTGGATTTGAAAACCGACGACGACGTGACTTCGCGGCAGGCGCGTTGGGCAGGCATCGCCCCCGGGATGCGGGTGGTCGATATAGGGTGCGGTCCCGGAAAAACGACCAGCAGGCTTGGCGAACTGGTGCAGCCGGGAGGTTCGGCCGTCGGCGTCGACCTGTCGGAACAGCGGGTTGAGTTCGCCCGGGAGCGTTACGGCAACGATCATACCAGCTTCGCTCGCTGCGACCTGTTGAAGCCGCTTTCCGAGTTGGGCCAGTTCGATTTCGCCTGGGTCAGGTTTCTGCTGGAATACCACCGTAGCAACTGCTTCGACCTGGTCAAGAACATCTCGGATATCTTGAAGCCGGGCGGGATACTCTGCCTGATCGATCTCGACTACAACTGTCTGAGCCATTTCGGCCACTCACCGCGCATGGAAAGGGCGGTAGCTGCAATCATGAAGAGCATCGAGGAAAAGGAAAATTTCGATCCTTACGTGGGGCGGAAGCTCTACTCGTTCCTCTACGACTTGGGCTACCAGGAGATAGACGTCAAGGTCGAGGCGCACCATCAGATTTTCGGGGAGTTGAAGCAGGTAGACGAATTCAACTGGACCAAGAAGGTGGAGGTCGCCGCCAGGAATTCCGACTACGGCTTCGACGAGTACGAGGAGGGGTTCGAGCAGTTCCTGGCCGAGTTCAGGTCCTTCTTCGCAGATCCGCGCAGGTTCACCTATACGCCGATGATATCCTGCAGTGGCCGCAAGCCCTAAGCCGCACCGACACCGTCCCCTGTAGCCCGTTCTGTTGCGGCTGCCGCGCTGCCTGCGGCAGCCGCAACCGTTTTTGGATCCCGGGACTTTTCCTGGCTAGGCAGGCTCCTTATCGATTTTCTTCCTGTTCCGGGTCACAAGACCGGCCAGGAATTTCAGGAAGTGCGGCGCGTTGTGCTGCACGTTCAGGATCCAAAGCGCGTACTGCTTCTCGTAGGGGAGATGGGCAGCGTCGGCGTAGCTTGCCGGATAGACCAGCACCGGGAGGTCGTTCTGTTCGTATCGGTGCGTCAGGATCGACAGCATCAGGTTGATGATCTCCTTGGGCAGCTGCTCCTGATCGATCACGATGACATGGATGCAGTTGGTGAGATCCGACAGGTTCAACCCGACGTCGGAGAGATTGACGGTGACCACCGCCTTGATGTTGCCCTGCTTCTTGAGCGTGTAGCAGTGCCTCTTCAGGGTGAAACCGAGCTGCCGGTACTCCTGCCAAAGCTCGTCGCAGTCAACGGTGTCCGGTTCCAGGTTTAGCGCATGCAGCATGAGACCGCCCGACTCGTGCTCGTAGAAGCTCTCCAGTTCAAGAAGGTCCTCAGCCGTCGATCGCTCCAACTCCCAAGGTCCGGAAAAATTCCAGTTGTCCGAAGCATTCCGCCGGTAATGCAGGTAGGCGAAGGTATCCGTGGAGCACCCTTTCTTGTCGTTGATGATCCGGGCCGCGCCGCCGAACACCCGGTGGGGAAACCTGTTTTCCGGCCGGTAATAACAGATGACATAGTGCATCTGGGCGGAATTGAGGTTGTAGGAGTCGTTGATCGACTGCGCCAGCTGGTTCAGTACCACGAGGCCGCCGTTGACCGATTCCGACTTGTTGGCCGCATGATGGTGTACCAGCCAGCTCTTCTTGTAAAAGCGCAGCATCGCCATGTGGCCCAGGATGGCCCCCTTCTCGTGGTAGATGAAGTGCCGTGCCACGCCGGGATTCTGGGTGTAGAGCTTTTCGTACATCTCCTTCAACGTGCTTTTGTTGGCCTGGACGAAGGCGTACTTCGCGGGATAGATGAACCCGGTCTCGAAGAAAAATTGCCACAGCTCCTCCGTGTTGACCTTGCTGTTCATGTAGGAGTGCTTGTTTTTCGCCAGGTAGAGCAGCGAAAGGAGGTTCACGTGCTCCCTGATATCCATGTCGAGAAAGCTCAGTCCGCATTTCACCGCGCAGGAACCGTCGTCCTCCGTTTTTACCACCCGGTAGATGACCTGCGCCATGCACTTGGTGGCAAAGCCGTTGGCGATCTTCAGTTCCAGGTCCGTGATGATCATGCCGGGGAGAAGCACCGAGAGCTCCACCTCCTCCTGGACCGAGAAGCCGGAGCCTGAGACGTCGATCACCTTGAGGTCGATGGACTTGCCGGTCAGCGGGTGCTGGAACACGGCATTGGGGAGCGGGAGCAGCTCGTGCCGCACGCTGCGGATCTCCTTGGCCTTGAAGCGTTGCATGTGGCTCTGCATCGGTGCCAGCACGTAGCTCCTGCTCCTCTGTCCCAGATTTTGCGAGGTGATGCGGCACTGGCCGGAGTAAATGGTCCCGGAGCCGCTGCTGAGAACGACCTGTACCGGGACGTCGGGATTCACCCAGTGGAAGGTTTGGGTCGGGGAGCTTTCGGTCTCCATCTTGAAGGAAACGGCGCTGAAATCGACCAGGGTCCCCTGCAGCCTTGCCCCGTTTTGCAGCAGCTCGACCCGAATGCCCTGGCAGATGTGCCTTCTGGTCTTGCGGTAATTGACCTCTACGCACTTCTCCGGGAGCAGGAATATCGCCCCCCTCTCGCCCAGGGTAATCAGTTCCGGCACTGCGAGAACGAGTTTCCGCCCGTCGTCGATCAGGATGTTTTCGAAGCTGCACGCTTTGAGACTGGGCTTGTAGTCGCTGGTTTGAATCCAGTGGCACTCGAGCTTGTTGTTGAGGCAGGGGAGGGGGGCGGCTGGCAGGCTGACGGTGCGGGAATACTTCAGGTGAGTGAAGTTCACCAGGATCGAGTCGTCCTGGAAGTTCATGAAGTTCAACCTGTTGATCAGCTTGGTGAGCCCGATCTCCTTTTCACTCCCCTTTGTGAACTCGATCTCCGTTCCGGGAGAGACAAACTCCAGTATTTTCCGCGCGCTTTCCATCTGCACTCCTTCCGGACTCGATAGCACAAAACCAAAACAAGGGGGGAAGAAGGGTATCCATCTCTCGTAGGCCGGCTGCCCACGTCGTGACTTGATGTCACTTGGGCGGACAGATTAATATCACGATTCGAAGAAAGTTTCACTGAAAAATGCGTTATGTGCTCGGAGTTTATCTGGATTACCCTCCAGCATTGCTTTATCTCTTCAGGCTCTGCTGACGGTGGGCAAGGGGAGCCCTCCGGCAGCTTGACGGGAGACGATCATATCGTGCAAGGGGCGCCGGCCTGGTCCGGCAGGGGCAGGGCCGACTGCTCGCGCTCTGCTTCGGCTGCCGCACGTTTGCGGCAGGTGATCAGCGCCTCCACTATATGCTTGTCGAAATGGCTGCCGCTTCCTTCCCTGAGCAGCCGGAATGCCTCCTCTATCTGCATCGGGTCGCGGTAATGGCGCTGGGAGGTCACCGCCTCGAAGAAGTCCGCCACGGCGATGACCTTGGCACCCAGAGGGATGCTCTTCCCCTTGAGCCCCTTGGGATAGCCGGAACCGTCGACCTTCTCGTGATGCGCGCCGGCGATCTCCGGCACCTGCCGGTAGATCCCCTCGAAGTTGACCTGCTCCAGGATGTCCCTGGTCTTGTGGCAGTGCGTCTTGACGATCTCGTACTCGAGATCCGAGAGCTTGCCGTTTTTCTTGAGGATGGCATCCGGGACGCCGATCTTGCCGTAATCGTGCAGAAGTGCCGCCACCCGGATCATCTCGCGCTCCGCCGTGGGGAGTCCCAGCTCGTTGCAGATCTCGACGCAATACTCGGTGACCTTCTCGGAGTGTCCCGCGGTGAGGGGGTCCCGGGCGTCGATGGAGGCGGCCATGACCTTGAGAAACGAGCTGAACTGGGACGATTTGGCCTCGTGCAGGTTGGCGTTGTGGATGCTGATTCCGATCACCGGCGCGATCCCCATCAGGAGCGTCACGTCGCTTTGAACCAGCGGTCGCTTCGACTTCAGGTTGTCGACGGCGATGATCCCGATCGACTCCCCTTCGCAGATGATGGGGCAGCAGATGAAGGTCTGGGACAGCAGCTGCTTGGCGAAATTCTGGCTCTTGCCGGAAAGGGTCCCCTCGATCTCGCTGACGTCCCCCACCAGGAAGGGGCGCTGTTCCCGGTAGGAGACCACGAAGACCCCCTTGGCATCGGGGCGGTCCAGGTGGAAGGTCGTCTTGCTGAGGAAGTTGAGCTGCTGGTCCTGATAGCCGAAACCGGCCTGGAAGACGAGCTTGCTCTTCTCAGGGTTCGCCAGCAGGATCAGGCCCCGGCTGTAATCGAGGCGCTTTTCCAGCACCATGATCACCTTGGAGAGGATGTCGTCGAGATAGGTCTGCCTGCTGATCATCTGGCCGATCTCGTTGGCCACCAGGGCGTTGTTGTAGTTGATCTCCATCTGCCGGAACAGGTTGTCGGTCAGGTCCTTCAGGTTGCCGTGGCTTGCCAGCAGGGCCTGCTTGTCGCTGCGCAGGGCCAAGGTGGTGAGCAGGAGCAGGATGATCGCCGAGGTCGGTGCGATGAAGCCCATGGCCAACTGCGGGGCGCGCAGCAGGCAGGCGGCGTTGACCAGGAGCAGCGCCAGGGCGCTGTAGTTTCTGGCGTACTGCCAGAAGGTGTTGCTGGTTTTCTCCCAGGAGACGATGTAGCGGCAGACGGGGTCGCCGCGAAACAGGCACTCGGGGTGCTCGATGCGCGGCAGCTTGGCGTTGAACACCGTCGCCACCGCCTCGAAGAAGCCGATCCTGTTCAGGCACTGATACGACTGCTCGCGACTCCCGGGACGGGGGGTGACCGTTATCTGCACCTTGTTTCTGGCGAGTTTCTTGGAGGTGTAGACGGAGGAGCGCACGATATTGTTGGTTACCGTGTCTCCGATTATCTCGTAGGCCTTGGTAGGACCCACCAGGCCCAGGAAGTACTGCCTCAGTATCCCCATCGACTCCGATGATGCGGCGTAGCGCCCGGCTTCCCTGGCGATGTTCTCGTTGCCGGTCAGTTTGAGCGATCTCTCGTAAAAGAGGTCCACCTGCTCCTGGGTGAACCAGTGCGCCTGGTCCGCCACCTCGTAGGATGTCATGTGGGCGTAGCTCAACAGTTCGCCTATGTTGACGAAGTTGTACTTGTTCTTGATCAGCTTGATGTAGGTGTCAATGATGCTGCTGTTGTACAGAGGCCTGTCGTTCATCTCTCAATCCCTTGGTGCTGCGGCGTTACTGCTTTTTGCTTCTGTTTCTGCTGATCAGATCGGCCAGGTACTTGAGGAAGTGCGGTGCGTTGTCCTGGATGTTCAGGGCCCAAAGCGAGTACTTCTTGCTGTACGGCAGGTTGGCGCTCTCGGCATAGCTCACCGGATAGACCAGCACCGGGATCTCGGTCTGCTCGTATTTGTGGGTCAGGATCGACAGCATCAGGTAGACGATCTCCTTGGGGAACTGTTCCTGGTCCAGGATGATCACCTGGATGCAGTTGGTGAGATCGGAGAGGTTCAAGCCGATGTCGGAGATGTTCACCGTCACCACCGCCTTGACGACGCCGTGCTTCTTGAGCGTGTAGCTGTGCCTCTTCATGGTGAAGCCCAGACGCTGGTATTCATTGGCGAGGTTGTCGCAGTCGGCGGCGTCCCCCCCAAGGCTCAGCGCATGCAGCATGAGCCCCCCCGACTCCTGCTCGTAGAAGCTCTCCAGCTCGAAAAGCTCCTCGGCCGAGGAGCGCGTCAGCTCCCAGGGGCCGGCAAAGTTCCAGTCGTCGGCCAGGGCCCGCTGGTAGTGGAGGTAGGCGAAGGTGTCTATGGAGCACCCCTTCTTGTCGTTGATGATCTTGACCGCGGTGCCGAAGACCCGGTTGGGGAACCTGTTTTCCGGCCGGTAGTAACAGATCACATAGTTCATGTGGGCCGAATAGAGGTTGTAGGAGTCGTTGATCGAGGTGGCGAGCTGGTTCAGCACCACGAGCCCGGCGGTGGTCGACTGCGTCCTGTTGGCCGCGTGATGGTGCACCAGCCAGGTCTTCTCGTAGAAGCGCAGCATCGCCATGTGCCCCAGGATGGCCCCCCTCTCATGGTAGATGAAGTGCCGGGCGATGCTGGGATTTTGGGTGTAGAGCCGGTCGTACATCTCCTTCAGCCTCCCCTTGTTGGCCTGGACGAAGGCGTACTTCTCGGGGTAGATGAATCCGGTTTCGAAGAAGAACTGCCAGAGCTCCTCCGTGTTCACCTTGCTGCTCATGTAGGAGTTTTTGTCCCGGGCCAGGTAGAGGAGCGAAAGGAGGTTCACGTGCTCCCTGATGTCCATGTCCAGAAAGCTCAGCCCGCACTTGACCGAGGAGGAGCCGTCCTCGTGCCGTTTTACCTGGCGATAGATCACCTGCGCCATGCAGCTCATGGTGAAGCCGTTTGCGATCTTCAGTTCCAGATCGGGTATGATCATCCCCGGAAGCAGCACGGAAAGCTCGGGCTCCTCGTGCACGGAGAACCCGGAGCCGGAGATGTCGATCACCTTGAGGTCGACCGTCTTGCGGATCAGCGGGTGCTGGAACATGGCGTTTGGAAGCGGCAGCAGTTCCTGCCGGAAGCTCCTGAGCTCCTTCGCCTTGAAACGCTGCATCTGGCTGTGCATCGGCTCCAGCACGTAGACCCGGTTCATCTGCCCGAGGTTTTGCGACAGGATGCGGCACTCGCCGGAATAGATGGTGCCGGAGTCGTCGCTGAAGACCACCTGCACCGGGACCTCCGTGTTGATCCAGTGGAAGGTCTGGGTGGGGGAGCTTTCCGTCTCGATCCTGAAGGAAACGGCGCTGAAGTCGAGGAGCTTGCCCTGCAACCGTGCCCCGTTTTGCAGCAGGTCGGCCCGGATATCCTCGCAGGCGTGCCTTCTGGTCTTGCGGTAATTGACCTCGATGCACTTCTCCGGCAGCAGGAACACCGCTCCCCTGTCTCCCAGGGTTATCAGTTCCGGGACCGCGACCACCAGCCTTTGTCCGTCCAGGATGAAGATGTTTTCGAAGATGCACGCGCTGAGATTGGGCTGGAATTCCCGGGTGTCGGTCCAGCGGCATTCGAACTTGTTGTTGACGCAGGGGAGGGGATTGGCTTCAAGGCTTACGGTGCGGGGATATTTCGAGTGCCTGAAGTTGACCAGGATGGAATCTTCCTGAAAGTTTGTGAAGTTCAACCGGTTGATAAGCTTGTAGAGTCCGATTTCCTTTTCGCTGCCCTCTGAGAACTCAATGATTGTGCCCGGTCTGATAAATTGCAGGATTTTGCGCGCGCTTTCCATCCGGACTCCTTTGACATCAGATCCAAAGACTCATAATCGTGTGCATTAAAAGGTCAAGGAAACAGTATTCTGCAATCCGACAACCAGCACGGGTTTGACGAGGTTTGAGCGATACGATTATTACCATGATTTAGACAAAGTTTCACCAATAAAAACGCGTTCCTGCCGAAACCAAAGCGCCCCCCGCGGCATGAGGTCCAAACAGTATCGCTTGGGGCGGCCGATCCGGCTATGGCCGCAGCACCGATTTGGGAACGACGGTTGCCTCAAGGTACGAATCGAAGTCGAGGGTTTTGGCGAGGGGGGGGATTTCCGGGGCGTCCCGGCCGGTAACGGAGTCCGGTTCGGGCGGGGGCGCGACTTTGGGGGTCTGCGCGGCGACTATCCGGTTGCGGCCGTTCGCCTTGGCCTGGTACAGGGCCACGTCCGAGGCGTGCACCAGCTCGGTATAGCTGCTGCCGTCCTCGGGGAACGAGGCGACGCCGAGGCTCGCGGTGATGCGCCTGGGCGGGATGTCGGTCTCGCCGGCGAATTTCTCCTTTTCGATCTCGGACCTGATCCGTTCCGCCACGATCAGTGCCTCGCTCTTCGAGGTGCCGGGGAGTACCGCGCAGAATTCCTCGCCGCCGTAGCGCGCCACCACGTCCATGTCGCGCAGCGAAGCCTTGATGATGTCCGCCGTCTTTTTCAGCGCCAGGTCGCCGGCGAGATGGCCGCAGACGTCGTTGTAGTTCTTGAAGAAGTCCAGGTCGATGAACAGTACCGTCAGGTTCAGCTCCTGGCGGATGCTCCGGTTCAACTCCTCCTCCAGCCGGCTCTTCAGGAAGCGGCGGTTGTAGAGGCCGGTCAGGGAGTCGGTCACCGAGAGCTGCTCGAAGCGCACCGACTGCTCAAGGACCAGGCTCCGCTCTATCATCAGCGAGGCGAGGTTGGCGAACGAGGTCAAAAGCTGCAGGTCGTCCGTGCTGAAGGGGGCGAGGTTCGTCTTGTCCGAGAGGTTGAGCACCCCGATGATCTTCTCCTTGAGTTTCAAGGGGATGCAGATCAGCGACTTGGACTTGAAGCGGGGCCGGTTCACCATGGCGACCCTGACGTCCTTCTCCACGTCGCTTACCAGAAGCGGCTCTCCGCTTTGCGCCACCTGCCCCGCGATCCCCTTGCCCACCTTGATCGGGAGGCGCCGGGCGATGTTGAGGGTGATGCCGCGCGTGAAGACGATATGCATGTTTTCGCCGTTCTTGTCGATCAGCATGATCGACCCCTGGGTGGCGTCGATCAGGTCGCAGGCGATCCCCAGTATCGCCTCGTAGAGCTGCTCCTTGTTGTCGACCAGAAGGAGCGTGTTGGCAAGCGACATGAGCCTTCCCGACAGGTCGCTCGCCTTGGACTGTTCCGCGTCGGTCAAAAGACGCGACAGCTTGGCCGCAGCGGCGTTGCACACTATGGAGAGCATCAGCCGGTCCGCCTCGCGCAGTTCGCAGTCGACGGCCGCTATGAAGCCCAGTGGGTCGCCGTGGGAGCGGAGCGGGAAGCAGGTGAAAAGGGTCGCCTGCAGCGCGGGGAGCAGGGCGCGCATCCGGTCGTCGTAGGGTACCGTTTTCTTGGCCTTCTCCTGGCAGAAAAAGGGGGCGATCGCCTCGGCAGGTATGCTCCCCAGCTCCTCGGGGAGCCCGCAGATCCCGGAGACCTGGAAGGAGAAGCCGCTCGCCTCGCGCAGGGCAAGCGCCATCCTTTCCACCTTGAAATGCTCCCCGATGGTCTCGCAGCAAAGGGCGACGGTTTCCGCAATGGTCGTGCTCCGCTCCAGCCGCTCCAGGATCTCGGCCACCGCGACCAGCCGCGGGTCGCTGCCGTCCGGACCGGGCGCCTCATTGGGAGCGCGGCGATCCCCGGGAGCATGGCGATCGGAAAAAGAAGCCTCGCCGATGCGCTGCAGCACCTCGCGGGCGACCTGGTCCACCTCCTGGAAGGTCGCGGTGGGAAGCGTTTCCACGTGAGGAAGCAGCGAAATGACCTCGCTGGCGCCACTCCGCGAAAAGGCGGCGAGCTGCCAGAGATCGATGGAGCAGTCTCTCACGCCGTCGGCGACCAGGCAGAAATCGTGCCCGCAAAGCGCGAAGGGGACCACGAAGCCGAAGAATCCGCCGCCGTAGCGGCAGACCGTGTGGGTACCCTCCCGGAAAAATACCTCCAGCCCCTTCTCGAAAAACTGGCGCGATACCTCCCTGCAAAGCGGGTCCTGAACCACGGAGCAGCAGCTCTCAAAGCCGGACTGGCCGCCTTTTTCCCCTTGCGGCCTGCAGTAGAGCGTCAGGCTGTAAGGGGAGAGGGAGGCGGAGCTTTTAAGCTCCGTCAACAGTTCCTCAAGCTGGTTTTTGTCGAGTTCTCTTCCCACAGGCAAAGTGGCTCCAGGGTGTAACCGGCAGCAACTGTCGACGGTCGATATTGCGTTGCAGCAAGGATGGGATCCGGATCTAATAGGCGGAGGTCGATCCAGTCGCACGATTCATGCCAGGGTCCCGGCCACGGGGCTTCCGTCGAATCGCGGACTCCTGCGCGGAGGGCACAGAAGTGATATTATAATGAATTCATTACTCCATTTTCTGCGGTACATCAAGAAAAAGTTAACGATAGAGTTCATTTCAGCGCTTTTTAACGGGAAAATATCACCCAGTGATGCGCAGAACACCTTCCTTTCAGGAAAACCGGTTGATTATCCGGAGCAAACTCAGTAGACTCAGGCAATTTTAAAGCGCCGGGGTTTCAATGGCAGCCGCAACCGATACACCTCTCTACAACAGCCGCATCTTCGACTCCTACCTCAAGCTTCTGAGTAAAAGGTACCCCCACGTCGACGTTTCGGAAGTTCTGCGCCATGCCGGCATGAAGCCTTGCGAGATCTCGGACCAGGGACACTGGTTCAGCCAGCGTCAAGTCGACCTGTTCCACGAAAAGCTGGTGCAGGTGACCGGAGATCCCGGCATCGCCCGGGAGGCCGGACGTTATGCGGCATCCCCCGACGCCCTCGGTCCCCTGCGCGCCTTCCTGGTCGGCCTGGTCAGCCCGGAATACGTCTTCGTCACGATCAGCAGGTTGGCCGAAACCCTGAGCCGCTCCTCCCGCTGCAGCTCGCGCAGGGTCGGCCCGCGCGAGCTGGAGCTGACCGTCACCTTCGAGGAGGGTGTGCGGGAGAACCCGCGCCAGTGTGAAAACCGCATCGGTTTCATAGAGGCGGTATTTCTGGCCTACGAGCGCGGCATCCCCGAGATCCGGCATACCGAGTGCATCTTCACCGGGGGCGAGGTCTGCCGCTACCTGATCCGCTGGCAGCCTACGCTCACCTCCCGTCTGCTTCTGGCGCGGCGCGTCTCTTTTTTCCTGCTGGCTCCAAGCGCCGTCGCCATCGCCTACCGGAGTCCCGACCTGTACCTGGGCCCTCTGTTTCTCTGTGCCCTGCTGCTCTATCTGGGGCTTGTGTTCCTTGTGGAGAAGCAGGAGCGCAAGTCGTTGCTCTCTTCCCTCACCAGCATGCGCAGTTCCAGCGAGAGGCTTTTGAGGCAGGTACAGGGTAACTACGACACCGCCCTCATGATCAATGAGATCGGCGAGGTCATCTCGAAAAAGATCGAGCTGGACGAGATCGTATCGAGCGTGAATCAGGTGCTGCAAAAGAGGCTTGATTACGGCCGCGGCATGATACTGCTGGCCGACCGCGATGGCGGCTCGCTGGTCGTGAAGGGGAGTTTCGGCTCCAGCGCCGAGGCTGAGCGCACGCTGGAGCAGCTGGAATACCCGCTGGAGGGGAGCGGGTCGCGCGGCATCCTGGTGCGCTGCTTCCAGACGCAGGAGCCTTTGCTGGTGAACCGTCTGGCCGACGTGCAGGATCTGGCGAGGCCCGCGAACTACGCCTTTTTTGCCGGGCTCGGTGTCAACTCCTTCATCTGCGTTCCCATCGTCTGCGAAGGGGAGTCGCTGGGTGTTCTGGCGGTCGATGACGCGAAGAGGGAAGGGGAACTGCTGCAAAGCGACCTGAACCTGATCCAGGGGGTCGCCCAGGTGATCGGGATCGCCGTCCGGAACTCGATGCGGCTGACCAACGAGCGCAATCTCTCCGAAAAGCTCAGGAGGGGGGCGGAGCAGTTGGAGAGGCGCGTTGCGGAGAGGACCTTGCAGCTCTCCCAGGGCCAGGAGGAGCTTGAATTTCTCTACGACTCGGTCTCCCACGACCTGAGGACGCCGCTACGCGTCATCTACGGCTACGGCGAGCTGCTACTGGAGGGCTATTCGCACCTCCTCGACCAGACCGCCAAGGAGTATCTCGACTGCATGGTCAGGGGTGGCGAACAGATGGAGGCTACCCTGGACCGGATGCTCGACTTCTCCGAGGTGAGGCTCATGGAGCTCAAGCTGCAGCCGGTCGATCTGAGCGCCATTGCGACGCGGATACTGAGCGACCTGGCGGTGACCGACAAGAGGCGGGCCGTAAGCATGCAGGTTCAGGAAGGAGTCGTGGTCACCGGCGATGAGAAGCTTTTGAAGAGCGTCATGGAGAACCTGATAGGCAATGCCTGGAAGTACAGCGCCGGCAAGCCGGAGAGCGCCATTTCCTTCGGCATGCAGGAAGGGGTCTGTTACGTGAGCGATAACGGCGACGGGTTCGACATGGCCCTTGCCGAGAGGCTTTTCAGGCCGTTCCAGAGGCTGCACCATTGCAACACCTTTGCCGGGCACGGCCTGGGGCTCGCCCTGGTGCATCGCATCATCGAGCGGCTGGGCGGCAGGGTCTGGGGTGCCGGCAAACCCGGGGAAGGCGCAACCTTTTACTTCACCGTTTGCGGGGAACCCGTTCCCGGAGACGAGCTTCCCCCGTCTCCCTAGCCCTCACTGCCATTAAGTCAAGGTCAGTACTAATTTCCCGCACGCTGCACAAGCCCCCTCTCCCTTGATGGGAGAGGGTTGGGGAGAGGGTGAAAAGCTCGCACAAGCCTCACCCTCCCCCCCACCCCACAACCGCATCCTGATGGTGGGCACGGCCCACCCTACATGATTCACGGAATCACCGCTTAACTTAATGGCAGTGCCCCCCCACCCCCTCCCATCAAGGGAGGGGGAGCGATCAGCGGGTAGGAGCTTAACTTAATGGCAGTGTCTCCCTAGCCCTCACTGCATGGTCTCCCCCTCGTCCGTCGGCCCTCACCGGGTCGTTAATACTCGCTCTAGCCTACCTCGGCATACTCCCTCTCGCGGAACCCGACCCCGAGAGACTGGGCAAGCTCTCTCACCTTTTCTACGTCCAGGCCCGGCAGGGCCACGGCGCTGGCCGTCACCTCCGGGATGTGCCGAACCGCTTCCCGGAGGAACTCGCACACGGCCTGGAAGCCGGAGGGGCCGAACGGGGTATTGCAAAGCCTCTGGTAGGTTTCCGGGTCCGCCGCGTTCAGGCTCACCGAGAGAGCGTCCACCAGGCCCGAGAGCTCCGGCAGGATGTTGCGTCCGTGCACCAGGTTGGCCTGGCCGTCCGTGTTGATTCTGACCCGCATGCCGCGGCGCTTGAGCTCAGCCGCCACCTCCTTCACCAGGTCGAGCCGGATCAGCGGTTCGCCGTAGCCGCAGAAAACCACCTCCTTGAACCCGGAAGAGGCGTCCACCGCCGCCATGACCTCCGAAAAGCCGGGCTCGTGGGAAAGCCTGAGCTCGTGCCCTTTCACGGTGAACTCCTCGAATTTCGGGCAGAAGGTGCAGCGGTTCGAACAGCGGTTTGTGATGTTCAGGTAGAGGGAATCCCGGATCATGTAGGCGATGGTCGCCTGCTCGCTGATTTGCCCGATGCCGAAGAGCCTGCGCGTGTTGAAGGAGGTGATCCGGGCAACGTCCTCCGGGGAAAGCCCCTTCAGCTCCGCGATCCGCTCAGCCACCAGCCTGACGAAGGCCGGTTCGTTCCGTTTGCCGCGGTGCGGGACCGGCGGCAGATAAGGCGAGTCCGTCTCTATCAGCAGATGTTCGATCTTAACCCCGCGTACCACGTCCCGCAGCGCCTCGTTAGAGGGGTAAGTCAGGGTGCCGGGGATGGAGATCCTGAACCCCATCTCGATGCACTCTCTGGCCATCTCCAGGTCCCCCGAGAAGCAGTGCAGCACCCCTCCGACCTCAGCCGCCTGTTCCTCCTTCAGGATGGAGATGATCCTGTCGTGGGCGTCGCGGTCATGAATGATGAGTGGCAGCGAGAGTTCCCGGGCCAGGCGGATGAAGCGCCGGAACACCTCCTCCTGAGCCGGTCTGGACGAGCGGTCCCGGTAGAAGTCGAGGCCGACCTCGCCGATGGCGACCACCTTGCGGCGTCCCAGTGCCAGCTCGCGCACCACCTGGTAGCATTTTTCGGTGACGCGGTCCGCATCGTGCGGATGGATGCCGACCGAGCAATAGAGCTGGTCGTAGGTCTCCGCCAGTTGGCACGCCTCCCGGCTTGACTCGAGGTCCGCGCCCACCGCGATCATCGTGTTGACCCCCGCCTCCCTGGCCCGCTCCAGCACCAGATCGAGGTCGTGGCTGAACTCCTTGCCGTAAATGTGCGAATGGCTGTCGATAAGATCCATGAAGTTTTTGCTCCTTTTCAGACTCAGTATGGCGTCCACCGCGTCCATCAAGTCCACGAACCTAAGCCGTAACGGCGCAGATGGACGCCTCGATGCCGTCCATGAGAAGACCAAGCTCGCCAAGCGAGATGGAGAGCGGCGGAAACACGACGATCACGTTGCCGAGCGGGCGCAGGAACAGCCCGTGCCTTCTCGCCTCCAGGCAGACCCTGACCCCTACGCGCTCCTCCCACGGATAAGGCTTTCGGCTTTCCCTGTCGAGCACCAGCTCGATGCCGCCGATCATCCCCTCCTGCCTGACATCACCCACGTGCGGCAGATCCGAGAGTCGATGCAGCCGCTCCTTGAGGTAGGCGATCTTGGGCACCAGCGACTCCAGCAGACGGTCCTTCTCGAACAGATCCAGACTGGCAAGAGCGGCGGCACAGGCGATCGGGTTGCCGGTGAAGGTGTGCCCGTGGAAGAAGGTCTTGAGTTCGCCGTAGGAACCGAGGAAGGCGTCGTAGATTCTGCGGGTGGTAAGCGTCGCGGCAAGCGGCAGGTACCCCGCTGAAATCCCCTTTGAGAGCGCCATGATATCCGGCGTCACCCCTTCCTTGCCGCAGGCGAACATGGCGCCGGTGCGGCCAAAGCCGACCGCGACCTCGTCCGCGATCATCAGGACGTCGAAGCGGTCGCAGAGCTCGCGCACCCCCCTCAAAAAGCCGGCCGGCTGGACGATCATGCCGCCCGCTCCCTGCAGGCACGGCTCGATGACCAGACCGGCGAGCTCATGGGCGTGCAGCTGCATCAGCCGTTCGAGCTCCCTGAGGCAGAGCATGCCGCAGCGCTCGCACTCCCCTTCGGGAGATAGCGTGCAGCGGTAGCAGTAGGGGGAGGGGGCCTTGATGGTCGGGAAGAGCAGGGGAGAGTATACCTCGTGATAGATGTCGATGCCACCGACGCTCATGGCGCCGACCGTGTCGCCGTGGTAGGCGTTGTCGAAGCAGATGAACTTGGTCTTCTCCCTGTGGCCGGTCTGTTGCTGGTACTGGAAGGCCATCTTGACGCCTATCTCGACCGCGGTCGAGCCGTTGTCCGAGTAGAAGACCTTGCAAAGCCCGGGGGGGACGATGTCCACCAGACGCTTGGCGAGAAGTGCGGCGCGGTCGTTGCTGAGGCCAAGAAGGGTCGAGTGCTCGAGCCTGTCCACCTGCTCCTTGATGGCCTCGTTGATCTCGGGCCGGCAGTGTCCGTGCACGTTGGTCCACATGGCCGCCACGCCGTCCAGGTAGCGGTTCCCCTCCGAATCGATCAAATAGGACCCTTCGCCCCTGGTGATCACGATGTTGTCAGCCGCCTCCCACTCGCTCATCTGGGTGAACGGATGCCAGAGGTAGTCGCTGTCGTATTTCCTGAGGGTTTCGGTGTCGAGTTCTGCCACATTTGCTCCTTGGATTTATTGAGGTCTGGTTCATATCTGCCTTGATCGGTTTCCCGTCAGGTTAAAACATCTCCCGCAGCATGATCTCCGTGGCGGGGTCCTGCTCCAGGAGGGCTACCACCCCCTCGACCACACGCCGGTCGTCGGCGCCCTGCACCTCCGGGAACACACCGAGCAGCAGGCTTCCCGACAGCGATGAGATCAGGTGCGGTGCGTACGCCTCCGCCTGGTCGGGGAGGTCAGGGTACCGGTTCACGATGACACCTTTTACCTCAAGCCCGAGGTTTCGGCCGCTGAAAGTGGTCAGCAGCGTGTGATTGATGGTGCCAAGGCCCGCTCTTGCCACCACGGCGATCGGCAGGCCGAGGTGGCAGGCGAGGTCCGAAATCAGCAGCCCCCCGGCAAGCGGGACCATGAGACCCCCCGCCCCCTCCACGATGACGTAGTCGAACTTCTCGGCGAGCCGGAGGTAGGCGTCCCGGATCACCTGGAAATCGATCCTGACCCCCTGAAGCGAGGCAGCCATCGAAGGAGCCAGCGGAGCCTTCAGGAGGTAGGGAGCGCAGTCCGGGGTGACCGGGACGCCGGCGGCAAAGCAGAGCAGCTCCGCGTCCTCCGAGACGAGATGCCCGTCCCGCTCCGTGCAGCCGCTGGTTACCGGCTTCATGACACCGACCGAGTGCCCCTTCCTCTTGAGCAGCATGGCGATCGCGGCCGAGGCGATGCTCTTGCCTACGCCGGTATCGGTTCCCGTGATGAAAATTCCTTTAGCAGTCATATTGTTTTCCATCCTTGAAAAAAACTCCCCCCTTTGACAAAGGGGGGCCGGTGGGAATTTAGCGGAAACCTCTTAATGCGCGCACATCACCGTCTTGAGACCCAGGTCCCTGAACATCTTGAGATCGACGTCGATATTGCGCCCCTGGGTGGTCAGGTAGTTGCCGATCATGGTGCCGTTGGCACCGGCGAAGAAGATCCAGGACTGCAGGTCGCCCAGGTTTTTCTCCCTGCCGCCGCAGACGGTGATCCGCTTGTCCGGCAGGATCATCCGGTAGATGGCGATGATCTTCAGGCACTCCATGGCGCTGATGTTGGCTGCCCCCTCAAGTCTCGTCCCCTCGATGGGGTTCAGGAAATTGATCGGCACCGAGTCGACATCCAGCTCCTTCAGGGTGAAAGCCATCTCGACCCTCTGGGCCGCGCTTTCGCCCAGCCCGAAAATGCCGCCCGAACAGACCTTGACCCCCGCCTTCTTCACCGCCCGCACCGTGTTCACGTCGTCCTGATAGGGATGGGTGCTGCAGATGGACGGGAAAAAGCTCTCGGCGGTCTCCAGGTTGTGGTGGTAGGTATCCATGCCGGCGTCCTTCAGCTTGCGGGCCGTCTCCTCGTCGATGATGCCGAGCGAGCAGGAGGGAAGGATCGTGGTTTCCCTCCTGATGCGGCGCAGGGCGGTCAGAATCTGCTCCAGCTCGGCGCCGTTCACCGTGGTGCCGCTGGTGATGATGCCGAAACAGGCGGAGCCGCTCGCCTCGGCCGCGCGGGCCGATTCCAGCAGGCGCTCCTCCTGAACCAGCGGGTAGACCGGTGCATCCGTGTCGTGGTGTGCCGACTGGGCACAGAAGGCGCAATCCTCGGAACAACGCCCCGATTTGGCATTTATGATCGAGCAGAGGTGTACCTCGGGCCCGACGAACCGCTCCTTGATGCGGCTTGCTCCCCGGAACAGGTCAAATACGGCAGCCCCCTCGGCATCTATGAACCGGAGCGCTTCTTCTGGGGTAAGGCTTCCCCCCTGGATGATCCTTTCGACGGCATCGTTGATTAATATTTCCATGACATCCTCCCACGCCTCATTTAGCATGCCGGCATGGCCTTGTCAACCAAATCGGCTGCAGGGGTTGACGAAGGACCAAGACAGGTTGGCCACGGAGAAAATCTGAGGAAATCTGAGGGAAAGGCAAGGCATCAGAAGTGAGCCCCTACAGCTCTTCCGTCGTGAAGGCGACCACTTCGTCGATGCTCTCCGCATCGAGCAGCACCATGACCAGGCGGTCGAGCCCCAGCGCGATCCCTGCGGAGTCGGGCATCGCGCCCAGTGCCGCGAGGAACTTCTCGGCAACCGGATAGGGAGCCTTGCCCGACGAGGCGCGCTCGGCCGCTGCGGCCTCGAATCTGATCCGCTGCTCGGCGGGGTCGGTCAGCTCGGAAAAGGCGTTGGCGATCTCCAGGCCTCCGATGTAGAGCTCGAAGCGCTCCGCGACCGTCGGATCATCCTTCTTTAGTCTGGCAAGCGCTGCGCAGCAGGGGGGATAGTCGTAGATAAAGGTGGGACGGGTGAGACCCAGACGCGGCTCGATCTGCTCCACCATGATCTGGTCGAAGCTGCCGGCGCCAAGGGCCTCGGAGACGGAGGTGCCGGCGTAGAGCCGGAAGGCCTCGGCCACCGTGACGCGCTCCCAGGGGAGGGCGAGGTCGATGGTCAGGCCGCGATAGCCGATGCGCGGCAGCGCGGCTGCGGCCTGTACCAGCGCCTCGGTCTCCTCCATGAGATGGCGGTAGTCGGCTCCGGCCCGGTACCACTCCAGCATGGTGAACTCGCTCAGGTGCCGCACGCCGCGCTCACCATCCCTCCAGCAGCGGCAGATCTGGAAGATGCGCTGGTAGCCGGCGGCGAGCATCCGCTTCATGCAGAGCTCGGGCGAGGTCTGCAGGAACCAGCCGGCCGAGGCAACGGCGTCGATGTGGGCCTCTGGTGCGGGCGCAGGTATGCGAAAAGGGGTCTCAACCTCGAGATACCCCTTTTCCTGAAAAAACGACCTGACCCTGTTGAAGATGGCGCCCCGCTCGACCAGCGCCTTGCGGCGCTTGGAGAGGGGCCAGTTGCCTGGCATCGCTACCCCTTGACCCTGGTGGAGTACTCGCCGGTGCGGGTGTCGATGGTGATCAGCTCTCCCTCCTCGATGAAGGGGGGGACGCGGAGCACGTAGCCCGTCTCGAGCGTGGCCGGCTTGGAATCGGAGCCGGAGGTGTCCCCCTTAACCCAGGGGTCGGTCTGCACGACGCGCAGGTTGACGAAGTTGGGGACGTCCACGCCGATCGCCTTCTCCCTGAAGATCAGCACGTCCACGGCAAGGTTGTCGATCAGGTAGTTCTTGGCGTCGCCCATGGCAGCTTCATTGATGTGGATCTGCTCGAAGGTGTCGTTGTCCATGAAGCAGTAGTGGTCGTCCTCTTTGTAGAGGTACTGCATCTTCCGATCTTCCAGGTTCGCCGGCTCGAAGGTCTCCCCGGAACGGTAGGTCCGGTCCAGGGTGGAGCCCGTTATCATGTTCTTGAGCTTGGTGCGGTACAGTGCCTGACCCTTGCCCGGCTTGGCAAAGTCGAAGGCGGTGATGATGTAGGGCTCGTTGTCGATGGCGATCTTCAGTCCTTTTCTCAGATCGGCTGCAGTATACATAGGCTGTTCCTTCTCGTGACGGTTGAATTGTTAGGGATTTTAAATATTTGACGCAATTCTCAGGCCGCACGCAACTGCGCCTGTCTGGTCCATGGGATCCATTTTGAGTGCTGGTACGCGGATCGAAGGAGGGCTGGATTTACGCCGGTGACTTCGTGGGGGCTACTTGGCGCGATAGGTGATGCGGCCGCGGCTCAGGTCATAGGGGGAGAGCTCGACGGTGACCTTGTCTCCGGGCAGTATCTTTATGAAGAACTTCCTCATCTTGCCGGAGATGTGTGCCAGCACCATGTGGTCGTTTTCCAGCTTGACCTTGAACATCGCATTCGGAAGCGGTTCGATAACCGTTCCCTCTACTTCGATTGCTTCTTCCTTGCTCATTTTAACTCCTGGCCGGTTCGGCGGCTTCTTTTCATAACAATCTGTGACTTTACAAATATTTCGTGAAAAAAGCAAGCTGGTTTTACGCGCAGGCCACCCATTTCCACTCCTGTATCATCCCTATTTACACAATTGCCAGATAATGCTAGAAATAGCGTGTATTTCCAGAGGAGTAACGCAATTTATGAAAAACCTAGTCAGGGAGATCCCGCTTTCCAACGGACTCACCGTTCGATTCTACGATGCCACCCGCCGCTATTTCGGCGACTATCACCAGGTACGGGTCAAGATAAGCTTTGAAGTGCCGCTCAGCGCGGATCTGTTCGACGATGCCAGCTCCTATGAATCGGCTCTGAAATTTTTGGGTGCCGCGGTGCACTACCTTAAAGAGATCGAACATCAGGGGGTTCCGACCCTTGAGACCTCCAATGCCGTGGAAAAGGTGATCCGGCAGTTCGTCGATCACTCGCTCAGCTACTTCGAGAGCGAGGCGTTTCCCAAGAGGTTCGTGCAGTCGGAATTGAACCGGGTCCTCGGCAAGGCGAAAGCCTACGTGCCGTTGCGCTCCAATGGGTGAGGCTTCAGTCACCATAGAGAAGATGTGCAACGGAGGGGCCGGTTTGGGCCGGGTGCAGGGGAAGGCGTGTTTCGTGCCATATACCGCTCCGGGGGACCAGGCGCGCATCCGGGTCGTCAAGGAGAAGCGCTCCTATATGGAAGGGGAACTGCTGGAACTGGAGAGCCCTTCGCCGCTTCGTGTCGTCCCGCCCTGCCCATTTTTCGGGGTCTGCGGAGGGTGCAACTGGCAGCATCTCCCCTACCAGGAGCAGTTGAAGCAGAAGGGTGAGATCTTCGCAGACACCCTAAGCCGTATCGGGCGTCTGCAGGCCGACCATCTTTTGCCGGTGGCAGGCTCCGTGAAACAGTACGGCTACCGCTCCAGGATTCAGCTGAAACTTGGAAGGACAAAGGGTGCCCCGGCATTTGGCTTCTTCAGGACCGGTTCTCACGACGTGATCGATATCGGCGGGGTCGGATGCGCCATCGCCGATCCGCTTCTGAACCGGATCAGCGAGGAATTTCGCGCCCTGCTGGGGCGGCTTCCCGACCTGGAGTCGATCCCCCAGATCGATCTCGCCATAGGCGACGATGCCCAGGGCATCGCCATCGTGCACTTTACCGGCAAAAGCCCGGCGAAGCTCACGGAGCGTCTCCTGGCGGCTCGCTCCGGGCTCCCCTCGGTCAGCGGGCTTTTCCTGAGAAGCGGCGCCAAGGCGCGCATCGAGCGGATCTTCGGGGTCGATTCCCTAAGCTACCGCATCCCGGCGGGGCTGTTCGCGGGCCCCCATCCCCACCCTGTCCCTCCCCTTGAAGGGGAGGGGACGCTGGGGCACCTTTCCCTTCAAGGGGAAAGGACGCCGGGGCACCTTTCCCTTGAAGGGGAGGGGACGCCGGGGCACCTCCCCCTTGAGCCTTCGCCGGGGCTGCGGCTGACGAGCCAGGGGGGAGGCCGGGAGGGGGATGGGGTGACGGGCTCCCGAGAGATGACGCTTCGTTTCGGCAGGGGGGGCTTTTCCCAGGTGAACTACCTGCAAAACCTCGAGCTGATCCGGACCGTCTGGCAGTGGGGCGGTTTTACCGGGGCTGAGCGGGTGCTCGATCTGTACTGCGGTAACGGCAACATCTCGGTGCCGATCGCCCCTTATGTCGCGGAACTGATCGGGGTGGAGGGTTATGCCCCCTCGATCGAGGACGCCGTGGCAAACGCGGCTGCCAACGGCGTCTCCAACGCCTTCTTCCAGGTGAGCGACGCCTCGCTTGCGGTCAGACGCTTCGCGCAGCAGGGGGAGCGCTTCGACCTGGTGATCCTCGACCCTCCCCGGGGCGGCGCCGAGGCGGCCGGCGAAATCGCGCAGCTTGAGGCGGAAAAGATCATCTACGTATCCTGCGACTCGGCGACCCTTTCCCGCGACCTTGCCCTCCTCTGCGACAGGGGCTACCGGGTGACACGCTCGCAGCCGGTCGACATGTTTCCCCAGACCTACCATCTGGAGAGCGTAACGGAATTGATACGCCGTTAACTCCCTCCCTCCCCTTCAAGGGGAGGGAGGGGTGGGGATGGGGGAATGCCGCCCGCGATCTGCAACCCCATCCCCCTCCTGACCTCCCCCTTGAAGGGGGAGGGACTTTGAATCCTGACTCCCTTGAAGGGGGAGGGACTTTGAATCCTGACTCCCTTCAAGGTGGAGGGACTTTGAATCCTGACTCCCTTGAAGGGGGAGGGACTTTGAATCCTGCCCCCTGGGGGAGGGGAATTTACAGCGAAGATGTTATTTCACCTTTCACTCTTCACCTTTCACGTCTCTAGGAGAGTCGCATGTTCTTCGGCAAATTGTTCAAGAAGGATCACCGTCATTACCTGACCCAGGGCGGCAAACACCTGGCAGCCGAGCGCTATGCGGACGCGCGCATCGATTTCCAGGAGGCGCTCAAACGCTGCCCGGCGGAGGCCGCTGCCGACCAGGGCGAGATCCAGGCCGGGCTGGACCGGGCCGGAAACCGGCTCGGCGAGCTGAACCTGCAGGAGGGTGAGAGTTCGCTGCGTGCCGGTGAGCTTGCCAAAGCCCGCGACCACTTCATTCTGGCCGGCGAGCTTGCCGTCGACGAGACCATCAGGATCATGGCAGGGGAGGGGCTTAAAAAACTCTCGCAGCACGCCCCCTCCTCGCCCGCACCCCCGGCTGTGGCAAAGGCGGCGCACGGCGGGAGTTCCTGCGGCTCCTGCAAGGACGCGGGGAGCCATCATCCGGCACCCCAGGAGATCACCGAGTCTAACCTCTCCGAGGAGGACCGTTTTTTCCTCATGATACAGCCGCTTCCCGGCGATCTCCCCGGCCGCTACGCGGCATTGGGGCATGAATTTGCCCGGGCCTACCTCCTGATCCACGACGGGAATGATAATGAGGCTCTTCCCATTCTGCAAAAAATGCTCGTATCCTCTGAAAATGACATTGTAATTTACGAGCTGGCACTTATAATGTTCAGAACGGGCAACATTCATGAGTGCGAGAGCCACCTGAAGCGGGCGCTTTCGATAAACCCCGCCAGCCAGACCTGCTACCTCGCACTGGTTCACCTGCTGGCCGGAGGCAACCGGTTTGCCGAGGCGGTGGCCACGGTCAAGCACATGATGGAGCAGGGGATCATGGCCGATCAGGCGCAGTTCATCCTGGGAGAACTGCACGAGGCGGCAGGGAACCAGAGTGCCGCTTTCGAGGCCTGGACCAGGGCGCTCGAACTGCCGAGCGTGGCGCGCTCCGCGGCGGAGCGGCTGGTACCGCTCCTGAATGAGCAGGGACGCAGCGAAGAGGCGAAATATCTTACCAAGCGATACTTAAAAGGATGCTGCTAGGCACCCCAAAGGATTCCGGAGGATAGCAAGATGAACAAATCTGAACTGATAGAATCTCTGGCTGCGAAGAAGACCCTCTCTTTCAAAAAAGCGGAAGAGGTGGTCAATGCCGTCTTCGCCTCGATGACCGACGCCCTTCTCTCCGGCGACCGGATTGAAATCAGGGGCTTCGGGAGTTTTGTCGTCAAGGAGTACGAGGCCTACACCGGGAGAAACCCCAAGACCGGGGAGTCGATCTCGGTCAAGGCGAAGAAGCTCCCCTTCTTCAAGGTCGGCAAGGAGCTGAAAGAGAAGGTGTCTGGGTAGCAGGTTAAGATTAAGATTAAGATTAAGGGAAAATCTTGGCTTGTTGCCTCCGTTTGGACAGATTAAGGTTAAGGCGCGTCTTTCGTGACCCGCGGGGGGCGCCCGCTGCTTTATCTGCAGGAGGCGCCAAACTCTTAATCTCCACCTTGATCTCAACCTTAATCTCAATCTGGTTCATCTATGCTTCCCACCTCCTGGTCCTACATCACTGAGGCGCTAGGCGGTCTAGCGCTTTTCATACTCGGCATGCGCACCATGTCCGAGGGGCTGCAGAAGGTCACCGGCCAGCGTCTCAGGCGGCTCCTGGAAAGGGGCGCCGGAAATCGGCTGACGGCCCCTCTGATCGGCAGCTGCCTCGCCTCGCTTCTGCAGTCCGGAAGTGCCGCCTCGGTGCTCGTGGTCGGCTTTGTCAACGCCGGGCTGCTCTCCCTGTACCAGGCCCTGGGAGTCCTGCTCGGCACCGGCATCGGCACGAGCCTCGCCATCCAGTTCATCGCCTTCAGGGTTTCCGCCCTGGCGCTTCCCGCTATCACCATCGGCGTCTTCCTGAGCCTCTTTTCCCGCAGCAGAAAGCTCTCCGACCTGGGGGGGCTGCTGCTCGGGGTGGGGCTCGTCTTCTTCGGGCTCTCGATCCTGGAGGGAGCCTCCCTCCCGCTGGGGCAGAGCGCGTTCTTCGCCGGTCTGCACGAAAATCTCCTCTCCATGCGGCTGATGGCGGTCCTTATGGGGGCGCTGCTGACCTTCGTGGTGCAGTCGGGGAGCGCCACCATCGGCATCGTCATAGCACTCGCCTCGGGGGGGGTGCTCCCCTATGACGCCGCCATCGCCATGGTGATCGGCGAGGTGGCGGGCGCCGCCCTGATCCCGCTGATCGCCTCGATAGGCGGCAGCCAGGCCGCCAAAAGGGCGGTCGTCATCTATCTCGGCATAAGCGGGGTCGCCATCACCTTGGCGCTCGCCTTCTTCCCGCTCTTTCTGCGGGGGGTGAGCTTTTTTTCGCCGGGGGACCTGGCCGCACTGCACGAGGCCGGAACTCCGGAACTGGCGACCCGGGCAATTCGCCCCTATATCGCCCGGCACCTTGCCAACGCCCATACCATCTTCACCGTGGCGAGCGCTCTGCTCTTCCTCCCGCTGATCGGCTTTCTGGCCCGCTCCGCAGAAACCTATCTCCCCACCCGGCGCTCCGAGAGCGAGGCGAGGCCCAGGTTCATCGACGTGAGGGTGATCAAGACTCCGACCATCGCGCTGGCGCAGGCCTGGGGCGAGCTGGGGCGGATGGGGAGCATCGCCTGCTCGATGTACGGCGACCTGGTGTCGCAGTTCGAAGGCTATAACGCCAAGCTTGCCGGCGCCATCAGGAAGAAGGAGGTGGTGCTCGACGTGCTGCACCGCGACATGTCCCAGTTCCTGATCGCCCTCTCCAGGGAGACGCTTTCCCTGGAGCGCGCGGTCGAGATACCGACCATGCTGCAGCTTGTGAACGACATCGAGCTGATCGGGGATCAAACCGAGGCGGTCCTGAACTACCTGCTGCGCAAGAAAGAGGAGCGTCTCCGTTTCTCCAGCTCGGCCATGGACGAGTTGAAGCGTTTCGCCGTCAAGGTCGGAGAGGCGATCGCGCTCTGCGAGCGGGTGCTCCAGGGAGGGGAGCCCGCGGGGCTCGCCGAGCTGAAGCGGGAGCTCGCAGAGCTTGAGGACGAACTGCAAAGGACCCACCTGCGGCGGCTGAAAAGCGGCAAGTGCAACATAGTGGCCGGCCTTCTCTACGGCGACATGATCGCCTGTTTCTCCAAGATCGCCCAGCTAAGCTACTCCATCATCGCGCACAGGGAAGGGATCGCCCATGACTGACATAGTTGCCGCCATCGACCTGGGGACCAACACGGCAAGGCTTTTGATCGCCCATCAAAAACCATACCGCCAGATCCTGCTCACCCGGAGCATCACCCGGCTGGGGGGCGGTTTCACCCGTGAGCGGGGACTCTCCGAGGAGGCGCAGCAGCGCTCCCTCTCGGCGCTCGGTCAGTTCGCCGCCGAGATCTCCCGCCACGGGGCGTCGCGGGTCAGGGCGGTCGCCACCTCCGCCGTGCGCGATGCGCGCAACGGTGACAGCTTCTGCCGGCGGGTCCAGGCCGAAACCGGCATCAGGCTGGAGGTGATAGATGGCACCGAAGAGGCTATGCTCACCCTCAGGGGGGTCGCTTCGATCCTGGACCAGAAGGGGGGTGACCTGGCGGTTTTCGACGTCGGGGGAGGGAGCACCGAGTACACCCTGGCCGCGGATCTCCAGCCTCTCTTCTCGCGCAGCCTGCCGATCGGCGTGGTGAGGCTCACCGAGGGGAAGGTCGGCGTTGCCGAGATGGAGGACAAGGTCCGCCGAGAGCTGGAGATTTTCCAGGGGGAGCTGGAGCAGGAGGGTCTTGGCCGGCGCTTCAGCCAGGCGACGCTGATCGGTACCGCCGGCACCGCCACCACCCTGGCCGCGATCCAGATCGGTATGGAGAGCTACGACTACCGGCGCGTCAACAACCACACCATGCCGCTCTCCGAGGTGCAGCGGATCTTCGAACTGCTGGCGCCGCTCACCCCGAAGCAGCGGCTCGAGGTGCCCGGGCTTGAGCCGGGGCGCGAGGACCTGATCATCGCCGGCACCCTGGTGGTTCTCCTGACCATGCGGGTATTCGGCTTCCAGAGGTTCAAGGTGAGCGATTCCGGGCTTCTGGAGGGGCTGATCCTGGGGGTGTGAACGGCTCAGCGCTATCTGGGTCGGGGAGGCAAAGGTGGACGGCAAACAGGCGAAGATTCTGGTTACCGGGGGGACCGGGTTCATCGGCAGGCGGCTGGTGGCGGCGCTACTGGGAGCAGGGATCCCGGTTCGCTGCCTGACGCGCCGAGCGGATGCAGCGATCCCTGCCGGGGCCGAGGCGGTGATCGGCGACCTGCTCGACATCTCCACGCTGGACCGGGCTTTTAGCGGCATAGAGACCGCCTATTACCTGGTGCACGCCATGTCCGGAGGCCGAACGGGGTTCGAGAAGCGCGATCGGCAGGCCGCTGAAAACTTCGTCTTCTTCGCCGAGAAGCATGCGGTGACACGGGTCATCTACCTCGGAGGACTGGGGGAGGAGGGAGACCAGCTTTCCGAGCACCTGGCAAGCCGGCTCGAAGTGGCAAAGATCCTCCAGGGGGGTGCCTTCCAGACCACCTACCTGCGGGCCGCGGTAATAATCGGCGCGGGGGGCGCGTCCTTCGAGATGATCCGGTCGCTGGTGGAATGGCTCCCGGTGATGATCACCCCCCGCTGGGTCTCGACCCGTTGCCAGCCCATAGCCGTCGGCGATGTCATCGGCTATCTGGTCGGCTGCCTCAGGGAGCCGGGAACAGCGGGGAAGAGCTACGACATCGGTGGCCCCGAGATGCTGTCCTACCGGGAGATGATGGAGCGTTTCGCCAGGATCAGCAAAAAGTTCGTCAAGATCTTTCCCGTCCCGTTTCTGACCCCGAGGCTTTCCTCCTACTGGGTCGGACTGATAACCCCGGTGAAGCCGTCGATCTCCATGCCGCTCATCGAAGGTCTCGGCAACGAGGTGATCTGTCACGACAACGAAATCCGCAAGATCCTCCCGATTAGCCTCACCACCTATGATGAAGCCGTGAAAATCGCCCTCGCCGAGGCAGCGCCCCCATCCCCACCCCAACCCTCCCCTTGAAGGGGAGGGAGTTGCCGACCCGCCCAAGCACGCCAACCCGAATCGCCCCCCCTTTCCTGCCACGAAATTCCCTGATAGGTCAAATTTGATCAAAGAGAGTGCCTTGCTCCCAAATAAAGCTTGAACAAATCTTCTGTTTGTTTAATATTCGTTCGCTTAAGAAGCTGTTGCAGTATCGTTTCCTCGGAGATCCAACATGAGATAAAAAGCCGGGATGGGAATTCCTGCTGCCGGACCTGCTAAACCAGCCAACTCCGCCTCGAAGGTTCCCCCCGGCTCCTCACCAGCCGCCTTGGAAGCCGATTTTCCCATCGTCGGCGCTTCCTCAGAAGCCGTTCGACATGCGATCTCTGAACGAGAATGTCAGGGAGGCGCTGGTGTGACAGGCCTTTATCCCCTTTGACATCGGCCCGGCTGCGGTTTATACTCCTAATGAGCCTACTCGCGGTAGTGATTCATTGGGAGACGCCGGCCCTGGAGCGCCAACCGCCGCAACGCCTGTAATTTTCCCGCGTCAAAGCTGGCGCAGACGCAACTCAGCCAGGCCGTGGGTCAGCTGCGAGGGAGCACCTGATCAAGGAGCGTTTGCCATGGTTCACAACCTGGAAACCTATCGCAAGATCATCGATACCCTCCCTGACGGGCTCTACATCGTGGACCAGCGCAGGAACATCGTGTACTGGAACCACGCGGCCGAGCGGATCTCCGGGTTCAGCCAGGAAGAGGTGATCGGCAGTAGTTGCTCCGACAACCTCCTGTGCCACCTGGACAGCGCCGGCCTCAACATCTGCCAAGCCAGCTGCCCGCTCGCCGACACCATGGCACATGGGTCCGCCCGCGCCGCCGAAATCTACCTGCATCACAAGAACGGGCATCGGGTGCCGATCTCCGCACACATCACGCCGCTGACAGACGATGCGGGCGAGGTGATCGGCGGCGTGATGGCCTTCTCCGACCTAAGCGGCAGGAACGACAACGAACTGAGGCTCAAGGAGCTGGAAAAACTCGCGCTTTTGGACCGGTTGACCCAGCTCGCCAACCGCCACTACCTGGAGCGCGAACTCGAGGCTCGCCTGGAGGAGAGGCTCCGCTACGGCGTCCCGTTCGGTGTGATGTTCATGGACATCGACGACTTCAAGCGGGTCAACGATCGTTACGGTCACGACACCGGCGACCGCGTGCTGCAGTACGTCGCAGGCACCTTCAGCGCCAACTCGCGTCCTTTCGACCTGTACGGTCGCTGGGGAGGGGAGGAGTTCGTAGGGATTGCACGCAACGTCACCGGTACCGATCTGAAGCAGATGGGACAGCGGTTGCGCAGGCTGGCGGAAAAATCGTTTCTGCTGATAGACCGGAACAAATTGCAGGTCACCATCTCTCTCGGAGCGACGCTCGCTACCGATGGCGATTCGATCACCACGCTGATACAGCGCGCCGACGCCCTGATGTACCAGAGCAAGTCCGCCGGGAAAAACCGGCTCACCTTCGGATAGAGTTGTCTGCAGCTTCCCGGATCCTCCTTAAGTACAGGAATGCACGATGCGCCTAGCCTCGCTCGGAAAGACGATGTGCGCCAGTGGTGCGGCCATGATCGCCGTATGGACGCTCTTCATCGTCCTTCTTGCCGCATTGACCCTGCACCTGCAGCATCTGGGCACCATCAGGTCGGCTCAGAGCGAGGCCCGCGATTACTTCAGTCTGAACCGCTCCTACCGGGCCTGGGCCGCCGGCATGGGTGGTCTCTATGTCCCCGCGGACAAGGTGGCACCAAATCCCTATCTCGACTCCCGCCGGCGCACCCTGACCACCAGAGAGGGGAAGGAACTCACCCTGGTCAACCCGGCCTACATGACCCGAATCGTGTTCGAATCGCTCAAGGCATCCTCCCCCAATCCCGTCGTCAGCAAGATCACCAGTCTAAAACCGCTGAATCCGTCCAACGCACCCGACCCCTGGGAGCGGGAGGCGCTCGCCGCTTTCGAGCGGGGGGAGGGGGCGGAGCGCACCGAGGTCACCACACTGTACGGCAAACCGTACCTGCGCTTCATGTCGCGTTTCATGACGGAGCAGGACTGCCTCGACTGCCACGGCCAGCAGGGGTACCGGCTGGGCGACGTGCGGGGCGGCATCGCGATCTCCATTCCGCTGGCGGGCTACTACGCCACGGAGAGCCGAAACAGGAACAACCAGCTGGCAGGCTATCTCCTGCTCTGGGGGGTAGGGAGCACCGGGATCGCCCTTTCCTCGCGGCGTCGCTCGGCCTACCAGGACAAGCTGCGCGAGAGCGAGGAGAAATTTCGCACCATCTGCGACTGGACCCAGGACTGGGAGTACTGGATCGACCAGCACGGGGCCATGAAGTACGTCTCCCCTTCCTGCCTGGAGCATACCGGCTATCGCCCGGAAGAGTTCCTGGAGGATCCGGATCTGGTATCGAGTCTGGTGCACCCGGAGGACCTTCACCTCTTTCATGAGCACCTGGTGCAGGGGAGTGCCGCAGAGCAGCCGCCGTCCCAGTCGATCGAGTACCGCATCGTGACCAGGGACGGCCTGGTGCGCTGGATGCACCACGCCTGCCGTCCCGTTTTCTCCCGGGGCCAGTACCTGGGGCACCGGGTCTCGAGCCGGGACGTCACGGAGCGGAAGCTGGCTCAGCAGGAACTGGCGGTCCGGGCCGAGCTTCTGAACTGGGTGAGCGATTCGGTGCTGGTGATCGACCGCAGCGGCAGGATCGTCGATGCCAACGAGACCTCCTGGCGCACGCGCGGCTTCACCAGGGTGGAGCTCCTCTCCATGAGCTTCGCCGACCTGAGCAGCGCCGAGCATGCTGCGCGGGTCGGCCAGCGCCTGGAGTCGATCTTCGAGAAGGGGGCCGCTTTCCTGGAATCGGAGCATCGCCTGAAGGACGGCGGCACCATCCATGTCGAGGTCAACACCAGGGTCATCGATTACCGGGGCGAGCCGGCGATACTGAGCAGCATCCGCGACATCACCGAGCGCAGGCGTGCCGAGCAGAGCCTGCGCCAGGCCGAGGCCGCGCTCAGGGAGAACGAAAGCAAGCTGCGGGTGATTTTCGACGTGATGCAGGCTGGGATCATCCAGATGGACCCGGCGGGTGTGGTGAGCTTCGCCAACCAGCGCATGGCCGAGATGCTGGGGCTCCCCATGGCAGAGCTGCTGGGGTCGGCCTACTGCTCCCACATCCCTGCGGAGCAGAGACAAGCCGCGCAGCTTCACCTGCAGCAACTGCTGGACCGGGAGACGGAGAGTTTCCATTACGAGCGGCGCTACCAGCGCAAGGACGGCAGCGAATTCTGGGGCTATATCACCGGGCGCAGGCTCACCGCTCCCGACGGCAGAAGCTACTCCCTGGTGGCAACCATCGCCGACATGACCGAGCTGAAGTCGGCCGAGGAAAAGCGTCATAAAAGCGAGCAGCAGATGCTTCACGTGCAGAAGCTGGAGAGCCTCGGTGTGTTGGCCGGCGGCATCGCGCACGACTTCAACAACATCCTGCTGGCCATCATGGGAAACGTAAGCCTCGCGCTGTACCGCGTCTCCCCGGGCTCGGCTGTCGAGCCTCATCTGCAGCAGATTGAACGGGCCGCCGAAAAGGCCGCCGACCTCGCCCGCCAGATGCTGGCCTACTCGGGGAAGGGGCGCTTCGTGCTCGAATCGCTCGACCTGAACCAGCTGGTGCAGGAGATGACGGCCATGCTGGAGGTCTCCATCTCGAAAAAGGCGGCGCTCCGCTGCCACCTGGGGCAGAAACTCCCTTGCATCGTGGCGGACCCCACCCAAATGCGCCAGATCGTCATGAACCTCGCCATCAACGCGTCCGAGGCGATCGGGGAACGCAGCGGCGTCATTTCCATCGCGACCGGGAGCAGGTTTTGCGACCGGGGCTACCTCTGCGAGACCTGGCTAAACGACGAGCTCCCCGAAGGGGATTACGTATTCCTGGAGGTTGCCGACACCGGGTGCGGCATGGACCAGGAGACGATAGGCCGGATCTTCGAGCCCTTCTTCACCACGAAGTTCACCGGCCGCGGGCTCGGCATGGCCGCCATCCTGGGCATAGTCCGGGGGCACAAAGGGGCCATCAAGGTGTACTCGGAGCCGGGCCGAGGGAGCAGCTTTCGGGTCTATTTCCCCTCCAGCGGCGAGCCCGTGCTACCGATCGGTCGGGCGCCCGGTTGCGAACAATGGCGAGGGGAGGGGACGGTGCTTCTGGTCGACGACGAGGAGACGATCCGTGCCATCGGCTCCGAGATGCTGAGCGAGTTGGGCTTTGACGTCCTGAACGCTGCGGACGGCAGGGAGGCGCTGCAACTGTACCGGCTCAAGGGGGACCAGATAACCCTCGTGTTGATGGACCTCAACATGCCGCAGCTAAGCGGCGAGGAGACCTTCCACGAGCTGCGCAGTATCGACCCCCTGGTGCGTGTGGTTCTCTCCAGCGGCTTCAGCGAGCAGGAGGTGACCCGAAAGTTCCTCGGCAAGGGGCTGGCGGGATTCGTGCAGAAGCCGTACACGCTGGGCACCCTCAGAGACACCCTGAGCCGGCTGCTCTAGCTCGATGGCAGCAACTTCCATCCTCCAGGCCATCTCCGTACTCTCCGTACTCTCCGTACTCTCCGTACTCTCCGTACTCTCCGTACTCTCCGTACTCTCCGTACTCTCCGTAGGTTAGCAGCGTCATCGCGTAACCCAACGATGCAACGCCAGGTTCACGACGCAGCTCCCTATCCCAGCCCATTGCCGACCGATTACTGATAGCGGTTCGTCCCCGAACGGTTCAGCGGGTTGACAGCATGCTCCCATGTTCTAGACTGACGCTATCGGCAAGCATCGGTCACCGTCACCACCGCGGGTCCAAATTCCAAGCAGAGGGGGTAGCGACATGCAGATGAATTTTGCGAGGAGATGCACCATCCTGGCCATCGTGGCGGCCACGGCAATCTGGTCCGGATGCACCCAGAAGAAGGTGGAGCAGATGAAGGCGTCCCAAATTCCCGACGGTGCCATCGATCCCGCCGACTGGGGCAAGGTATATCCGCTACATTACAAGCAGTGGAAACTGACCAGCGAGCCGACCCCGGCCGGGAAAAGCAAGTACAAGCGGGGATTCGACGTCGGCGAGGAGCGTCGCGACAAGCTGGACGAGTACCCGTTCCTGGCGCTGCTCTACAACGGCTGGGGCTTCGGCTATGAATACAAGGAACCGCGCGGGCACTACTTCATGGTGCAGGACCAACTGGAGGTCGATCCGGGGCGCATCAAGGCCGGCGGCTCCTGCCTTACCTGCAAAACCCCTTACGCCCCGATGCTGCAGGAACAGATGGGGCCGGCCTATTTCTACACGCCCTACAAGGAAGTGCTGGGGAGGCTCCCGGGCGACCAGCAGCACCTGGGGGTCGCCTGTGTCGATTGCCACGACAACAGAACCATGGAGCTGAGAATCGCGCGCCAGTTCACGCTGGGCAAGGCTCTGAAGGAGATCGGCGTCGACCAGTCCAAGCTCACTGCAAAGGAGAAACAGACCGTGGTCTGCGCCCAGTGCCACGTGACCTACATCATTCCGAAGGACAAGGAGATGCGCTCCACAGACGTGCTCTTTCCCTGGTCCGGCAGCAAGCAGGGGAACATCAGCGTCGAGAACATCATCAAGCAGATCAAGAGTTCCCCGGCAAACCTGGAGTGGACCCAGAGCGTTACCGGCTTCAAGATGGGGTTCATCCGGCACCCCGAATACGAGCTTTTTTCCAACAACAGCCCGCACTGGGCCGCCGAGGTCACCTGCGCCGATTGCCACATGCCGACCATCAAGGCACAGGGGGAGGAGCTCTCGGACCACCGGATCATGAGTCCGCTGAAGAGCGACCTCTCGGCCTGCGCCGCCTGCCATACCGAGAGCCCCGATGCGCTGCGGGCCAAGGTATATTCCATTCAGGACAACACCATCGTCTTGTACCTGAAGACCGGATACGCGACCGCCGCGGTAGCGAAGCTGTTCGAGATGGCGAACAAGGTGGAGGCGTCCGGCAGGAAGATCGACAGGAACCTGTATGCGCAGGCCAAAGAGGGGTACGAGCAGGGATTCTACCGCCTCGTCTTCATCGGGGCCGAGAACTCCACCGGCTTCCACAACCCCGACGAAGCCACCCGCGTCCTGAACGACGCCTCAAGATACATAGCTTCGGCCGACGCCCAGTTGCGCCGGATGCTGACGCAGGCAGGGGAGCGCGTGCCGGAGAAAATAGACCTGGAACTGCCGAAGTACACCGAGGGGCGCGGGGCGAAGAAGCTGAGGTTCAGACCGGAGCATGAGATAAAGTCGCCCGTCATCAAGTAGGAGTGAGCATCATAGCGGAAGGCAGGATTTCGGGAGGGCGGAGCAGAATCCGCCCTCTTTTTACGCTCTCGCTCGCCCCCTCTCCCTTGTTAGGTGAAGGGAGGGAGCAGCAGGTAGACGCTTGACTTAATCTGATTAGCGTCAATCTTCCGTTGTAAAACTCCCTCCCCTTCAAGGTGCCAAAACACCCCCATCCCCCTCCTGACCTCCCCCTTGAAGGGGGAGGGACCTGAATGAAGGGGGAGGGACCTGAACAGTTGCATCCGATCTCTCCTTCGATTACTATAACTCCCCGAAACCGGTGTGGTTGTGCCAGTATCTGCTTGACTAGTTGCTGCTGGAAGGTAGACTTGGCTCGGTCTTTTTTCTCATATTCAATTAAATGTGCGAATCAAAGGAGGACAGCTTGGAAAAACGAACCTGGACCCCGCCTCAACTTCTGGAACTGGCCGGCGGCTACTGGAGCACCTGTGCCCTGCACGCCGGCGTCAAGCTCGACCTCTTCACTCCGCTATCGGCCGGACCGCTGTCGGCGCAGGAACTCGCCAGCCGGATCAACTGCGACAGCCGAGGGCTTGCCATGCTCCTCGATGCACTGGCGGCGATGGATCTTCTGGACAAGACGGGGGAACGGTATGCCGCGACGCCGTTTGCCGGAAGGTTTCTGAGCCGGACCTCGCCCGACTACCTGGGGCACATCATCATGCACCACCACCATCTGATGTCAAGCTGGACCAAGCTGGACCAGGCGGTGCAAAGCGGCGAGCCGGTCCGGGAGCGCGTCTCCCACGAGGATGTCGAGGCCTCCCGGGAAAGTTTCCTGATGGGGATGTTCAACCTCGCCATGCAGATAGCGCCTATGATCGTGCCGCAGATCGATCTGTCGGGGCGCCGTCGACTGCTTGACCTGGGAGGCGGTCCCGGCACCTATGCCGTCCATTTCTGCCGGAAAAACCCGGATTTGACTGCAGTCGTCTGCGATCTCCCCACCACGCGCAGCTTCGCCGAGCAGACCGTGGAGCGCTTTGGGCTTTCCGACCGGATCAGCTTCGAGGCGCGCGACTTCGAGAGCGAGGAGCTACCCACCGGGTTCGATGTCGCCTGGCTCTCGCACGTGCTGCACGGCATCGGGCCCAAGAGCTGCGCCACCGTTCTGAAGAAGGCCGTCTCCGCGCTGGAGCCTGGGGGCCTGATACTGGTGCAGGAATTCATCCTTGAAGACAGCAAGGATGCCCCGCTCTTCCCGGCACTTTTTTCGTTGAACATGCTCCTTGGCACCCCGGAGGGGCAGTCCTACAGCCAGGGCGAGCTTTTCGGCCTGCTGGCTGCTGCGGGAGCGACCGATATGCGGCGCATAGCGTTGCAACTTCCAAACGGCGCCGGCGTGATAGCGGCAACGGTGCCGGGGTAGGTGAGGGTAAGTGAGTTGTACACTATCCACATCTTGAGTTAAACTCTCCCTCTCCCTCCGGGAGAGGGTCGGGGTGAGGGCGCTTCGGCTCTCTCATGCCAAGGCCTGCGTGCCGAAGATTTACTCGCCTTTGCCATTAAGATAATCAGCGCAGACGGCAGCGCCCTCACCCCTGCCCCTCTCCCGGAGGGCGAGGGGATATCGGATTTGCGCTGCCTTGGGGGTACTTATGCAACGTGGCACCCGGCCGTTCACTGGCACCGGACTTATGCTCCCGCTGTTCGCTGCAGCATGCGCCCTCGTCTCGGTATTGTTGCTCCTGTCGTCGGGTTTCGGCACCAGGCTGAACCTTTGGCAGTTTCGCACCGGTTTTTCCATCCTAAAGGTTGCCGCCTACAGCGGGCTGGGGTGCGCACTGCTCGCCCTCGTTTCCGGTGTGCTGGCCGTGCGGAAGCGGCACCTTGCTGCGGTGATCCTGTCGCTGGTTGCCCTTCTGTTGGCGATTTTTGCTTTCGGCGTGCCGTATTCCTGGAAGCAGAAGGCACAGAGCCATCCCCGCATTCACGATATCAGCACCGACCTGGACAACCCGCCCAATTTCGTCGACATCGCCCCCTTAAGGCAGGGGAGGGTCGAGCACGGCGGGGCGATGATTGCGGCCTTGCAGCTAAAGGCATATCCGGACATCAAGACCCTGGTGCTCCCGGTCTCGAAGGATCAAGCCTTCGCGTCGGCACTGGCAACCGCGCGCGAGATGGGTTGGGAGATCGTCGCTGCAGTCCCTGCCGAAGGGAGGATCGAGGCTACCGATACCACCTTCTGGTTCGGCTTCAAGGATGACATCGTGATCCGCATCTTCCCGGCCGGTGAGCGTTCGCTGCTCGATATCCGCTCGGTATCCCGCGTCGGCATCAGCGACGTCGGCACCAATGCCGAGAGAATCCGCACTTTCCTGGCCAAGATTTCCCATCAGGCTAAGTAACCTAATGCTGTATCAACAGGAGTCATCATGAAGAAGATTAGCGGCAGGGATTACCTGTTGCTTGCGGCTGTTGCCGTGCTGATCGGGGTCTTGTCGCTTGGCTCCGGGAGAGGGAAGGGGAAGAACATCCCTCTCGACGACCGGCACCGGACGGTCTACGATGCCATCAAGGAGGGAAGGAGCAGGGCCGAGAGCGAGCTTATCTGTGCCACCTGTCACAGCAAGAGCTCGATTCCCCTGCCAAAGGAGCACCCGCCCAAGGAAGAGTGCCTGATCTGCCATCTGCTGGCGAATGCACCCTCCCCCAGCCCCTCCCATAAAGGGAGGGGGGCTTAAAGGTTGCAGCCCCTCCCATAAAGGGAGGGGGGCTTAAATTCAAGCTCAGACGTGTAGGGTGGGCCCCGCCCACCAAACCTCAACCGACGGTGGGCTAGGCCCACCCTACGTGATCTGCGTGGCGCCACCTGTTAACTTAATGGCAGTGAGGCCAGGGAGAGGGGGGAATCATCACTTTGCTGCTAATTTAAGCGCCTCCCTGCCTCGCTGCCAGCCAAACCTGCATCACCTGTCTTACACCGACCCCCCTAAAACCTACTCTCACCACTCATCCGATCCCCGTTTTAACTCCCTGCAGCGCCGCTACTACTGCATTTGTTCAGGTTTCCATATCTTTCCATGAGAAATATGCCGGCGCTGGCATAGCTCCTGCTATTCCCTTCTCGACTGTGACTGCAACAACGGTGCAATGATGCCCCGGCAGCTTTCAGCCGGATCTTTCGGTTCGGGGAGGCAAAATGAGCGATTTATCCAAGACAGCGGTATTCATCGGCGACACGACGTTGCGGGACGGCGAGCAGACTGCTGGGGTCGTTTTCAGCGCGAAGGAAAAGATTTCCATCGCCAGGCATCTGGACGCCATGGGCGTTCATGAGCTTGAGTGCGGCATCCCCGCCATGGGCAGGGAGGAGCGGAGCTCGATCCGGGCGCTGGTCGACCTGGGGCTGTCGGCGCGGCTGATCACCTGGAACAGAGCGCTGATCCCGGACATCGAGGCGAGCATATCCTGCGGCATTACCGCTGTGGACATCTCGCTCAGCGTCTCGGACATCATGATCGAGAACAAGATCAACAAGAGCAGGGACTGGGTGCGGGAACAGTTGAAGCGCGCGCTCGGCTTTGCCAAGGAGCACGGCCTCTACGTCTGCGTGGGGGGCGAGGATGCCAGCCGTGCCGATTCGGAGTTCCTGATCGACCTGATGCGCATCGCCCGGGAAAACGGCGCGGACCGCTTCCGCTTCTGCGATACGCTCGGCATCCTCGACCCCTTCACCATGTTCGAGAAGGTGGGGGCGCTGACGGCGGCGGTGCCGGAGCTGGATATCGAGGTGCATACCCATAACGATCTCGGGCTTGCCACCGCGAACGCGCTCGCCGGAGTGAAGGGGGGGGCGCGCTACATCAGCACCACGGTGAACGGTCTTGGCGAGCGGGCCGGCAACGCGGCACTCGAGGAGGTGGTGATGGCGCTCAAGGTCGCCTGCGGCATAGATGTCGGCATCGATACCCGTCGCCTCGCCGCGGTCTCCCGGCTGGTGGGCCAGGCATCGAACAGAACGGTGCCGGCATGGAAAGCGGTGGTTGGCGAGAAGGTCTTCTCCCACGAGTCCGGGCTGCATACCGACGGCGTGCTGAAGAACCCGTCAAATTACGAGGGCTTTCCGCCCGAGGAGGTCGGCCTTACCCGGCATATCGTGGCGGGAAAGCACTCGGGTACCAACGGTATCGTCGAGAGTTACCGCCAGATCGGGATTCCCGTCTCCAGGGAAGAGGCGCAGCAGCTGATCTCCAAGGTGAGGAGCACTGCCCAGAGGCTGAAGGGACCGCTCGGTCCCAAGGAGCTCATGAGCCTGCATCAGCGGATGACGCTGTCATTGGCTGCCGCCTGAGTTCAGAAAACTATCCGAAATCACTGTGATGAATTGTGGGGGGAACCGCCTGGGGGGTTTCCCCCAATTTTTTTTCTGATCAGCGTCAATCTTCCGCTGTTCAGGTTCCTCCCCCTTCAAGGGGGAGGTCAGGAGGGGGATGGGGGTGCTTTTGCGCCGGAACTACCCCATCCCCACCCCCTCCCTCCCCTTGAAGGGGAGGGAGTTTTAGCAGCGGAAGATCATCGCTGGTCAGGATTTTTTTCCACAGGGCCACACCTCGCTTTACCTCGCTTTACTGCGCTCTCCTCCCCTGGAAGTAGCGTAGGTCGATTGGCGCATTGCAACCTGACGCCCCCCACCTTGGTGCAACTGGCGCTGCTGGTCGGGATACGCCCTCCGGGCTAATCCGACCTGCGGGATTCGCTGCGAACGTTCCGTCGGCAGGACGGGCTTTGATGATCGAATCATGTGCTTAAAAGTTGTGCAGTTGCCCGGGTATACGCATTCATTAAAGCAGTTCGAACCTTAAACTGTGCTCAATTCAGTGACTTACGAGTTGGCACGGTAGCTGCTATATGAATGACAACAATCGAATAGGAATACAATGAAGTATTCCAGCACAGCATTTCGGCAAAGGCGCCCACCGTGAGAAGTAACGGAGCGCCTTTTTTATTTCGGGCCTCGAAAACCAAACAGCCGCTGGTTCAAAAGGATCGGGCGGCAAAAAAAGGAGAGGGAAAATGAGACAGATCGCGATTTACGGCAAGGGCGGCATCGGCAAATCCACAACAACCCAGAACACCGTGGCGGGACTCGCCTACATGGGCAAGAAAGTCATGATCGTCGGCTGTGACCCCAAGGCCGACTCCACCCGCCTCATCCTGCACGCCAAGGCGCAGAACACGGTCATGGACCTGGTACGCGAGCTCGGCACCGTGGAGGACCTGGAACTCGAAGACGTCATGAAGGTCGGCTACGGCGACGTCAAGTGCGTAGAGTCCGGCGGTCCGGAGCCGGGCGTCGGCTGCGCAGGCCGCGGCGTCATCACCGCCATCAACTTCCTGGAGGAAAACGGCGCCTACACCCCCGACCTCGACTTCGTCTTCTACGACGTCCTGGGCGACGTGGTCTGCGGCGGGTTCGCCATGCCGATCCGCGAAGGGAAGGCGGAGGAGATCTACATCGTCTGCTCCGGCGAGATGATGGCCATGTACGCCGCCAACAACATCGCCAAGGGTATCCTGAAGTACGCCACCTCCGGCAAGGTGCGGCTCGCCGGCCTGATCTGCAACGCACGCAAGACGGACAAGGAATTCGAACTGGTCGACGCCCTTGCCAAAAAGCTCAGCACCCAGATGATCCACTTCGTACCCCGCGACAACCAGGTGCAGCGCGCCGAGATGCGCAGGATGACCGTAATCGAGTACTCCCCCGAGCATCCCCAGGCACAGGAGTACCGCACCCTGGCCCAGAAGATCAACGACAACAAGATGCTGGTGATCCCGACTCCGCTGGAGATGGAGGAGCTCGAAGACCTGCTCATGGAGTACGGCATCATGGAAGCCGAGGACGAGTCGGTCGTGGGCGTGGCTGAAAAGGCTGCCGTCTAATCCAACTAACTACCGGCGGCGAGAGAAGCGGGGCGGAGCAGGCAGCGGATCAAGTCGGTGACCCAGCCCCTCCCATAAAGGGAGGGGGGCTAAAATCCTCTACCGTGCGAGAAGAACTCAACGTCCCCTCTCCCCTGGTGGGAGAGGGTTAGGGAGAGGGGGGCACGTCATCCCCCCGCCGATCTCAGCCGGCCGGTAACCATAAGGAGTGGAATATGTCTGAACTGAAAAAGCATGTAGAGGGGATAACCAAGGAATCGACCCAAGCGATGATCGACCATGCCATGGAGATCTACCCCGATAAGGTCAAGAAGAAGAGGGCGCCGCACCTCGCTCCCAACGAGGGGGAGGGGGCTTGCGTCAAGAGTAACCGCAAGACGGTCCCCGGCATCATGAGCGCCCGCGGCTGCGCCTATGCAGGCGCCAAAGGGGTGGTCTGGGGCCCGATCCGCGACATGGTGCACGTCTCCCACGGCCCGGTCGGCTGCGGCTGGTACTCCTGGGGCACCAGGCGCAACCTGATGAGCGGCATAAACGGCGTGAACCAGTTCGCCATGCAGTTCACCTCGGACTTCCAGGAAAAAGACATCGTCTACGGCGGCGACAAGAAGCTGAAGACGCTGCTTGCCGAAGCGCACGACCTGTTCCCGCTAGCCAAGGGGATCTCGGTCCTCTCCGAGTGCCCGGTAGGGCTGATCGGCGACGACATCAACTCCGTTGCCAAGATCGCCTCCGTAGAGCTGGACATCCCGGTCATCCCGTGCAACTGCGAGGGTTTCCGCGGCGTTTCCCAGTCGCTTGGCCACCACATCTCCAACGACACGATCCGCGATCACATCATCGGCACCCGCGAATTCGCCGAGCCGGAGAGCCCCTACGACATCGCCCTGATCGGCGATTACAACATCGGCGGCGACGTCTGGAGCGTCAAGCCGCTTCTCGAAGAGATCGGCCTGAACGTGAAGGCGGTCTGGACCGGCGATGGCGAGCTGGAGAAGATCGCGGCGACCCACAAGGTAAAACTGAACATCATCCACTGCTACCGTTCCATGAACTACATGTGCCGGGTGATGGAGGAGAAATACGGCATCCCCTGGGTCGAGTTCAACTTCTTCGGACCGACCAAGATCAGGGAAAGCCTGAGAAAGATCGCCGAGCATTTCGACGACAGCATCAAGGAGAAGGTGGAGGCCGTCATCGCCAAGTACGACCCGATCATGCAGGCTGTGATCGACGAGTACCGTCCGCGCCTGGAAGGGAAGACCGTGATGCTTTACGTCGGGGGGCTTCGCCCGCGCCACACCGTCAACGCCTACGCCGACCTCGGCATGACGGTGGTCGGATCCGGCTACGAGTTCGCCCACGGCGACGACTACGAGAGGACCTCGCCCGAGATGCCCGAGGCCACCGTCATCTTCGACGACGCCTCCGAGCACGAGCTTGAGGAATTCGTCAACGCGCTGCGCCCCGACCTGGTGGGCAGCGGCATCAAGGAGAAATACCTGTTCCAGAAGATGGGGATACCGTTCCGCCAGATGCACAGCTGGGACTACTCCGGTCCGTATCACGCCTACAACGGCTTCCCGATCTTCGCCCGCGACGTCGACATGGCGGTGAACAGCCCGACCTGGAACCTGGTGAAGGCACCGTTCTAGAAGCAGATCAAGATTAAGGTAAAGGTTTAGGGGACCCAGCACAAGATACCGTTTCCTCTAGCGTAACGCCTTCTTAATCTTAATCTTAATCTCAATCTGATTTACTGATTTAAGCTCGCCGTCTGACGGATTAGTTAGCGGCCGAAAGGAGTATTACCATGACTGCAGAAGCTTCAGTAAAATACGTGACCGAGATTCCCGAAGACGAGGTGAAACGGGTTGCGGAGTGGATAAACACCGAGGAGTACAAGGAGAAGAACTTCGCCCGCCAGGCGCTGGTGATCAACCCCCCCCACGCCTGCCAGCCGCTGGGCGCGGAACTCGCCGCGCACGGTTTCGAGGGGACGCTCCCCTTCGTGCACGGCTCCCAGGGGTGCGCCTCCTACTACCGCTCCACCTTCAACCGCCACTTCCGCGAGCCGGCTCCGGCGGTTTCCGACTCCATGACGGAGGACGGCGCGGTGTTCGGGGGACAGAACAACCTGCACGAGGCGCTGGAGAACGCGTACACCATCTACAAGCCGAAGATGATGGCGGTCTTCACCTCATGCATGCCGGAGGTCATCGGCGACGACCTGACCGCGTTCATCAAGAACGCGAGGAACAAGGACATCGTGCCGCAGGACTACCCGCTCCCCTACGCCAACACCCCGAGCTTCAACGGCTCGCACATCCACGGATACGACGCGATGCTGGTCTCCATTCTGCAGACCCTGACGGAAGGGCAGAAGATCGAGGGGCGCTGCACCGGGAAGCTGAACCTGATCCCGGGCTTTGACTGCAACACCGGCAACTACCGCGAG
>Ga0209212_1000756_pt1 | contig 59680 bp, 58 predicted proteins | sample RifGroC2_FD_183996 | JGI IMG/M metagenome (GOLD analysis project Ga0209212, IMG submission 183996) | Groundwater microbial communities from Rifle, Colorado, USA - Groundwater C2 (SPAdes) (version 2) | ecosystem: Environmental > Aquatic > Deep subsurface > Groundwater | place: Rifle, Colorado...
CAACAACATATTGAGTTGAAAAAGAGCAAATAACGCCAGAAAACCTCTAGCGACAGCAGCAAATTGTCTCAAAAAAATGGCTGAAAATCGTATCGCGCTCGAATATGACTTATTTTCAACGACCTGCAAGAGCATTAAAACCCTTTCAGGCAAGGCTAGCCCTTTTGAATCGGGAATCTTTCTTAGAACTGACTTGACAATTGCCGAGTTCCAATTCATCAAATCCGATGTAAATCTTAAGATCAACTTTTTTGTATACGTTAAAATAAGAAATGGCATAAGACTATCTACAATATTTGCTATCTTACTTTTAGTTGAATTTGCTGGAATTATTGTTTCCAATGATGTCCAAAGATTTATTAGTTGATACTCAACAATCTCATTCGCAATAGCTGATCCATGAAAATCAACTACCCTATCAAATTTAACAAAAGAGCTTGATGCTAGCCCGAAATTCTTTATAAATCTGTTGAGTTCAATAGCAGCTTTTTCCGCTTTTAAGTCAAATCCTTTCTTCATAGGACCCAGTGGACGTTTAATTAAAAACTCTCGCTGTGCTGTTTTACACAAAATAAAAGCTTCTTCATTCCAATTAATACCTTTTTTGTGATGGAACAAAACGTATAGATTTTTTACTTTTTCCAGACGTCTCTCGACCTCTTCACGAGCTTTATATGGGTCGTAGGTGATAACGTCAGCGCTTACTACATAAACATCGTCTCTGTGTAGCTTGAATTCCGTCTTATATGTTTCTGGTTTGACATCGAGTATTTTAAGATCAAACGCTTCACAAGAATCAGATATTTCCTTTATTAAACTTGACACTCTAAAAGCAACCTCATATTGCTTCTTTTCAAGCCTGAAGTGTATGAACAACTTATGAAGATCAAGTTTAGAGTCAATGGTCTCTTCGTCACCATAAAAGAAGAAGTCTTCTACTGTATTATGCAGGTATGTTTGATGATAGCCTTGATTTATTAGCGTTGTAATTAAAGTTCCAGCCAAAAAATTTATATCTTTCTTTTTCACATCTTCAATTGATTCGAAAATCAGGTCGAATGTCTTATAAAGATATTTTGACGGTTCTATTCGGTTAAACAATAATTCAAGTCTAATTTTAACATTTTGGAGGCTATCTGTTTCACCAAGCAAGATATAGTCGCTGATGTCAAGGTCTATTAATCGTTTCACCACTAAATCCTTTTTTAGTGACCATTCAAGTTCCTCAAGAACATGTTTAAGATTGTTTCTATCAATAACCTCTCCCTCAATTTCAGCTATGAGAGTTAAAGCTTCTAAGCACAAAAAAGGAGCGTTCAGAGCTGAGGGCTTGTAAGTGTCAAGAGTGAAATCGAATAATAGTTCGTCAAGCCGTTGTGCAAAAAACAGCAGACCTTCCAGTTCTTCTTTATTCTTCCATTTTCGTAAAGATTTAAATTTCATTTCACCCTCTGCAGCTCATTGAATTGAGAGAATCACAACCATTCTTTTTTGTTTCGGTATGTTGCTGTGTTAAGGCCAAGGGGGGACGTTGTTGACTTTGTTGAGTTATTGCGATTCAGGCTTAAGTAAAGTAACAGGTGGTCCTGAGATCGGCTGCCTTGCATAATTCAACAATGTCAACAACGTCCCCCTACGCCCCGTCCCCCTACGCCCCAATGCCTCACTGCCGTCTCACAGTGCGATTCATGCACAGCTTGAGCAGCTTGAGTAGCTTGAGGGTCAGGTCTTGTTTCTTGATTTTGGCCAGCAGTCGAAGCATAAAGATCAAGAATAAAGACCTGACCCTATGGGCGAGTCGAAGCATAAAGATCAAGAATAAAGACCTGACCCTATGGGCGGGATCTCGGTCCCGCACTTTTTGTCCCGTGTTAGGGGCTGACCCCTTCTCTTTTTTCGCTCTGCCATTTCGCATTGTCGGCCCACCAAATGTCGAAATTTTAAGAACGTCCCTCTGTCGCCCTCGAGTTGTCCCCTTGAACCGGCGCTTTCAACCTGACCCGCCAGATCGCCCTTTGTCAACAATTCAGACCTGACCCCCCAGATCGCCCTATTCTCAACCTCGCATGTCCCTAGATATTTCAATAGAGTCATGTAAGATAAAGAACCCGTCAATGCGATCAACGAGGAGGCTGAAAATGCGATGTACCTCTTGTGAAGCTGATGTGCCAGTCACAGCGCGCTTTTGCCCCTCTTGCGCTGCTCCTATCTTAAAGGAAACAGATGTTAAAGGTCCTGCCGATGTCACATTAGAGTGGCTCACTTCCATTCTCGAGTTACAAGGATACAAGGTCGACGCTGCCAAAGAGAACGATACCCTTATTGCGCAACATGAATCGAATCCAACTCTATTGATTTCACTTATGAAAAAAATATCTCTTATAGGCATTCAAACTACTTGGAAGATCAAAAAGCCGGCTTGGGGACAGAAAACCGACTTGTTGGCTGCTATAAATAAAGCTAACAGTATTCATTGGTTATGCACTTGTGCTCTATCTGACTCAATGGACCACGTTTATGTATCCTCTGCTCTATTTCTCACCGAGCGTATATCGAGCCGTGATATTCTTTCTTTCATTGATGTATATCTTGCTGGTATCGGAGTGGCAATTGACAACTCGGGTTTAAGAGATTTTGCTTTGTAAAGTGATTCTACTGCTTCAAGTTCAGACCGACCAACGCCACAAGGCTGACCGATCTGTTTTGGGCCGGTCTTGCCGCTGGTTATGTGTTTTATTTTTTGAGACTTGCGCCTTGAGGCAATACTAAGGGCACAGTAAACTTTACCCGAGTGACAGCGACGCTCTCTACTCCTGAATCATTTTTCTTCCCCAAACTTATACTGCCCAAGAAGACGCCAATCCCTTCAGAAGATCCCTTTTTGTCGATCGATGTTAAACCCACGTCGAATGCTATTTCTTGAGGCATCGCATGATCATAGCTGTTATACTGGCCATCTTTCTTGAAGACAACACCTGTTGGGTTGATAATTGCTCCTTTCTCCTCAATAGAATCCTTGGCGTTGGAAACACCTTCAACTATTTGCTCCAATGTGGCCTGAATAAAATCTTTGAGTTCCACTCTTACCTCCTCTAATACATTCCTTTATCACACATAACGGTTGTGAGGCTGACCGCCCCGGTTTTTCAAGGGCCGGTCGTGCCGATGGTTGGACTTTGCTTTTACTCATCCTCGCACTGGGGACGGGGGGGACGTTGGTAAGTTATGTAAGTTATTTTATTTCCGCCCATCCCGATCCTTCTTTGCCCCACCACGGCAACGTGCGTCCTCCCTGTCATCTTGGCCAAAGCGGCCAGTGTGGCCCCCTGTCCTTTCGTGAGCGCAGAGATAGAACTCACGCCGGGCTTTGCTGACCACATGACTCCGATTCGGTCCAACAATCTCTTCTGAACTTACTCCCGCACAATCTGCAACTTCAGCCAAAATCACGGAAGCAGTCTTCAACCACGATCTCCACGCTCTTCAGCCTGACGCCCCCGGTGAGATTCAGGCGCGACTTCATACTCTCCCCTTGGCAGGCGCAGCATAACACGCAAAGTTAATGGGCAACAATAAGAATATGCTCTCGCGCCGCTCCGCTGCTAATACTACTGCCGTGAGCAGGTGACAGCGATGATGTCGATCTCGCCGGAATGAGCACAGGACATGCTGATGGATCTTTCACAGGGGGGGGAGTTCTACTTCCGGAGGATGTCATCGGCAAATAAGGGTTTTGCAGCAGGGGCAGGAAGCAAGAAATCTCCGGCTTTGGCAGCGGGGGCCGCCCCGCCCCCCAGTGGCAAGCCCCCGCTTAGCCGACGCTTTCTGGCCACACGAGGGGGTCGATGCCTATCTCGGCACATGACTTAAGGATGTCATTTCTCACTCCTCTCGACATCCGGTACTCGCCCAGGAGGCGCCCGATTTCTTCCCCCCTGACCACCTCCGCCAGCGCCCCGCATTGTTGGAGGTCCTTGGCGCGTTTCCACTCCTTGTCCGATCCGCTACGTCTCCTGGCGACGAGCAGCTTGTGCAGGAAAAATGTCTCGGGGGATGGGATGGTGACGAGAAAGTCCTCGATCCTGACCGTGCAGGGACGGATGAAGAGAAGGTCGATGAAGGGGAGGAGTTGTGCCGATACTTTCCAGGGACGTATCACTGCAGTGGGCTTGGCGCCGCCCCCGCGACGGTGGCCGATGAACTCGACCTCGAAGGTCCTTGGACGAAGGTCTCGATCCCGGTGTCGTAGTCGGTTATTGGCTCGTAGCCGAGGCGCTCCAGCAATTCCGGGATGGCCTCAGGGGAGGGCGGGACCTTGACGGCGCCGTGAACGGCGAAGTCGACGTCGTTGGTGGCGAAGCCGTACTGCAGGGTGAAGTGCAGGGTGTAGATGAGCATGGGCCAACTGCCGATCAGGAGCCCATGGGGAAAGAAGCCGATTCGGCACAGCTCCTTGAGGAGGTCGCTCACCTGTGGGGGGAACGGGTTCCGGTCCAGGATAATTTCCACTTATTCCCCGTCCTTGCGGCCTTGCGGTCCGCGAGCGAGCAGTGCACGCAGGGTGGCGAGGCGCACCTTGGTCTCCTTCACGACCGCTTTCAGTCGCTTTTTCCTCTCGATCTGCGCTTGCACCTCATCCGCCTGTTCCCGGGCGACGTGAACGAGTTTCACCCCAGCATCGTCACGGTATTTCAGGCAGGGGTAAAGGTATACCTTGCCGTTGCTCACGACCCTGCGCTGGCAGAGGGAGCCCTTGGGCAGGGTCGCGAGCTCCCGGTCTATCCTTTCCATCACGGATTCGCAGCGGGCGCGCTCGGACTCCAGCATCTGGTACACGCTTTCGTCGCTGTACTTGGTTTTTCCGCTCATAGACGTCTTCCTTATTTGTACCACAAGATTACCATGGCTCCGGCATTTGTGGTACAAAATTTTGTTCCACTTCTACCGTTGTTTGCGTCATTTGTCCTTTACACACGGCGAAGATTTAAGCGGCATCTATTGGAAAAAGCGGACAAGGTTGCGCCCGTCCTTTTTCGCTTGATACATCGCCTTGTCCGCCCGTTTAAGGATCTCCTCCATGCTGGTTTCGTTCCCGATGAACAGCACCGCTCCGATGCTCGAGGTGCATCGGTGCTCGACTGTGGTATCTGCGGCACCCTGTCGCTCTCGTATCAGCAAGTATGGCTCGGCTAGCGCGGCGCGGATCTTTTCCGCCACCATGCCGGCATTGGTTCGGGATCGCTGCCCGTCCTCGTTCAACTCGGCGAGCAACACCACGAATTCATCGCCGCCAAAACGCGCCACGGTGTCAGTCTCGCGCACGCAATGACTGATGCGATGCGCCACCTCGACCAGGAGCAAATCGCCCACGTCATGGCCATACCTGTCATTGAGCGGCTTGAAGTTGTCTAAATCCAGGAACATCACGGCACCGTAACAGCGACTGCGTCTGCTTAAGCCAGTTGCCAGACCCAGGCGGTCGATCAGCAGACGGCGGTTGGCGACTTTGGTCAAAGCGTCATATAAGGCCAGATTGCGAACCTGCTCCTCGGCGTGCTTGCGTTCGGTGATGTCCTCCGTTATGCCCATGATTTTTTCGACCCTGCCGTTTTTCTGCTTGATGGGAACAAAGCAGGATGCATAGATCTGCCCGTGCCCCCCGCTCCCCCTGAACTCGAAGTGGTTGGTCTCCCCGCAATAGGCACGACGCAGCAACTCCTCTAACCGCTCCCGATCCTGAGACTCTACTGTCTGCAGATATAAGCCCCCCAGAACCGCGCTTTCCTCTTTGAGCCCCAGCATGGCGAGGCCCGCCTGGTTCATGGAGTTTATCCTGCCGTCCAGGCCTATTTCATGGATGCTCACCGGAGAGTTTTCGATGAGCAGGCGTTGCCTGTTCTCGCTTTCGCGCAGGGCCCGGGTCATCTTTTCCGTTTCCTGCCGGGCCGCTTCAAGTTGCTCGGTCCGTCTGCGCACCTGACCTTCAAGGGTGACCGCCGTCTGGAACAGGTTGAAGTCGGACCCCTGAACGGAAGTGTTGCGCTCGGCGCGATCCATCAGCGCCTTGACGATCTTCTGCAGGCGTGCAATCTCGGCCTGCAGGACCTGCTCCTTTGGCGCGCTCTCCTCATGCATCGCCGTCTCCTGCATCCTCCTCGGCAGCGGCGCCGAGGGCGCATCCGGTGAGGGTTTGGTTCACATGCACCCCTTGGAACTGCTCGCCGTAGCTGCTGAAACCGATGGTGTTGTTGTGCCGGAAGATTTCCGCGACCCGATCCTTTAAGCCGGCGTTCGAGATTTCCAGGTTGCGCAGGATGCAGTCGCAGCCGAAAACCAGTTGAGGCGGCCCGATTTCCTCCCGGATCCGGTCGAAAGTCTGCTCCAGGTTGTGCACCAGATCCACTCCGCGTGCCGCCCTGAGCACCAGCCCCTCTTCGATGGCGCAATAGAAGGTGAGGCTGCCGTCGGGATTGGCCTTCTGGATGGAGCGGACATAATCGGTACCATCCAGCATCACCACGACGGGCGAAGCGGCGAAGCGCACCGAATCGAGCTGATCCAGGTCTACGCCCATCAGCCGGGCGTACTCTGCGGCAGCGGGCAACCCGTTGATCTCGTACACGATGCGCCTGGCGGGATCGGCTTCTGTGACCACCAGCCGTTCCTCCGTGGGGACAAAATGCTGTGTCTTGAATATTCTGAAAGGCAACGAGGTGCTGACCAGGGTCAGCACGGCGCTGTCGCTATGGAAGCGGCCGTCGCCGAAGACGTGGGTGCTGGCAAACTTGAGATCATCACCCGCGGAACCGCCAAACATAGGTATCTTCCCTAGAGCGTAATGCAACGCGTGCGTCACTGGCTCCTCGCGAATGGACATGCCGTCAATGAGCAGGAAGGCGAAGCTGTTGTCCTGATTCGCATGGGGCGCACGGTTTTCCAGTCGCTGTAACAGGGCCTGCGCCAACTCATTCCCCCTGGCAATTTCGAACTGCCCCAGGCGATCCAGCACTCCGCTGACGGCAACGCAACTCCCCGCCCCGAAGCTCGCCCCCGAAAGGGTGTGCGCGCGATATCCGGCGGTGCCGATTTCCCCTGCGGTGGTGCAACCCACCACCTGGACTCCGGCAAAAAGGCGGTTGATCTCGGCGGTCATCACCTCGAGATCGTACTCGCTGGAGCAGAAGAAGACCACCAACTCCATCTCCGGTTGTGCCACCGCCGCATGGAATTCCTCTACCGCCCGGCGTGCCTCCTTTGCACACGACTGTGCCCTAAGGATTCGGTGACTGCTCATATTGACTACCTCCGCTTGTCGATGCGGCTCGGGTCTCGATTACTGCCGGTTCCATTGCGATTCCGTCCCCGGTCTTTCACTTTGTAATTCCGCAACTTGCCTGGAATATTCTAGCACATTCAGTAAAAAAGTACCGAGATCGAAGACGATCAGTTCTGCCAGGCAACTACGACAAAGATTGGCATTATCCAATCGAAGATGGAGGGAATGCCGCGCTACCTCAACCGATGCACTTGTCACTGACACCATTGACTGTGACAGCGAAGCAGTGGGTTCGGTCGACGCTCTTAGAACTCAGTGAGTGTGGAGCGGGTGGAAAACAGAAAAAAGCCGGGCCACCGTGAAAAGGGGGCTCGGCTTTTTGGTTGTCCATTCCTTGCGTGGAACCGACGAAACGCCGGAGGTACGGGATCTTAGGTGCTGGCTTCGCATCGCAGCAAGTCAACTACGCCATGCAGAATGTCCCCGTCCCGCTAGGCTACGTTCTCCAGTCCCGGCGCTGCCGACGCAGGGCATGACCTCGTTGCCGCACTGCCCCCCGTTTGTGCGAAGGCACCGCGTTTCGTCGGTCCGGTCGCTTTCCGGTTTTTCTTGTCCTCGTACATCCGCCTATCTGCCAGAGAGAGAGCGTCTGCAAGTTCATCCCGAGAGTGGGCGACCGCCCCGCCCAGGGAAATGCTAGGAGGCGTTCCACCGTCCCTTTCGGCTCCTGCCAACAAGGAGCGGACCCTCGAAAGTGCGGCTGCGACCGCCGCCGCGTCAGCACCGGGGAGAAGCGCCGCAAACTCGTCGCCTCCGATGCGGCAGACGGAATCGTCCCCTCTAAAGGCTTCGGCGAGCAGACGGGCCACGGTCCGGATCAGCTTGTCTCCACTGGAGTGTCCCATGCTGTCGTTTACCTTCTTCAGGTCGTCCAGGTCAGCAACGATGATCCCTACCGGAAAGTGTCGCCCCCTGCCCAGCCGCTCCAACTCGGCCTCGAAGTACATCCTGTTATATAGTCCGGTAAGGGCGTCATGGACGCTGATATGCTGCAACTGCTGCTCGTACTGCTTGCGCTCGGTGATATCCGTGTTGCTCCCCCTGATTCCGACTACAGCGCCTTTTTCGTCGCGGACGGGGCGGCAGGAGTGGCTTATCCAGCGCTCGTCCCCGGTCCGGGTGATTATCCGCACCTCAAGCGGGTCAACCGAGCCGCAGGAGGCACCCTGCACGTGCCTGGTCCAGGCGGAGCGGTCGTCTTGGTGAATCAGCTCTTCCAGCCCATTGTCCATCGCCGTAAGTTCCGCCCGACTGTAACCGGTGATCTGCTCCGCGGCGGGGGACACGTACAGATCTTGCCCGGAGGGGCTCCTCCAAAAAACCCACGAGGTGGAACTGTCCGAGATGAGCTGGAAAAGCTCCGAGGTATTGTGCAGCTTCTCCTCCCTGATCCGGAGATCTTCTACCAGCCCGTTGAACTCGACCGCCAGATCGTTTATCTCGTCGGTCGTAGCGACCGAAATCGGGGCGGTAGTTTTTCCCCAGCGGCTGGCGATGACCTGCTTCTTCAAACTCAGCAGGGGGTCCACGATCCTGCGCATGGCCAAAGCCATCATCAGGATGTTGAGCACCCCCCCCAGACCCACGATCAACCAGCCGACCCTCTCTACCCGCGCTACCGGAGCGTACACCTCATTAAGCGGATAGTTTGCCGCAAGGATCCAATCCACCGTCGCAAGGCGTTTGAACGCCGCCAGTACATGTTTTCCCCGGCTGGTTGTGGTCTCCTCGGCCCCCTCGAACCCCTTGGTCGCCTCGTCAAAGAGGCGGTCTTTGCCGATCGGCACGTCACGTTGCATGATGCGGCTTTGATCCGGGTGCAGGATCATGGTGCGGTCCGTGCCGAAGATGTAAAAATATCCCTCCTTCCCCACCCTTGCCCGGGCCAGATTTCCCAGGAAATTTTGCCGAAGCAGGTCGAGGCTTCCGCTAAGTATGGCGACGATCCTGCCGGACTCGTCCCTGATGGGAGCGGTCAAAAGCACCACCGGGTGACCGTGCTTCAGTGAGCTTAAGAAGGGCCGGGAAATGTAAGGTCTGCCGGTTGCGATGGTCTTAAGGTAGTAATCCCGGTAGGAAAAATCCATCCCGGTTCGGCTCGGGTTGTGGGCGGTCTCGGCTATGAGGCGCCCTTTTGCATCGAACAGAATGAAGTTGTTGTCAAAGATCATCTGCAAGACCGGAAGCGAGGCGAGGTAACGCTCAGCGGCCACCGGATCGCGGATAACCGATCGTGGCACAACCTTGGCCTGGGAGATCAGGGCGTCTCTGGCATGCGCCAGTTTGTCATCCACCTCCGCCGCCACCCTACTCACCAATTGATACTGCCCGGCCTTGAGGGTCTGCTTGTACTGGTGGGAGTAATACTTGAACACCGCGAAATTGAGCGCGGATGCCAGAACGATAAAGACCGGTCCCAGTTGGCGCACCATTTTCATCTTTATGCTTGTGCTTTTAAAGGCGGACATCTTTATGCACCCTCGCGAACGCGCATTTTACAGACTGCTGATTCTTGCTATCGGCAAATACGCACAGACCATGAGGGAATAATTTTCCGCAGGATATTTGAATACTCGACAGTTCCTGCTGAAATGACAAAGGCTTTTGTTAGAATCGAGAGACAACTGTCGGTCTATGAGTATTCGTCTGGAAGGCAAGGAGAAATGCGACGAGTCGGGGGCATAGTTTCATCTGCGACCGCTGAAGGGGAGCCTCATGGGAGAGCCGATCTGGATACCGTCGAAGGAGCGGGGGCAAAACAACGCCATGTGCCGCTTCATGGGCTTCGCGAACGAGCGGCAAGGCACCCGCTTCGACCGCTACCGCGATCTCTACCAGTGGTCGGTGACCGACATCGCCGCCTTCTGGGGCGCCTTCTGGGAATTCGGCGAGGTGATCGCCTCCCGGGGATACCACCAGGTGGTCGACGATCCGAACCGCATGCCCGGCGCACGATGGTTTGAGGGCGCCAGGCTCAACTTCGCCGAGAACCTGCTGCGCTATCGAGACGACCGGACCGCGATCGTTTTCAAGGGTGAAGGAGCCGATACAAGGCGGCTTAGCTACGCCGAGCTTTACCGCTTGGTGGCATCTCTGGCAAAAGCGCTGAAAAAAGCGGGCGTGGTGCCGGGGGATCGGGTCGCCGGGTTCATGCCCAACATCCCCGAGACGGTGATCGCCATGCTGGCCAGCGTCAGCATCGGCGCTGTCTGGTCCTCCTGTTCGCCGGATTTCGGCATCCAGGGGGTGCTGGACCGCTTCGGCCAGATCGAACCCAAGGTACTCTTCGGCGCCGACGGCTATCTCTACGGCGGCCGGCGCTTCGACACCCTGGAAAAGCTGAGGGGGACCGTGGCACAGATCCCCTCCATCGAGCGGGTGATCCTGGTCCCGTACCTCGACCGCGACCTCCGCTGCGCCGACATCCCTGGCGCCACCTTGTACCGGGAGTTCATCTCCGGCGTCACCCGGGCTGACCGGATCGACTTCGCCCAGCTCCCCGCCGACCATCCGCTTTACATCATGTATTCCTCCGGCACCACCGGCCGGCCCAAATGCATGATCCAGGGGGCTGCCGGGATCCTGCTGCAGCACCGCAAGGAACTCCTGCTCCATACCGACCTGAAAAGGGAAGACACCATCATCTACCTCACCACCTGCGGCTGGATGATGTGGAACTGGCTGGTGAGCGCGCTCTCCGTAGGGGCCACCCTGGTTCTTTACGACGGGAACCCCTTCCACCCGGATCCGGGTCTCCTCTGGCGGCTCGCCGAGAGCGAAAAGATCACCGTCTTCGGCACCAGCGCACGCTACCTCAACTCACTGGAGAGTTCCGGCACCCGCCCCGGCCGGGAGTGCGACCTCTCTTCGCTTCGCACCATCCTCTCCACCGGTTCGCCGCTGTCCGCCGAGGGGTTCCGCTACGTGTACCGAGAGATAAAATCAGACCTCCAGCTCGCCTCCATCTCGGGAGGCACCGATCTGAACGGCTGCTTCGCGCTGGGAGATCCGACCGGTCCGGTCTATCCGGGGGAGTTGCAGTGTCGCGGGCTGGGCATGCGTGTGGAGGTTTATAACCCGGCAGGAAAGCCGGTGGTGGGCGAGCCCGGAGAGCTTGTCTGCAGCGCCCCCTTCCCTTCCATGCCCCTTTACTTCTGGGGCGATCCCGACGGCGCCAAGTACCGGAGCGCCTATTTCGAGAAGTTCCCGGGGGTGTGGGCCCACGGCGACTGGTGCACGCTCACAGAAACGGGGGGCATGATCATCCACGGCCGCTCAGATGCCACCCTGAATCCGGGAGGGGTCCGGATCGGATCGGCGGAACTGTACCGCGTCGTGGAGACCTTCCCGGAGATCGCCGACAGCATCGTGGTAGGGCAGCGTTGGCAGGGAGACGAGCGGGTCATCCTCTTCGTCCGGCTAGCCCCCGGTGTCGGTTGCAGTGAAGAGCTGAAGGAAAGGATCAGGCAGCGCATCCGGGAGGAGATCTCTCCGCGCCACGTGCCGGCGAAGATCATCCCGGTCGCGGAGATACCGTACACCGTCAACATGAAGAAGGTCGAGCTGGCCGTGCGCAGCGTGATTCACGGGGAAGAGGTGACGAACCGCGACGCTCTGGCGAATCCGGAGGCGCTTGAGCTGTACCGCGATCTCGCCGAGCTTCAGGATTAAAACCATTGGCACGGAGACAATCTGAGCACATCTGAGAAGATCTAAACCCGAAACAAGGTAACACCTACTTCTACACTCTGCGGGGAGGGACGTAGTGGCGGAAGACCACTAAATCGGCATGGTTTTAGTTCCTGCCGCGCTCGGATTCCCTCAGATTTTCTCCGTGCCAATGGTTTGCCTTTGCCTTTGTCACATCGGCACGAAGTACACGTCGGTCGGCTTGAACTTGCAGTTGCGCAGGAAACGCGCCCGGATCGGCATGCCGATTTTCACTTCCTCGGGTTTGGCTCCGATCAGGCGCGACAGGAAAAGGGTGTCGACCCCGTCGAACTCGACCATCACCAGTGTGAACGGGGTCTCCTTCAGGAAGGCCTCGCCGCCGAAATGACAGGTGGTGAAGGTATGCACCCTCCCCTCCCCGGGGATCTCGACCCACTCGGTCGGCTCGCCGCATTCCATGCAGTGGCCGCGCGGCGTGGCGTAACGCCTGCCGCACCCCGTGCAGTGACTCCCCATCAGCTTGCCCTTGGTGAGACCGACAAAGAACGGGGAGTCCTGGGCATAGGAGTGCAGGTAGTCGACTTCGTAGTGATGCTTGATGATGATGGGATCGGTGTTGAAGAGGATGGTCCCCCCTTCCGTCTCCGGCAGCTTGGCGTTCCTGTCCATATCACACCCTCTCCATGATCGATACGGTGATGTAGGTTCCGGTCCCGGCATGGCTGTGAATCAGCCCGCGCCGCGGATCGGGAAGCTGCAGGGTGGCATCCTTCAGATGCTTCTCGATGGTCCCCTGCAGTTGCCAGAAGGCAAAAACGGCCTGCATGAGCCCGGTGGCGCCCACGGGATGACCGCAGGCCAGCAGGCCTCCGGAGGGATTCACCGGGAGCGGGCGCCACTTCCCGGACCCCGAAAAGCTCAGGCCGTAATCGAGGTTGGGCATGAAGGGAGCCCCGGAGTCTACGAAACTGCCACCCTCTCCGTAACGGCACAGCCCCAGATCCTCGCAGGTCTGGATCTCGGAGGAGGTGTAGGCGTCGTGCAGCTCCACGAAGTCGAGTTCCTGCCCGGGATCGTTGATTCCGGCCATGCGGTAGGCGTTCTGGGCCGCCACGCGCCCCCCGCGGAACGAGTGCACTCCCGGATACTTCAGATCTGCGTACTCTTCGCGGTTTTCGTGGGGCAAAAGTATCACCTCGCCATGGGGGCGATCGGCCATGCGCATGGCATCGGTGCCGCTCCCGACTCCGGTCACCCGCACCGGTGTCCCGCCCAATTTCTGGGCCATCTCCTCCGAAGCAAGGATAGCCACGGCCGCCCCGTCGGACATCTGGCAGCAGTCCAGGATGGTCAGAGGCTCGGCAACCATCAGTGCCGCGCGGACATCCTCTACGGTGAGCCTCCCCGGCCGCTGCGCGTAGGGGTTGTAGACCGCGTTCAGGTGGTTCTTGATGGCGACCTTCGCCATCTGCTCCACCGTGGTCCCGAACTCGTGCATGTGGCGGTTCACCATCATGGCGTAATAGCCGGTGTAGAAACCTCCCACGGGATAGTCGAAGTTGGTGTCGGAGGCGAGTGCTATGAACTCGTTCCCCTTCCAGGTATTGACCCGGCCCATGGTCTCGAACCCCATGGCGAGGCAGACCTCCATGCGGCCGGAGGCAACCGACTCCCAGGCCGACTGAAAGCAGAGCCCCCCCGTCGCCCCTCCCCCCTCGACCCGGCGCGACGGCTTGGGGTTCAGCCCCAGGTAGTCCTGCACCATCGCCCCCGCCATGAGCTGCCTGGTGAAATGGTCCGAGAAGTAGGAACAGACGCTGCCGTCGATCCGGTCGCGGCTCAACCTCGGAAGGTCGGCCAGGGCGTAATCGAAGGCGTCCTTCACCATGCGGCGGAAATCGGTCTGGGGCAGCGCCTTGGCGAACTTGGTGATCCCCCCCGACACCATGTAGACAGGTCTCATTTCCTTACCCCCTATTTTTCGCCCCGAAGGCTTTCCACTCCCATCCCCCTCTTGTCCTACCCTTGAAGGGGGAGGGACGTGTGGCGGAAGATCGTCGCTAATCGGCTAACTTAATGGCAGTGAAGGTCAGGGTGGGGATGGGTTCAGAAGCGAGCGCGCGATCACCAGGCGCTGGACCTCGGAAGTCCCCTCGCCGATCTCGCACAGCTTGGCCTCCCGGAAATAGCGCTCCACCGGGAAGGCCCTGGTGTAGCCGTTGCCGCCGTGCATCTGGACCGCCTTCAGCGCCGCACGCATGGCCGCCTCCGAGGCGTACAGCTTGGCCATGGAGGCCTCCCTGGCATAGGGCGCCCCGCGGTCCTTGAGCCGGGCCGCCCTCAGCGTCAGGAGCCTGGCCGCGTCGATCTCCGTCGCCATGTCGGCGACCATCCACTGCAGCGCCTGGAAATCCGCGATGGGGTGACCGAAGGCGTGGCGTTTGCGCAGATAGATGAGGCTCTGCTCCAGGCAGGCGCGCCCGATCCCGAGCGCCATCGCCGCCAGGCCGATCCTTCCTGCCGCGAGAACCTGCATCGCCTGGGCGAAGCCGTCGTTCCTGGCGCCAATCAGGGCCTCCTGGGGCAGCCGGACACTTTTCAGAAACAGCGCCACCGTGTCGCTGGAGCGGTAACCGAGTTTGTCCAGGTTCTTCCCCTTCTCCAGCCCCTCAGCCGCGCCGGGAACGATGAAGGCCGAGATCCCCTCGCCCCCCTTTGCCGGGTCCGTCAGCGCCATCACCACCAGGACAGCTGCCCGGGAGCCGTTACTTATGAAGTATTTGTCGCCGTCCAGCCGCCAGCTGCCGTCGTCATCGTAAACGGCTCTGGTCTTTATGCCCGCGGCGTCGCTTCCCGCTTCCGGTTCGGAGAGCGCCCAGGCTCCCAGCTCCTGGCCGCTCGCCAGCGGGGTCAGAAAGCGTTCCTTTTGCTCGTGGGAAGCGAAGGCCTCGATGTGGGTTGCGCAAAGCGTGTGCGCCAGCAGGGTGATGGCGACCGACGCGTCACAGCGCGCCAGTTCCTCTACGACGGTGACGTAACTCACGAAATCGCTGCCGCCCCCGCCGTAGCTGACCGGCAAGGGGAGGCCGAAGAGCCCCATCTCCTGGAGTTTTTTCACCGGCTGGGCCGGGAACTCTCCGCTGGCATCCCGCTGCGACGCTCCCGGCGTCAGCTCGCGATCGGCAAACTCCCGGACCCTTTGTTGCAGCGATCTCTGCTCTTCGCTCAGTTCGAAATCCATGGCCCGCCTCCAAATCCCGCTATCAGATTCAATCAGCTCCTCGGCCTACAGCTCCCCGTTTCCTTACCGTACCTCAGTTATGGCACCTGGCTCACAGCCATGCTATCAACCTTAGTTCGGGTCAATTATCAATGGGAGGACGCTGCCGCCTTCAGATCCGGAAAGAGTAAAAATTAGCATGGTACACCCCTTTGTCAAACCAGTGGGTTGGCGTGAGACTGGACTCACTGCGCCCTTAGCTTAGTTCCCGGTTCATGCTTGAGTAAGCCCTCAACGACGAAGAGTTTGGCATGCACTTTCAGTCTCAGTTCAACCGGCTATCCCTCCATACAGAAAGGGCCTACAGCTTAACCGCCGTAGGCCCTTTTCATTTTAAACTTTTGCTACTCATCAATTTACATAATTTACCAACGTACCGCCTGCCACGTCCCGTCTGCCAACGCCTGGCACAATGGTTTATCCGATATCGCTCGTTTCTAAGGCACAAGCTTCCGATAAAAAACGACACCGACCCGTTCGATGTGTTCACGCAGGTCCAGATTTTCAATCCGGTGAAAAATGGAGAGGTCAATCTGGTAGGGAAGCAGCAGGTCGTCCAGTTCTTCGTCAATTATGCCCAATTCCAGTGAGGTCAGGGATTCGCCAAAAAGCGTCAAATCGATGTCAGAACCGGGCTTGAAGTGGCCCGTGGCCCGCGATCCGTATAGCATTGCCTTTTCGACGAGGGGGTGACGGGCAAAAACTCTGCAGATGCTTTCGATGGTTTGCTCTTTCAATCCGTACCGCATCAATCGCTCTCGACTTGAGCTGCCAGCGTGGTAAATTTGCGCGAAAACTGTTCAAATGCCGGATAAAATCGCTCGAGTATTTTGCCGACGATGTCCTCGGCCGTTTCCTGATTGTAGGTATGGGAGCTGAGATTGCGCGCCTTGATCATCTCCATCCAAGCCTCGCCATCATCGACCAGGCCGTTTTTGAAGGCCAGCCTGGTAGCGTCTTTTGAGCCGATAATGCCCACTATACCCTTTTCTTCCAAATAGTCCTTCAAGACATTCCATGCCAACTCATGGGTGAACTCGAACCCCTGAATCATGCCTTGCTCTTCAAGATTGGAAAGATCGCGCGTTTGAGCCAATTCCACGGCCTCTGTCAGGGTTTGCAACGCTCTAAGATAATTATTGAAGCGCTGTTTCCAGCGAATGTCCTCAGGCATGACCTTAGCCTCCTTTACTCCATCCAGGAACAGTGCCATAACCTAGCACAAAGCACGCCCAAAAGTCGATATTCTTCCCTATTCTTCGAAGCTAATCGCCAAGGGTGCAACCGCTTGGTGAAATCGCCATCGGTAGAGAAATACCACACCACGCGGTCCGGCCATGGAAATTCGCCCCCGGCCGGAACAGTGCATTGAATGGGGAAGAGAGGCAGGATTTAGTTTCTACGAAGAGGATCGCTATGACCTGCCGCCTTACCACTATGGATTGCTCTTCAGGAAGCCTCCTGCGTAAGAAGTAGCTGCTACTCCTGGCCAATCATTGGCCTAGTTTTCTTGCTATGAAGATGACCAGCATGCCGGACAGCATGGCGGCGAGCGTGTTGCGCGAACGCAGCGCCACGATTGCGGTCAGCGCCGTGGCCACCACCCCCCATATTCCTTCGGAGACGATCGAGGGGACTACCAGTGAGAATAAAAGGGCGCCGGGTAGCGCATCCATCCCCTGCCGGAAACGACCCGCTCGCGGGAAACGCGCCGCCAGAAGCAGCCCGCCCAGGCGCAACGCGTACGTCACAACGGCGGCCAGGCCGACTGCCACCAGGACCTGTGTCTCAATTGCCGCAGGCATCTTTTTCCCCCTTGTCGCCGGCGGGCTCGCACGGTCTCGACATTGCGGCTATGGCTCCCGCCAACCCTCCGACGACGATGTACCACTTTCCAGGCAAAGATTCGTGCGCCAAATAGGCCGCTCCCCCCGCGACGATCCACGGCAGGATATCCTTCTTTCCGCGCCACAATCCGACCGCCAGCGCAGAGAAAACGGCGGTGAAGGCGAAATCGAGCGCGTAAACTTCCGGCCTCTTGATAAGCCCGCCTCCCAGAAGGCCGACCAGGGTGCCGCTACTCCAGGCGAGATACAGGAAGACTCCGCCTCCGAACAGAAACCAGGTGGTTGCTCTGCCTCGACGCTGCTCCGACATGGTCACCGCCCAGTTCTCGTCGGCTACCAGATGCATTACGCACATCTTGTGCAGAAAGCCGCGACCGGCAAAAAGGGGCTCCAGGGACGCGCCGATCAGCAGGTAGCGCAGGTTGATCACCAGAACGGCCAAGGCCATTTCCAGTATGGGGAGATGCCCCGACCACATGTCGACCATGACAAACTGGGCGGCTCCCGCAAAAACCGCCGAGTTCATGTACATCATGTCCAACCAGCTCAGCCCTTTCTGAGAGGCGAGGACCCCAAGCACACTACCGTAGGCCATGGCACTGGCAGCAACAGGCACATTTGCCCGGGCACCTCTCAAAAAATCAGACTTCCTGTCCTTCATAGAGCCACTTCCCACTGTTTTGGGTCACCGTCTAAAAATCTGTCACACTCACAATGGCTGACCCTATCACACTCGGCTTACCTGCAAAAGGTACAGATGGTCCATTATTTATGGTGTTATTGCTTTAAAAAATGGTCGGGGTAAGGTTTGCTTCATTGTGGCAACGGACGAAGCGATCAGATGGAGACGTAGTCGAGGTTATAGTGGTCGCGGAATATCCATAGGAAGGTGCTGACGCCCTGGAGGGCTTGCCGGAATCGCTCCCGCTCTTTGTCTGTCATGGTCTCCGGGTCGACATGGTTTGCCGCTTCCCGGTCCGCCAGCTGTTCCTGCAACTGCCGCTGCAGGCGGAGCTGGATCAGATAGCAGAATGCTGCTTCTATGATCTCCAGGTCATGACCGGAAATGACGCCCAGTTTCCTTAGTTGCCCTAATTTGTCCCAGGTGTTCCCGCCGATGATGCCTGCTTCAAGGGCCAGCAGAGTCGCGCCGGCGGCAATGGGGAAGATGCCGGATTTCTTGAGGTCTACCTTGCCCCTGTGCTTCCCGCTCGACTCCACCCTGATCCGTCCAAAAGTGGTGAACGGCGACGGGAAACGCACCACATGGCAGGCCATGTTGGTGAAAAAAGTGCCGCTTCGCTGGACGGTGGCGAGGATCTGGTCGCGCAGTCGCAGGCCCAGAGCGTGGTCGCCATGCAGTGTCCGGAGGTCCTGTAACATGCCGAAATTCAACACGTGCTCGGGAGTGGGGGCGCTGATCCACTGGCGCACAAGTTTGTTCCATTCGGTGAGACTGTGGCGCCACTGGGGGGAGCTGGCCATGATGTTGCCCGGGCAACGGGGCACACCGATGGTCTCCAGGGCCTGAACCAGTCGGTCGGCGAACCGTATCACCTCGCACAGTTGTTCCGGCGGCAGATCGTCGGCGCAGACGATCGCGTTGTCCTGATCGGTACGCAGGGTCTGCTCGCCCCGCCCTTCGCTGCCAAGGACGAGGTATGCCGCCCCGGCGGGGAGGCGGATCCCCTCGTCGCTTGCCAGCAGTGCGATCAGCCGCAAGGTGATGGCGTCGTTGAACCCGGAGATGAGCCGCACGATGCTTTCGATCCGGATCTGCCCCGTCAGGGCGAACCGCACCAGGTCGACTATCCTCTGGCCGAGCCGACGCAGTTGCTCGATGGACTTGGCCTGCTCGATTTCCTGGTACAGGTACAGGGGCGCACTGCTCTGGAGTTGCAGAAGTTCGGTGGCGTTGACGATGCCGACGATGTTCCCCTCCTCCCCCACTACACCCAGGTGAAAGAGGTTGTGCCGGGTCATCTTGAGCACCGCCTCAAAGACGTAGTCCTTCAGGCCGATGGTGTCCGGCCCATTCCCCATGTTGTCCCGGAGCTTGCGACCGGGCCCCGCGCCGCCGCGATCCGCCATGAACCTGCGCAGGTCGCGGATGGAGAACACCCCGAGCGGAGGTCCGTCGTCGCCAACCACGACCGCCGTGACATCATGCTCTTCCATGAGCCGGGCCGCGTCGATTACATCCATGTCCGGCGGGCAGACGATGACAGGGCCCTTGCACACAGTTTCGATGCGGAGGCACAAGAGACTTTCCCCCGCAATTCCTTTGTTCGGCATGGTCCCCCCAACCCCAACTGAAGTTCTACGTTCTACGTTCTACGTTCTACGTTCTACGTTCTACGTTCTACGTTCTACGTTCAACGTTCTACGTTCTACGTTCAACGTTCTACGTTCAACGTTCAACGCTAACCCATCCCCACCCCGACCCTCACTGCCATTAAGTTAAGGAACTTGAGCCCCTATCTGTCTTGACAAAGCGGTCCCCGCCCCCGGAGGGGGAGGGTCCGTAGGGGCGAATAATCATTCGCCCCTACTCCGGTTCTTCGCTGAAGCCGCTAGTCTTCCCCCCTCCCAGCCTGGGGGGAGGAGTAAGTCAGTAGCGGGTAAAGCTCTTAACTTAATGGCAGTGACCCCGCCCCTCCCCTTGAAGGGGAGGGAGGTTACCCCGTTGCCCGTATCCTTCGTGCAACGTTATTGTTTTCGAGGCCACGTTCAGCTTTTCAACGTAGAACGTAGAACGTAGAACTGATTCTCAGACGAGCGGAACGGTGAATGAGAACACGGCGCCGGCCCCGAGCTCGCTCTCGACCCAGATCCGGCCTCCCATACCCTCGACGATCTCCCGGGAAATGGTCAGCCCCAGCCCAGTGCCTAGGGGGTGGGATTTCTGGGGGTCCCGCACCTGGTGAAAACGCTCGAAAACCTGCTCCAGCCGGTCCGCCGGGATGCCCGGGCCTTCGTCCGCCACGCTGATCAGGGCAAAGCCTTGCTGTTGCCGACTGCTGAGCCGGATCGCCCCCCCCTCGGGCGAGAACTTCACGGAGTTGGCGACCAGGTTGGTGAGCACCTGGTGCAGCCGGTCCGCGTCGGCATGAACCGGCGGCAGGCCGGCTTCGATTTCGCTGGAGGCGTGAATCCCTTTTTCGGCCATGAGCGGCTGGGTGGCGCTGAGAGCCCTGGCAAAGACCGTTTCCAGATCCAGGGGCTCGGGCTTCAGGTCAAGCCGGCCGGCTTCGATCCTGGAGAGGTCGAGCAGGTCGTTGATCATGCGGGTGAGCCGCTCCGCCTCGTTGTTGATGATGCCGACGAATTTCTTGCGCTTCTCGGGGTCGTCCACCTCGTAGCGCAACAGGATCTCGGAGAAGGAACGGATCGAGGTGAGCGGGGTCCGCAACTCGTGGCTGACCGTGGAGAGAAAGTCGCTCTTCAATCGGTCCAGCTCCAGCAGCCGCGCGTTGGCCTGCTCCAGCTCCGCCGTGCGCCGGGCCACCTTCTCCTCCATGGCGTGGCTGTAGGCCTGCACCTCGCCGTAGAGCTGCGCGTTGACCGCCGCCATGGCGAGCTGGTTGGCCAGCACGGCGAACAGCTCGACGAACTCGCTGGTGAAGTGCATCGGTCCGCGGGTGGCGTAGCCGGTGAGGACGCCGATCACCCGTCCCTCGTAGATCATCGGGGCGTGAATGAAGGCGCTCACCGGCAGTTCCCGGGTCAGCCTGGTTATAAGCAGGGGTTTGTCTATATCCCGGGTGTCTCCCACCACCACCGGCTGGGCCTCCAGAAAACAGGTACCGAAATATGTGTCCCGGGTAGGGGCCATGGCGGACGCCGCCACGTACGCGGCACTGAGTCCCACGTGGCTGCGGATGCGCAAGGTGCCATCTTCACCCATGAGCCGGACCCCCAGGTGCTCGAAGCCGAACTCGCGCTTGATCAGGAGCAGCACCTCCTGCAGCAGCGTGTCGAGGTCGAGACTGCGCGACAGGGCGCGGGAGGCCTCATGCAGCACCATCAACTCGCGCAGCCGCCGCTCCAGGGTATCCTGCCCCTCGGCCAGGGTCTTGGAAACTCCGCCGAAGACGTCCAGAATCTCCACGACCCGCTCCCTGGGCCAGGTCTGCGTGCTGTCGATGATCATCCGGGCCGACTTGGCTCCCAGGGCGCTCGCCAGGCAGCGCTCGGCGGCCTCGAGGAGCACCTGCGGCGAGGCATGGTCCGGAAGAACCCCCAGCACCTCCCGCGCCGTGCCGGCACCGACGAATCGGGTCAGGAGCCCTTCGAGATCCGCCCTGGTGGCCCACGCCGCCGGCAAGCCTGCGCGCTCCCCATCCCCCTCCCCCGACTGCCGGGACAACAGGCTGAAGACGAAATAGGCCCCCACGTTGAACACCAGGCTCCAGATCAGCGCGTGGGTCCAGGTGTCGAATCCCGCCAGTCCGAACAGCGCCCGAGGCCGCAGCAGTTCCATGCCCCACGGCCCCAGGCTCAGGAAGGAGGCGTCCACCCAGCCCGAATCGGCGAAGCTCGGCAAGAGCAGCGTGTAGGTCCAGACGGCAAACCCGGCCAGAAGCCCCGCCAAGGCGCCGGTTCGGGTGCCCCCCTTCCAGCACAGGCCGAAAAGGACGGCGGGTGCGAACTGGAATACGGCGCAAAAGGACAAAAGCCCGGTGGCGACCAGGGTATGGGATTCGCCGATGGTGCGCTTGAAGGCATAACCCAGAAGGACCATGCCCAGGATGACGGCCCGCTTGGTGTACAGGAGGGGGCGGGCCAGATCGACCCCCTCCGGGCCGCCCAGACCGCGAAAGCTATGGAAAAGGTTCCCCAGCACGGCCACGCCGGAGTGATGCAGAATCATGGTGGCGAGTGCGACCGCCTCGACGATCACCATGCTGGTCGCAGCCGAGAACCCGCCCAGGTAGGCAAGAAAGGCGAGCCCGGTGTGACCCTGCGACAGCGGCAGGGAGATCATGAAGAAATCCGGGTTCAGCGCCCCGCCGTACAGGCGCCCTACCAGGGCCACGGGGAGCACCAGCAGGTTGATGAGAAACAGGTATGCGGGAAAGGCCCAGGCCGAGGTGCGCAGGTGCCCTTCCCGCACGTTCTCGACCACCAGCATGTGAAACTGGCGGGGGAGCAGGATCACGGCCGAGGCGGAAAAGATGCTCAGGGTGACCCAGGCGGGGATCGAGGTACCCGACTGGCTGCCGAGCAGGAACAGCTGCGAGAGCTGCGGGTCGGCGAGGGCGCGCTCGAAAACCACCGTAAGCCCGCCGCCGATGCCGAAGGTGATGTAGAGACCGAGCACCAGAAACGCCCCGAGCTTCACGGCGCTCTCGAACGCTATCGCCGCGACCATCCCCTCGTGGCGCTCGGTGGCGATCAGGCTCCGCGCCCCGAAGAGCCCGGCGAAGAGGGAGAGCCCGAGGGCGGCCCAGAAGGAGGCGTCGTCCAGGATCCCCGAGGCGGGGGCCCTTCCGGTGAGGAGATCGAAGGTGTATCCGATCGCCTTCAACTGGAGCCCGATGTAAGGGGTGATGCCGATCACCATCATGACGGTGGCCAGCCCCCCCAGGAGCCATCCCCTGCCGTACAGGACCTCGAGCAGGTCCGGCAGGCTGGTGACCCCCTCGGCGCGGCAGAAGCTCACCAGCCGCCTGAGCAGGGACGGCCCCAGCAGGAAGATCAGGGTGGGGCCGAGATAGATGGCCAGGAAACCCAACCCCGTGGAAGAGGCCTGCCCGACACTGCCGTAGTAGGTCCAGGAGGTGCAGTAGACAGCCAGGGAAAAGCTGTACACCCAGGGGTTGTCCACCGGGCTGCGCCCCTGCGCCCTCGCGTCGTCCGCGGCGTAGGCGATGGCGAAGAGGACCAGGAGATAGCCGACGCAGAGGGTGGCGACCGTGAGGGTATTCACCGTTTGTCCCTCCGGGCCAAGAGCCAGCCGGCCAGCACCAGGCCGCCCCATACGGTGAAGAGGTAGAGGGGCAGGATCGGGATGCCGAGGACGCTTCCCGGCCGGTTGAAGGCGCCGAGCAGAGGAGGGTACAGGGCTGCCAGGCCAACGGCAAAAAGTGCGGCGAGCCGACGCGCGGTCAGATCCATGTCGATACCTCCTTTGTCAGATGCCGGATGAGGCGAGAATCAGAATCGGGACGACTGCCAGCGCAGCAGCAGGTTCGTGTCGCAAAAGGCCTTGGCCTCGGCCAGGGTGCGCACCCCGCGCGCCGGGAGGAGCGCCATGAGACCGAGGAACACCTGCGCTGTGGCACGGGCGTCTCCCAGTGAGGTATGCCGCCCCTCGATGGTGACCCCCATGCGTTCAGCCATGGCGTCGAGGCTGTGCCCCTCGGTGCCGCTGTGCAGGCCGACGGAAAGAAACAACGTGTCGAGGATCGGGTTGTCGACCTGGGGGAGCCCCGCCTCGGCCGCGGCCATGTCGAGGCACTTTTTGTCGAAGGCCGCGTTGTGCGCCACCAGCACCGAGTCGCCGATGTACTTCACGAATTGCGGGTACACCTCGCTCATGGAGGGCGCGTCCAGCACCATGTGATCCTCTATGTGGTGAAAGACCACCGATTCCGCGGGGATGTGGCGCCCGGGATTGACCAGGGTATGGAAGATGTCGGCGTTTTGCACCCGGCCGCGCCTGATGCGCACGGCGCTGATGCTGACCACCTTGTCCCCCTGGGAGATCTGCAGCCCCGTGGTCTCCGTGTCGAACACCACGTACTCGAGATCCGGGAGGTCCGCCCGGAGCAGATCTTCCCGCTCCAGGACCGGCCGCGGCAGGAAGAGATCGAAATCGTAAAACTCCGGCTCTCCCTCTACCAGGCCGGTGCCGCTGCGCGCCAGGGAGGCCGCGCTGGACGGCAACAGGGCAAGCCGCACCTCGAGGGAATTCCCCAAGGACCGGGTCCAGAGTTCGCCCCGGTTTCTGCGCACCGTCTCTCCCAGAGAGAGCGGCTCCTCGCCGGCGGGGGAAACCTGAAGCGATTCCAGTTCGGCCGGGTTGCCGTGAAAGGTCCCTTGGACCCGAAAGGTGGTCACCACCGAACCTTCCTCCTCCCGAAGGTTCGCCTCGACCGGCAACCTGCCGGTATTCCCCTGTTCGATCCAGCCCAGGATGCAGCGCAGCGAGGCCACCCAGGAGAAAGGCTCGACCAGCACCAGGGGGACCGGGCCGGCGGCCTCGACGGCGACGGAGATCCCCGTGGCCGCGGCCAGTGCCTCTTCCAGGAGCTCGCCGGGATGGGAAGCGATGGCGGGCCAGCGAGAGGTCCGCGCCGCAGCGGCGGCGTCCTCCATGGCAAGGATCCGCTCGGTGAGACGCGCCAGTTCCTCCGCCAGCGCCGTGAGAAAGGCCTGCTGTTTCTCCGCCGACATGTCCCGGTGCCGTTGCAGGGTCTCCACCAGCGTGCGGGAGGTAGCCACCGGCCCCCTCAAGAGTTGAGGCATCTCCTGCAGGGTCTCCTCGAACTGTTTCCCCTCCCGTGTGGGGGCGCTCAGATCGCAAAACACCAGCAGGAATCCGGCCCGTTCGCCCTCGGAGCCCGGAATGACGGAGAGGGAGCCTTTGAGGAGTTTGCCGCCGCTCAAGGGGAGGATCACCTCTTCCACCGCCTCGCGCCCCGGAGCCCACGCTTTGCGCAGCCGTTTCAGGTGAAAACCGAGCCGGTCGCTCGGGAAGATGCTCGACAAGGCGGCGCCGATCCCCGAGGTGAACCCCTGATCCAGGATGATCCTGGCCCTGGGGTTCATCAGGATGATCTCCCCGGCCTCGTTGGCGACCACCACCCCGTCTACCATGGTGCGGAGCACGGTTGCCAGCCGATTGCGTTCTTCCTGTACCGTCCGCGTCGCTTCCGACACGCGCCTTTCGAGTTCCTGGTAGACCTGCCCCAGCTTCTCGGCCATCAGGTTGAACTCGAGGGCGAGTTCCTCCATCTCGTCGCCGGTGTCGATCTTGATCCTGTGGTCCAGATTGATGCGGGAGACGATCTCCGCGCCGCGCCGGATCTCGGCTATGGGGCGCATATACTGGTCCGCCAGCCGCCACGCGGTGGTGGCGACCACGAAGGCGAAGATGGCCAGGAACAAGGCGGCCTGGAGGCTGACCGAGTACAGATGCTCGAACACCTGGGAAGCCGGTTGCACCACGGCGAGGTACCAGTTGCCGGGGGGGGAGGCGCCCGGTATCTGCACCGCTTTGACGCCGGCGTAATAACTCTCGCCGTTGCTTCCAAAGCTGACCCAGCCGGTATCCCCGTATGGCACGGGGGGGAGCGGGACCTGGGGGTTTCCCGCCAGGCGGCGTCCCTCGGCGCTAAGGAGCAAAACGGAACCCAGCTCTCCCTGGAGCGACAACTCGGCGTGCTTTTGCAACAGCAAGGCGGCGACCTTGGGTACCTCGGCCGGGCCGACCTGCCGGTTCCGGTATAACTCGGCCCGCAGGTGCTCCGCCAACTGTCCGGCTTCCTGGGAAAGCCGCCGTCCCTGGATCTCTTCCACGTCGTTGCGGACCACGAAGAACAGGGTCGTCAGCGCGGCCAACAGCGGTATCAGCGCAAGGCCCAGGAGGGAAAGTACCAGCCGGCGGCGCAGGCTGTTGCTTCTGTGGTGCGTGCCTGCCTTGAGATCAGTCGTCATGACTCAAGCAGGGCGCGGATCTTGCCGAGCAGTTCATCGGCCGCAAATGGTTTGGTCACGTATTCGTCCGCCCCCATCTCGATTCCCTTCTTCTTTTCCAGGGCCTGCCCCTTGGCCGTGAGCATGATCACTTTCGTTGCAGCCAGATCCTCGCGTTCCCGCAGGATTCGGCACACCTCGTAGCCGCCTTTCCTGGGCATGTTCACGTCCAGGAGGATCAAATCCGGGTGTTCCCGCTCGGCCACTTCCAGCGCCTCATCTCCGTCCCGCGCTGTGTGGACCTGGTACCCTTCCATCTCCAGGATGAACTCGATGGACATCAAGATGTTTGGTTCGTCATCCACGGCAAGTATTTTTTTCATTGCATTTCCCCTGATCCATAACTAGCAGAAACGTATCGATGGAAGAAGTTACTGTAGTCGAAGCTGAAAAACTCAAAATGGTCTTAGGCTGGCAATAGGGTCGCTGATTATCTCAGCTGGGGTCATTCTGTCAGGAATGTCCCGTCTGAATAGCTCTCTGATAAGAGCCCAATCTTTATAGTTCAGAAGGTGCCTTGTGAGATTGTACGCCAGAATTGGTCTTCATTCAACCAACAGCAATTTGGCCATCATTGGTAGTGATGGGAAACGCATCGTCTAAGAAGCTGCCTGACCGCCTCGAGCTTGATCCCGCATTTTCGTTTCAACTGCGCCCGCCTGAGCAGGCTGAGTGTGTCCCCGATAAAATGGGGAAATGCAAAAGGGACTGGCGTTCGCAATCTTCTCGGTCATATTCCTGCTGGCGGGATATCTCGGCATAAAGGGGTGGTTCTTCGAGGGCGCGGACCTGACCTTGAAGCAGAAATATAATGTCGCCGTCCTTGTTCTCATGGCGCCAGCTTGTTATATTGCCAACGTCGTCGATGCATACAAGTCCAGCATCAAAGGGCGCAAACCATACTAGCGACTGCAAAGGGGCGCCCGGGAAAGGGTAAAGATGCAGTCCGAGTCCCATGAGGAGGTGCCTTGAAGGATTTTGAATCCATCTACCACGAGTTCCATCCCAGGATTTCCCGGTATATCGGCAAACTGCTGTCTGACGATGCAGCTCCCGATGTCACCCAGGCTGTCTTTCTCAAAGTCAGCAAATCGCTGGATACCTTGCGGGACGAGGCTTCCCTTTCGGCCTGGATCTATCGCATTGCCACCAACCTCGCTCACGATTACGCCACTTCATCCCTGGCAACACAAAAGCGCTCTGAGTTGCTGCTTGACGAGGAGAGTTCGATCGACGACTTCCCCGATGAGGACCGGCAGGGGACGGAGAGCGAGTATATCCGGCGGGAGATGAACGCCTGCATCAGGGGTGTCGTGGAAGAGTTGCCGAAGAACTACCGCACCGTCCTGATCCTGAATGATTTCGAGGAGCTTTCCAATGCCGAAATAGCGGAGGTGCTCGATCTCAGCGTCGAGACCGTTAAGATCCGGCTGCACCGTGGGAGAGCCGCTTTGCGGAGCGCCATGACCTGCCAGTGCGAGTTGTACCACGATGATCGCAACGAACTGATGTGCGACCGCAAGGGGTAGATGTTCTTATAATAGGCGCGAGATAGATGAAAGCATCGAGGATTTGCTACTCGGCAAAATACCTGGGCTCTCGGATGATTTTATGTTGTTACATTTTATATTGACGCGCCTTATTTACGTTGTTACATTTAAGCCATGATCATTGAGTTCGATACGGTGAAACGTGAAAAGACCCTGCTGGAGCGCGGGCTTGATTTTGCTGATGCCGACAAGGTTTTTGCCGGTATTCACTTCATCGCTCGCGATAATCGGGTTGACTACGGCGAGGAACGCTTCATCACCGTCGGATTCCTTGCTGACCGCATCGTTGTAATGGTTTGGACTCCACGAAACGATGCTCGAAGAATCATTTCAATGAGGTACGCCAATGACCGCGAAATCAGCCGTTACCAAAAACACCTTAGTTGACCCGGACGATGCCCCGGAATTAACCGATGATTGGTTTGAAAAAGCCGACCTCATGCAAGGCACCAAGATCGTCCGTCGTGGTCGTCCCGCTGGTCAAACCAAGGCCTCGCAAACAGTTCGCTTCGACTTGGACATTCTGGCCGCATTCAAGTCCACCGGCAAGGGGTGGCAGACCCGAATGAACGATGCATTGCGAGAATGGTTGAAGGAGCACCCGATGAAGCATGTCTGACCTGGTTTTTACGCCAACGTGCAGGGAGTTGACCGGGCGGGGTTTTGGACCGGTCCAACTTCCTTGTTGGAAGCCGCTTTCAGAATCTTTCTTTCAGGCCTGGCCCGGCTGCTTCTCCCTCCTTTGTTCGTTCCTTCAAAAGGGCGTGCTCAAGGATTTGATCGTATAGATGTAGCGATATATTCCCGGTACGTAGATATGCGTCATGGAACAGCCATATAGTCATAAGTCCGAGGACTACCATCAGGACATAGCGAAAAATGTTAGATAATGATAGATCAAAACTTCCGCAAAATATGCAGATTAAAATGGCCGTCAGGAGTGCGAAGACTGAAGCTACTCTGGCAGTCCCGGTTCCGTGAGCCAAGTCCCCAAAAGCAGCAACCCTCCCTTCTGAATTGCCAACAGGGTTGCCCATCTCCAATCGTTCAAACCATAGAACTGATATGGTGGTCAGCGCTTCCAAGCGTGGATTAGCCGGTGTGTCAGCGAGTGAAGGGATCAACCCTTTTTCCCGAAGTGATTTTATCTGTTCTACGTGATTGATTACATTATTGTCGGTTGGCAGATGCCAATGGCAACAGTGGTGTATTGTCGCAAACAGATAGCCGAGCACTCCAGAAATAAGCAATGTAGTAATTATGAAAGCGAGAGAGTTATTCTCTGCGAAGACGCACTCCTTTAAGGCCGAATTCGTCCAATCGGCAAGAGCTATCCACACGAGGAATAAGGTGAGGAATCCGAAAAGTACGCCTGGTGTGATGTACCGGAGAAAATGTCGTGTTTCTTTCATTGTCGATTCCTAGTTTGAATGATAGTCGCCTCAGCATCGGCATTCACGGGCCATTCAATTGCATGCTGTTTATTGCGATCAACTCGTTACTGAGGGGAAATTTGCACCATCCGCCCTCGCCACCCACAACATTAGGAAACTTATATACTTCTTATTAACCTAAGTTGCTGATATGTCACAAAACCGAGGACGCAAAATGTGCCAACTGGGGGGATGGCCAGAATTCTCACCATCCACCGCTTTGCTACTTGAGGTTTGTGACACCAGGAAGCCGGTGCTTCTCATGTGGGGTTGAGATGCCAGCTTTAAATTAGACCGCACTATATAGACATCTCTTATCCTTGTCAAAGGTGAACCTATACTGAACGTCGCCCGGCAATAGGAAATTACCCGATGGCGTATCCTTTCCGGCGCCTTCCCCGTCTATAGAACAGAAGCTGTCAAATCTATAGGCGGAGGAACGATATGAACTGGAAGGATTGCTGCGGGAAAGGGAGCCAGAACGAGGAAAACGAAGATTTCGAAGTGGTGAAGATCGAGAAGTCCAAGGGCAACTGCAAACTCTGCGACGATTACGCGGAGGGGCAGAAGTCGAAACCCGTTGCCGTCTTGTCGTGCGAGGGCGCCTGTCTGAGGGGCGAGGTGGCGCGCCGGGCGGCGAACATCCTGTGCCACTCGCTGGCGAGAGACAAAACCGCCAGGATCTGCCTTGGGGGCGCGTTCACCAAGGACACGGGTCAAAGGGCGCTGGTGGCCAACGCGGAGCGGGTGGTCGCCTTTGAGGGGTGCTACGTCAACTGCGCTTCACGGATGATGAAGGGTGTCGTGACGAAACTTGCGCCGGAAGTGATCGCCGTAGACAGGTTGTACGATTTCGACCGGAACCTGTTTGGTCTCGATGAGATGCCGAGCGAGGAGATCGAGGCTCACGCACGGACGGTCGCGGAGAAAGTTGCGGCTACTCTCTAGGGCGGGGGCTATCGGACAGGGGAAGGAAGGATACTGACGAGAGTTGTGAATGGGGGGAGCCGGGATGGCTCCCCCTGACACATTTTATCTGCATCTATCGTGACGGTGAAGTCGACGCGACGGTTCTTGGCCTGCCGGCGTTATCATTCCTGCTTGCAAGGGGGGCGTTGTTGCAATCGAGGATTGAAAGAAGACTACGCGTGTTTCTGAGGATGCCCTGCCATCCATTCATGCAGCGCCGCATCGATCCGGGATTGCCATCCGGAACCGGTTGCCTTGAAGTATTCCACCACATCCGGTGAAAGGCGGATGGCTATGGGGACTTTGGTCGTTTGGGCTTTGGGACGCCCAGGTTTGCGTATCACTTTTGCTGTTGAGAAAAAGGCTGCAACCTGAGCAGGATCGTTCGGGTCGTACAGGTCCGTGTCTGGATCATACGCTATTGGAGCGTCGGAAACTACATCCTGCTTCACCTTTTCCCAATCACTCTTGGTACTCTTTTTCGAGCCAGGCATGGTACGCCTCCCTTTCATACTTATGCGCCCTGCGAAAGCTAATGACGCGTTTTGTGTCGTCTGGCAACCAAATGACCGTTAGCACTGTCAGTACCTCTGTCACATATGCAAAGCTCTGGCGCCGGATCTGCCCATTGCGAACGCTTTCAAACTCGAGGCGATAACGATTGGAAAGAACAAGACCAGCATCGGCAAAATCCAGCCGATGCTTTTCTAGGTTCGTCTGCCTTTTCGCCTCGTCCCAAGTCATAATTATTGTATATACGTTATTCAGGCAGCGTCAACTCAAAAAACAGCCCCTGAGGAAAAAACCTCCACCACAGCACAGAAGTTTTTTTAGACGGGGGGCTGACATCTTTTATTTTTCTAGGAAAATCACTCGGTGCAGGATGCAGCACTGACCAACACTGGAGCAGGAGTCGGCCCGATGACCAACCGCATCATCGACATTCACTGCCACACCGCCGGCATCGGCGCAGGCGGAAGCGGTTGCTTCATCTCCCCTTCCATGAGGAAGAGCTGGAGATACAGGATCTTCCTCAAGGCCTTCGGCGTTACGGAGCAGGACTTACTCAGAGAAGGGGACGGCCTGGTGATGCGCCGCACCTCGGAAATGCTGGCGCAGTCGCAGCTCGTGTCTGCTGCGGTGATCCTGGCGATGGACGGCGTGGTAGGCGAGGACGGGGAACTGGACCGTGCGCGGACGGAGATGTTCATTCCAAACGAGTTCGTCGCCGCCGAGACCGGCCGCTATGCCAACCTCCTCTTCGGGGCCAGCATCAATCCGCTGCGCCGGGACGCCCTGCAGAGGCTGGAGCAGGCGGTCGACGCCGGTGCGGTGCTGCTCAAGTGGCTCCCTTCCATCCAGCATATCGACCCGGCGGACCGGCGGCTGGTTCCCTTCTACCTCAGGCTGAAAGTACTGGGACTGCCGCTCCTTACCCACACCGGCGCCGAGAGCTCCTTCACCTCGTCCCGCAACGAGTTGGCCGACCCGGAGCGGCTCCGGCTGCCGTTGAGCCTCGGCGTCACGGTCATCGCCGCGCATGCCGGCAGCAACGGCAGGAACCAGGGAGAGAGCAACCACAAGCGCTTCCTTCGTCTTTGCCGCGAGTTTCCCAACCTCTACGCCGACATCTCGGCCCTCACGCAGGTGAACCGCCTCGGCCACCTGCAGCGCCTGATGAAGCATCGCGAACTGCACGGTCGCCTTCTCTACGGAACGGACATGCCCCTGCTGAACACCCCGATCGTTTCACCTTTCTATTTCCCGTGGCGCTTATCGCCCCGGCGCATGCTGGCAATATCGCTGATCTCGAACCCATGGGACCGGGACGTGGAGATCAAGGAGGCGCTGGGAGTGGGAGCGGATGTTTTCAGGAAAGCCGGCGACGTGCTGAGAATCTGAAAGAAGGCGTCACAGTGGCGGCGATCACCGCAGGGGGATCCTCCACCTTGCGGCTGTATCGCAAGTTTAGAAGTTATAGCGTAATCCCGCCATGAAGTTGTTACTGCCATAGGGTATGTTGCCCCACTGACCCGAAAAACTCATAACAGCTCTTTCGAAACGGTAGTAGAAGGAACCGATGAGTTTTTGCGTGATGTGGTATCCGACTCCGAAAGACGCCTGAACGGCCAAAGAGGAATCGTCTGCTACGTAGCCTTCGCTCTCTACCTCGCCCTTTACGATCCCCATACCGGCACCAAGGAAAGGTTTGAAATTGGACCCCACGTTTTTGAAATCGTAATACCCGTTGACCATGTAGCTCACCACCTTCCCGGAGGCGAGGATATAACTCACGTACTTGTACCCATACTCACCTTCCACACGGAACGTGTCGAAGTCGTACCCCAGACTTGCATTCCATCCGCCCCCGGCCGCGTCGCTGGAACCGAAAAGCTGTTTGCCGGCATTTTCGTGATAGATGAGGCTCAATCCCACACTGGCTCCGACATAGGGCCCTGCAGCCAAGACGGTTGTTGAAGATGCCAGCAACAGGATGACAGCACAAACTACACTCTGTTTCACAGTCTCTCCTCGACACAGCATCCCGTGTGCCAGCTAAGAGTTCAGGTTGCGGTCACCAAGATAGTGACCAACGATGCAGGTTGATTCGCAGTGAGAGTAATACTATCACACACTGCCAGTGCTGCTTCGTTGAAGTAAGGGTATCGTTGCGAAGCTAAGGCTGTCGCTCCCAAGCTGGAGCTTAGGAACGAGAGGAAATGAGAGAAAGAGAGGAGATGGAGCTGGGGAATGAGGCAGAAGGTTCCGTTCCCAAGCCGGAGCTTGGGAACGAGAAAAGAACACTACCAGGACAGAAACAAGGTCGCCGCGGCTCCTTCAACGCGAGTACCCAAAATCTTCCCCTCCCGGTTCAGGGTGTCGCGGAGCCAGCGGACGTCGGCGGCTGTGGGTCTGGTGACCTGGAATTTCCGCATCCTGGTCGGTATGAGCCGCAGCTCCTTCAACCTTCCGTCCAAGGCGTTGACGTAGGCGAAGTACATCAATCCGAGGTCGCCGCGATATTCCCTGTTGCTGCCGATCCCCTCGTAGTCGGTGATGAAATCGCCGCAGCCATAGATGATCAGTTTCTCCCGGTACACTTCCATCCCTTTTACATGATGGGATGAGTGACCATGGATGATGTCTATGCCGCAATGATCGATAAGCCGGTGAGCGAATCTCCTGTGATCATCCGGGACATCGAATCCCCAGTTGTCACCCCAGTGGATCGAGGCGATGACGACGTCACCCTCTTGCTTCACCTTCCAGACAGAGTCGCCTATAGCCCGCGCCGTCTTCTCGGAGAGGTCCGGCAGCAGGTTCACACCCGGCTGCCTTTTCCCCGCGGCCCACTCCCAGGGGACGCCGCTCGACTCGTCGCCGAAAGAGAAGACATGCACCCGTCCCTTGCCGGGAACCTCCACCGTCGCCGCCGCTGCCGCCGCCATAAGATCACGCCCCGCTCCGGCGCCTTTCAGCCCCGATTCATCGAGGGTCCGCAGCGTCTCTTCCAGCCCCTCGTATCCCCAGTCCAGCACGTGGTTGTTGGCAAGCGCGCAGACGTCTATGCCGGCAGCGGCGATCGCGGGGAAGTTCGCCGGATGCATCCGGTAGTTGATCCCCTTCCCCTGCCAAAAATCTTCAGATGTAGTGACGCTGGTCTCAAGGTTGACGATTTTCACGTCGGGGCGTAGCTCTCTGAAGGTATCGAGCGTTTTACCCCAGATGTAGTCGAAGGGAACCTCCCTCGGAATCGGCCCGCTCACCTTTTCGGCAATGTCGACATATACGCGGGCATCGGTCACGAACCACTCGTAGATGCGCGGGTCGACAGGGTGGGGAAGGATCTGGTCGATCCCCCGCCCCGGCATGACGTCGCCGCACATGAATATGGAGATGATGGGATCCGGTTCGGAAAGGGTCATTTGGCCAATCCTTCAACAGAGATCGTGGTGCATTCAGCGTCCAAAACCGAAAACGCCGCGGCGCCCTCACTGTACAGGGATTCGCGGCGCTTATTCAGCATTACCGGTCAGCTCTAAGAGATCCTCACGCCTCCACGGCGTTTTGTACCAGGGCCTGATGGTCCGAGGCCTCCCTCAGGCTGACGCGCAATTCCGGGAAGACGGCAAGCGGGAATGTTTCCTCCCAGGCAAATACGTCCTCTGAACCATAACGACCGTCAGCAAGTTCGAATCGCTCCACCAGTTCCTCTGCCGGATACACTATCAGATATTCCCGCACCCCGAATCTCTCGTAGAGAGCCTTTTTCTCACGCTTGTCTTTCACGGCTGTGGAAGGAGATATTATCTCCACGATCAGATCAGGCGCTCCTTTGATGTTTGACTCGGTGATTTTACTTCTGTCGCATACGACCAGAAGGTCGGGCTGGACTACGTTCTGTTCATCGAAAACGACGTCGGTCGGGGCGCAAAAAGTCCTGCATCCTTTCCCTTTGAAGAATTGGGCGAAAAGGGTGCTGAGGAAGAGGCTGACTTCCTGATGCTTGATCGAAGGGGCAGGAGTCATTGAGTAAGCCTCTCCGTTGATGATCTCCCACCGTTCATCTTCAGGCCAGGTCAGGTAGTGATTGTAGGTAAAACCATTAGCCGGTTTTTCCGCTATGGACCCCATGGATCTACTCCTTAAGATGTTGAACATACCTTGCTTCACCTGCATTTATAACACGTATCAAAATGTTAACAGAGAAAAAAGACTCTTATGCTGCGCTTCGTCTTATGCTGTGGTTTCGAAGATGTGAGGGACAGGCACCTGCGGAGCCAGTCCCTCACGTCCGGGTTACCCGTTCTTCCTGTCCAGGCTGCGGTACTGGATTGCCTCGGAGATGTGCTGCTCGGCTATCGCTTCGCTTCCGGCAAGATCCGCTATGGTGCGGGCCACCTTCAGTATCCTCGTGTAGCTTCTGGCTGAAAGGCCGAGCCGGTCGGTGACCACCTCCAGCATCCGGCTCCCCGCGGCATCCGTTTCACAGAACTTGCGGATCATCCTGGCCGTCATCTGTGCGTTGCACCTGACCCGTGTCCCCTTGAAGCGCTCCTTCTGCACCTCATGCGAGCGCGCCACACGTGCGGCGATATCGCCGGAGCTTTCGGTTTCGCTGCGGTCGGCAAGGTCGCGGTATTTCACGGCGGGAACCTCTATGTGTATGTCGATGCGGTCCAGAAGCGGGCCGGAGATGCGGGAACGGTAACGTTGGATCATGAGAGGGGTGCAGGAACAGACGTGAACGGGATCGCCCAGATATCCGCACGGGCAGGGATTCATGGCCGCCACAAGCATCAAGCGGCTCGGATAGGTGACGGAAGAGAGGGCGCGGGAGATGGTGACCTTGCCATCCTCCATCGGCTGGCGCAACACTTCCAGCACGTGTTTCTTGAACTCGGGGAGTTCGTCCAGGAACAGGACGCCGTTGTGGGAGAGGGAGACTTCGCCGGGCTTGGGCGTGTTGCTGCCGCCGATGAGACCGACGTCGGAGATGGTGTGATGCGGGGAGCGGAAGGGGCGGCTGGATATCAGGGCATGGTCGCGCTCCAATAGCCCCATGACGCTGTAAACCTTGGTGGTCTCTATCGCCTCCTCGAAGAGCATGGGCGGGAGGATGGAGGGAATCCTGCGCGCCAGCATGGTCTTCCCGGATCCCGGCGGGCCGATCATCAATATGTTATGCGATCCGGCGGCGGCGACTTCCAGGGCGCGCTTGGCGTGTTCCTGGCCTTTCACCTCGCTGAAGTCGTCCCCGGCCTCCCCGCCTTGGCAGAACAGGGCTGCGATATCGGCGATGTAAGGGGGAATGGAGAGGGTGCCGTTCAGGAAGTCGACCACCTGCGCCAGGTCGGTCACGCCTATGACTTCGACCCCTTCGACTACTCCCGCCTCGCTCACGTTCTCCGCGGGAATGATGATCCCCGCCAGCCCGGCCTCCCGCGCCGCCACCGAGACGGGAAGGCAGCCGCGCACCGGCTTCACGCCTCCGTCCAGCGACAACTCACCCAGGAGGATGTAGCGCTGCAGCAAATCCTCTTTGACCACACCGGTCGCGGCGAGGATGCCTATGGAAATGGGGAGATCGAAGGACGCCCCCTCCTTCTTCACGTCGGCGGGGGCGAGATTCACCGTTATCTTGCGGTTGGGGAAGTCGTAGCCGGAGTTCTTCAGTGCCGCCTTGACCCTGTCCTTGCTCTCCTTTACCGCGTTGTCGGGAAGCCCGACCGTGGCAAGCTGCGGCAGCCCCTGCGCTATATCCACCTCAACGTCGATGAGGATGGCGTCTATTCCGAGGAGCGCACTGGAGAGGACCTTGGCAAGCATGAGAACCCCCAACTAATGTTGAATTACTCGGGCGAGTTCCTGCGGTGGCAATTTAAGCCTTCAGCATTTCCAGGTAGCGGTCGGCGTCGAGCGCCGCCATGCAGCCGGTGCCGGCGGAGGTGATGGCCTGCTTGTACATCCTGTCCTGCACGTCGCCGGCGGCAAAGACGCCGGGGGTGGTGGTCGCGGTGGAGTTCCCTTCAAAGCCGCAGGCGGTGCGGATGTATCCTTCGTCCATCTCCAACTGTCCCTCGAAGATGTGGGTGTTCGGCTGGTGGCCGATGGCGACGAAGCAGCCATGGACGTCGAGGACCTTGTCGGAGCCGCTGGTGTGCCGGATCCTGATGCCGGTAACGCCGGAGTTGTCGCCCAGCACCTCTTCCAGGTGATGGTTCCACTCGATGGTGACATTGCCGTTCTTGGTCTTCTCTATCAGCCTGTCGGTCAGGATCTTTTCGGCGCGGAACTTGTCCCTGCGGTGTATCACGGTGACGTGGCTTGCTATGTTGGAGAGGTAGAGCGCCTCCTCGACGGCGGTGCTGCCGCCACCGATGACGGCAACGGGTTTGCCGCGATAGAAAAAGCCGTCGCAGGTGGCGCAGGCGGAAACGCCTTTCCCCTTGAAGGCGTGCTCGGACGGCAGTCCCAGGTATTTCGCGGACGCGCCGGTCGCTATGATCAGGGCGTCGCAGCTGTAGCTGCCGTTATCCCCTTCCAGGAGAAAGGGAGCCTGGGTCACCTGCGCCTTGTTGATGTGGTCATAGATGAACTCGGTGCCGAAACGCTCGGCGTGCTGCCGCATGCGCTCCATCAGCTCGGGCCCCATCACCCCTTCGGGGTCGCCCGGCCAGTTGTCCACCTCGGTCGTCGTCATCAACTGCCCCCCCTGCTGCAACCCTGTGATCAGGACGGGGTTCAGGTTCGCACGCGCCGCATATATCGCGGCAGTGTATCCGGCAGGGCCTGAACCTAGTATGATGAGACGGTGGTGAATCGGTTCCATTTACAAACCTCCAGCTGAATTTTGCCGGAAAGATAACAGTATATCCGCAAAATTGCAAGGCGCCAAAGGGCTAAGTTATTGACCGGAAAAGGCGCCTCTGTTAAGATTAGAAAAATTCTGCCATACAATCATTGGAGGGAGCATGAAGAAGATTCTGGGTTTGGCGTTATCGATGTCGCTGTTAATCGGGACACAGGCAATGGCGAAGGACATTAACTTCAGCAGCGCAATATCACAAGAGAACTTCAAGAGTCTCAGCAAGCAGGCCGGTGCGGCCATCTCCTACAAGAACACCGCTCCGGCGGCCCCCCTCGGGCTCACCGGCTTCGACGCGGGAGTCGAGCTTTCGGCGATCAAAGTCAGCGGCGACTACTGGGACACGGCCTTCGGCGGGAACTCTCCTTCCTTCCTCGTTCTTCCCAAGATCCGTGCCCGCAAGGGACTCCCCTTCGGCATCGACGTCGGCGCCATGTACTCCTACGTGCCTGACTCCAACATCAAGCTCTTCGGCGTCGAAGTAAGCAAGGCGATCCTCGAGGGCTCCGTGGCGACTCCCGCCGTCGGCGTCCGCGCCACCTACACCAAGCTGACCGGGGTGAACGAACTCGATCTGCAGACCGCAGGGATCGACGCCTCCATCAGCAAAGGTTTCCTCTTCCTCACCCCGTACGCCGGTGCGGGTGGGGTCTGGGTCAGCAGCAAGGCAAAAGGGAACCTGCAGACGCTGGCGATTACAGCAAACGGCGCACCGCTCGGCTCCGAAAACGTCTTCCAGCCGCGCGTCTTCGCAGGTCTCAAATTCTCCCCGCTTCCGCTGCTCGGCTTCACCGGCGAAGTGGAATACCAGCAGCGCCCCATCTACTCCCTGAAGGCTGCGCTGAGTTTTTAACCAACCGTGAGTCAGGAGGGGGTCATGCCCCCTCCTGCCGGGGTACATCATGCATGAGCATGCCGATACACATCTGGACCAGAGCATTACCGGACGCTTCAAATACGCCATCCTGCTGACATCCGCAACGCTGGTCGCGGAACTGGTCGGGGGGATCTGGACCAACTCCCTGGCCCTGCTCTCCGACGCGGCGCACGTGTTCCTCGACCTCTTTGCCCTGCTCCTCTCGCTGGGGGCGATCAAGCTCTCCTCCTACCCGGTAAGCGACACCCGCACCTTCGGCTGGCACAGGATGGAGGTCTTCGCCTCCTTCATAAACGGCAGCACCGTTTTCCTCATCGCCGCCATAATCTGCTACGAAGCGGTGGGGAGGCTCGTGCATCCCGAAGAGGTGAAGAGCCTCGAGATGCTCATCATCGCCGGTGTGGGCCTTGCGATGAACCTGCTTTCCGCCGGAGCGCTGCACTCCCACTCGCACGACGACCTCAACGTCCACAGCGCCTTCCTGCATGTAATAGGCGACGCCGCCGCGTCCGTCGGCGTCATCGTGGGCGGCATCATCATGTACTTCACCAACTGGTACCTGCTCGACGCCATCATCTCGGTCGGGATCGGCTTCATCATCTTCTGGGGATCCTGGCGCGTGATGCGCGAGTCGCTGCACATACTCCTGGAAGGGGTCCCCCGCGGCATCGACGTCAACCATGTGGCCGCGGCCATCCGCGAGGTAGAAGGGGTGGAAGAGGTGCATCACCTGAATATCTGGACCATCTGCTCGCACATCATCGCGCTGTCGGGGCACGTCGTGGTTCCTCCGACATTCAGGGGCGAGCACGGCGGCATGTTGAGAAAGATCGAGGAACAGCTTTTTGAACGTTTCCACATCTCCCACACGACCCTGCAGTTGGAAAGCATGCGCTGCACCGAAGCCGGCGTGGCGAAGCAGTTCCGCCACCGGCCGCGCGCGTCATCCGCGCATGCACACGCTCATCCGCACCATCACCCGCATGGAAGCTGCACCGGCGACCACCATCACGGCCACACACATTAACCCTCCGGACGGTAAAGCATGCTTGACTACAACCTGATCCTCGACGCTGCCCAGAGACTCAAGAAAAGGGTGCGCCGCACGGAACTCATCCACGCCCAGCACTTCAGCGAGCGGCTCGGCCTTCCCCTTTACTTCAAGTGCGAAAACCTGCAAAGGACCGGCGCCTTCAAGATCCGCGGTGCCCTCAACTTCATGACCGCCCAGCCTAGAGAGGCTTTGGCGGGAGGCGTGATCACGGCCTCGGCCGGGAATCACGCCCAGGGCGTGGCGTTCTCGGCGGATCTCCTCGGCGTCAAGGCGACCGTGTACATGCCGGAAAGCACGCCGCCGCAGAAGGTCTTCTCCACCCGCGATTACGGCGCAGAGGTCGTTCTGGAAGGGAAGAATTTCGATGAAGCGTGTGCGGCGGCGCTGAGGGCGGCCGAGACCACAGGAGCGCTCTTCGTGCACCCGTTCAACGACCCGCTGGTCATGGCCGGACAAGGGAGCATCGGGCTGGAGCTGCTGGAGGATCTTCCCGATCTCTCCAACGTGCTGGTCCCTATCGGAGGCGGAGGGCTCATAGCAGGGATAGCCCGCGCCATCAAGGAAACCCATCCGCACGTGCGGATCATCGGTGTCGAGTCGGCAGCCGCCCCGTCCATGCGTCAGGCAATACTGAAGGGAAAGGTCGTCACCGTCCCCATCAGGGCGAGCCTCGCCGACGGCATCGCCGTCAAGACCGCGGGGAGCAACACGTTCCCGGTGGTGAAGGAGTACGTGGACGAGATCGTCCTGGTCGACGAGGAAGAGATCGCCCTGGCTATCGTTTCGCTGCTGGAAAGGAACAAGCTGATGGTGGAGGGAGCCGGCGCCGTCGGGCTGGCGGCTCTGCTGAACAGCAAGGTGAAGGGGCTTTCTGGAAAGACCGTCGCGCTTCTTTCCGGCGGGAACATCGACGTAAAGACCATCGCAGTCGTCGTGGAGAGGGGCCTACTGGCGGCCGGGCGCTACCTGAAACTGAAGGTGGAACTGGACGACGTTCCGGGCGCGCTGGCAAGGCTGGCAACCGAGATTGCCGAGGCACGGGCCAACATCTCCATCATCACCCATGACCGGCGCTCCGAGTCGCTCCCCATCGGGAAGACCGAGGTGCTGGTCGAACTGGAGACCAGGGGGGCCGAGCACATACAGGATGTGATACGGCACCTGTCGAAGTGCGACTACCTGCTGGAAGTGATGAGATAAAAGCAAACCATTTGCCACAGAGAAAATCTGAGAAGGTCTGAGAACAACCTAAAAATCGAGAAGGTCTGGAAAGCCTGGACCGCGTAGAACGTCTAGAACATCTTGTAAAAGGGTATAAAGCATAACCACGTCATGGTTTGTTTTTCACCCTTTTGCTTTCCGGGTTGCCGGCTTTCTCGGATTTCCTCAGATTTTCTCTGTGGCAAATGGTTTTTGTTTCCGGTTTTTACCCCTCATGCGCCTTTATAACCCTGAGGAACGCGTCGCCGTAGCGGGCCAGCTTGTGCTGCCCCACGCCGGTGATCTTCAGCAACTCCCACTTGTCCTTGGGCACCTGGGCCGCCATTTCGGCAAGGGTCGCATCGGCAAACACCACGAACGGCGGCACCTGCTGCTCATCCGCGATTTCCTTCCGCAATGCCCTCAACTCCTGGAACAGTGCGCTGTCATAACTCGGTTTCTTCGCCGCGGACTTCTTCTCGACCGCGCGCGTGTCCCTCGGCCTCGCCAAATCCAGCCGCAGATCGCCTCTCAACAGGGGGCGCGCCTCCTCGGTCAGCTTCAGCACGGAAAAACTGGCGAGATCCTGCTCCAGGTAGCCAAGGTGTATCAGCTGCCGCAGCAGGTTTCCCCAGACTTCCTGGGAGTGGTGCTTTCCTATGCCGAAGGTGGAGAGCTTGTCGTGCTTCAACTCAAGCATCCGGTGGTTCTGGGAGCCGCGCAGCACGTCGATGACATGCCCCATGCCGAAACGCTGGCCGACCCGGTACACGCATGACAGCGCCTTCCTGGCATCCTCGGTGGCGTCGAAACGCTCGGGCGGGCTCTCGCAGATGTCGCAGTTGCCGCAATCCTTCTCCAGCCGGTCCCCGAAGTAGCCGAGCAGCACGCGGCGCCTGCAGGTCTGCGCCTCGGCAAAGCCGACCATGCAGTTCAGCTTGTGCAGTTCGATCCGGTTCTGCTCCTCGTTACCGCCGTTGCCGATGAGACTCCGGGCGACTGCCACATCGCCGTAACCGAACAGGAGCAGCGCATCGGCGGGAAGCCCGTCGCGTCCGGCACGCCCGGTTTCCTGGTAGTAGCTCTCTATGCTCTTGGGCAGGTCGTAATGGACCACGTAACGGACGTTGGACTTGTCGATCCCCATCCCGAACGCCACCGTCGCCACAACCACCTTGATGTCGTCCCGCAGGAAGGCGTCCTGGACCCTGTGACGCTCCTTGTCCGGGAGGCCGGCATGATACGCAGCGGCCTTGATGCCGGCGGCGCACAGCTTCTTCGCCACCTCCTCCACCCTTTTTCTGGATAGGGCGTACACGATTCCCGCCTCGTCCTGACGGCTGGAGAGGAACCCGGCCAACTGGTTGAACGGCTTGTTCTTCTCGATGACGCTGTAACGGATGTTGGGGCGATCGAAACCGGCGAAGTAGCAGACGGCATCGTGCAGCCCGAGCCTGGAGAGGACGTCCGTCCTGGTTTGCATGTCCGCTGTAGCGGTCAGGGCGATCATCGGCACGTCGGGGAAGAGTTCCCTCAACATGCCCAGTTGGGCGTACTCCGGACGGAAGTCGTGTCCCCATTGCGAAACGCAATGCGCCTCGTCGATGGCGAAGAGGGAAACGGGAAGCGACTTTATCCGGTCCAGGAAACCGTCGCTCAAGAGCCGCTCCGGCGCCACGTAAAGGAGCTTCAACTCGCCCGCGTGCAGGTCGGCAAGGACGCGGCGCGCCTCGGCTTCGCCCAGCGCCGAATTGTAGCAGGCAGCGGCGACGCCGTTTTCACGCAGGGCATCGACCTGGTCTTTCATGAGGGAGATAAGGGGGGAGATCACCAGGGCGGTTCCGGGAAGGCATAGCGCGGGGACCTGGTAGCAAAGCGACTTTCCGCCGCCGGTCGGCATCAGCACGAAGGCGTTTTTGCCGGAGAGGACCGTTTCCACGATCTCCTGTTGGACCGGCCGGAAGGAGCTGAAGCCGAACACCTCGTTCAGAATCTGTATGGGGGATGCCGGCATAGGGGAACCTTTTCTTTGTGTGTGGCACCGGTCAACCGACTCCCCTCGCCCTCCGGGAGAGGGGCGGGGGTGAGGGCGTTGGCAGCTGTCACTCTCTCCTTCGTGGCGCCGCCCTCACCCGCCCTTCGGGCGAGGTCAGTCTTGGCAATAAGCACCGTTCACCGGATACAGGAAAACATCAATAGCTGGAATGTCAATGCTGCAGATCAGACCACATCGGCTCTCTTGGCGGCGCCGCTATGGAGGCTGCCGATAAAGTCGCGGGTGAGAGGGGCGCCGTTCAGCGGTTCCAGCAGGCCCGGGCGCTGGAGGTCTTCGAAGCTGTCGACGTCATACCAGGTGGGGAGCAGGGAGACCGAAAACCCGGAAGCCTCTGCACGCTTCAGGCTCGTCTCAAGCACCAGCTCGCTCGACCACGGGATCTCGGTGAAGAGCTCGCCATAACCGTCCCTGAGGGCAACCAGGTAGTACCCGCCATCGGTCGCCGGCCCGAACACCGCATCGGCGCCGGCATCCAGGCGGGTGAAGGCGTCGCGTACATATTCAAGCGGAAGGTCGGGCGCATCGGTCCCTATGATGACAAGCGGGCCGTACCCCAGAGCGCTCAGCGCTTCGCAAGCTTCCTCCAGGCGCTTTCCCAACCCCCCTTCATGCTGATGCACAAGCAGAGCGTCCGGCGCCGCTTCCTCGAAGAACTGCCGGTCCCCGTCGTAGAAGATCACGGTTTCTACCCGCAGCGCGCGCACGCGGTCGACGGTATCGAGGAGCATGCACCGGTACAGTTCGGCACTCTCCCGTGGCGACAAGGGAGGCGACAGTCGGGTCTTCACACGGCCGGGAGTCGGTGTTTTGGCAAAGATGGCGAGCGCACGTTTCATTAGAGAAAACAACCTTAAAGCAGCTAAATGAGGGGGTAAAGCCTAGCTTTGTCCACAATTTTCGGGCTTTTCAACAGAGTTATCCACAATCGAGGTCGTCAAGGTCTTGACTTGGACAGGGATTCTCAGCTTTTGTTTCTCTCGATGGCGGCGTAGGCGGAATGCTTGTGGATCGACTCGAAGTTTTCCGCTTCAACGGAGAACCACGTGATATTTTCCATAGATAGCAGCCGCACCGTCGCCTCGCGGACCATGTCTTCAACGAAGCGGGGGTTTTCGTAGGCCCGCTCGGTGACAAACTTCTCATCTTCGCGTTTTAGCAGCGAATAGACGGGGGATGACCCGCACTCCTCGATGATCTCGATGAGGTCCTCGATCCAGATGAATTCGCTGTAGCGCACCTGGACGGTCATGATGGAGCGCTGGTTGTGCGCGCCGTAAGCCGAGAGTTCCTTGCTGCAGGGACAAAGCGAGGTGACGGGGACCTTGATGCCGAGCACGAAGTCGAAACGGTCGGACAGGGAGGCGCTGAAGGTGCAGGTGTATTCCATCAGGCTCTTGGCGCGCGAGACCGGCGCCAGCTTCTCCACGAAGTAGGGGAACTCCATCTCGAGGTGCGCGTTCGAGGCCCCCAGCTTCTGCTTCATGGTCGCCAGGATGATCTCCATCTTGTCGAGCGCGATCTCCTCGCGGTAGCTGTTCAGGATCTCCACGAAACGGCTCATGTGGGTGCCCTTGAAGTGGTGCGGCAGGTCCACGTACATGTTGATGCGCGCTATCGTGTTCTGGAAGGACTTGTTCTTGTCCATCACCACGATCGGGTAGGAGATGTCCTTGACTCCAACCTTGCCGATCGGGATGTTGCGGGTATCGCGGGTGAGCTGTACGTCCGAAAGGGAGTTGCCCTCTTTTTTCAGCTTTTTATCTGTCATTATGCTTTGTCCTTACTGCTCCCGGAGCCCGACTTTGAGTTGCGAGGAGCAAAAACTTGTCCGCCTTAGCCTGAAAGGCGAAAGTGGATCGCGGCAGGAATGCCGCTCCTACAGGTGCACGGTCAGGCTCTCTCGTAGCGTATCGGGTCCGCAACGCCGGCCTCGGCAAATCCCTTCAGACGCAGGCGACAGGAATCGCACAGACCGCAAGCGGCGCCGTCCTCGGCCGGATCATAGCAGGAGTGGGTCCTGGAGTAGTCGACTCCCAGCGAAAGCCCCGTCTTGATGATCTCCGCCTTGGTGAGGCTGATCAGCGGGGTGTGTATGGTCAGGCGGCGTCCTTCGACTCCGGCCTTGGTGGCGAGGTTTGCCATGGCCTCGTAGGCTGCGATGAACTCCGGTCTGCAGTCCGGGTAACCCGAATAGTCCAGCGCGTTGACACCGATGAAGATGTCGAAGGAGCCGAGGGTCTCGGCCCAGCCGAGCGCGAAGGAGAGGAAGATGGTGTTGCGGGCCGGCACGTAGGTTACCGGGATCTCTTCACCGACCCCGCCCTTGGGGACCTCGATGTCGGAGGTGAGCGCGCTCCCTCCCATCTTTCTCAGGTCGAACTCCACCACCAGGTGGTCCACGGCCCCCATCGGCCGCGCGTTCAGCTTGGCGACCTCCAGTTCATGCTTGTGCCGCTGTCCGTAGCTGAAGCTGAGGGCGTAGGGCTCGAAGCCCTGCTCCTTGGCGATGGCCATGCAGGTGGTCGAGTCCAACCCGCCGCTGTACAGGATTACCGCTTTCTTCTGCATCTTCTCACCTCTTTGCCTTCAAAGAAAAAGGCCGCGCCGATGTTCCGGTGCGGCCTCGATGCCTGCTATTCCACGAAGCTCTTCAGCTTCTTCGCCCGGCTCGGGTGGCGCAGCTTCCTGAGCGCCTTCGCCTCGATCTGCCGGATCCTCTCACGGGTCACCTCGAAGTCCTGACCGACTTCCTCGAGGGTGTGGTCGCTCTTCTCGCCGATGCCGAAGCGCATCCTGAGCACCTTCTCCTCACGCGGGGTGAGGGTGGAAAGGACCCGGGAGGTCTGCTCGGAGAGGTTCGCCTTGATGACGGCCTCGAGGGGGGAAACGACTCCCTTGTCCTCGATGAAGTCCCCAAGATGGGAATCCTCCTCCTCGCCTATCGGCGTCTCCAGGGAGATCGGCTCCTTGGCGATCTTGAGCACCTTCCTGACCTTGTCCAGCGGGAGCGCCATCCGCTCGGCGATCTCCTCAGGCGAGGGCTCGCGCCCGATTTCCTGGACGAGTTGCCTGCTGGTCCTGATCAGCTTGTTGATGGTCTCGATCATGTGCACCGGGATGCGGATGGTGCGTGCCTGGTCCGCGATGGCGCGGGTGATGGCCTGACGGATCCACCAGGTTGCGTAGGTGGAGAACTTGTAACCGCGCTGGTACTCGAACTTGTCGACCGCCTTCATCAGGCCGATGTTCCCTTCCTGGATCAGGTCGAGGAACTGCAGGCCGCGGTTGGTGTATTTCTTCGCGATGGAGACCACGAGGCGGAGGTTTGCTTCTACGAGTTCGCTCTTGGCGAGCTTCGCCTTGTGCTCCCCTTCCTCGATCGCCAGGAGGGCGTTGGCAAGCTCGCTCGCCAGGAAGCCGGATTCCTGCTCGATCTTCTTCAGGTTCTTCTCGCTGGAGCGGTAACGCTTCTCGAGCTTCTGCCCTTCCTCGAGGCTCATCCCCATCTTCTTGGCGAACTCCGCATCGGAGGCGCCGCGCACCGCCTCGAAAGCGGCCAGGAAGATGTCCTTGGAGGTGCTGGTTTCCTTCTCAAGGTCGGAGATCTCGTGCATCACCGTGTCGACCTTGCAGGAGAGTTCCTTCAGGCGCTGCGCGATCTTCTCGATGTGCCTGTCTTTGAGGCGCAGAGACTTGAGCGTCTCCGCCATCTTGACCTTGAGTTCCGTATGCTCGGAGTTCAGAGCCTCGCGCTCCGCGGCGGCCATTTTCTCGGCCTCGAGCGCAGTCTGGATCTGCTCCATCCGCTCGTCCAATTCCTTGATCTCATCGATGATGCCGAGCACCTTGAGGGCCTGGAGATCCTCTTCGCCCTCCTCCAGCACCTCTTCCTCGACGTCCTTGGAGATCTCGATGGCGCCTATCTGCTGTTTCCTCAGGCGCTCGCCCAGGGAGACGACCTCCCGGACGGTGATCGGGGTGTTCAGGATGACGCTCGCCACGTCGCGCTCGCCGACCTCGATCCTCTTGGCGATCTCGACTTCACCCTCGCGGGTAAGGAGCGACACCGAACCCATCTCGCGCAGATACATGCGCACCGGATCGCTGGTGCGGCCGAGCGTACCCGGCTCGAACTCGACTTCCTCCTCACTCCCTTCGTGCTCTTCTTCCTCTTCAAGATCCATCTTGATCTTGGGGATCTTCACCTTCTGGGCGGAATCGACTATCTCGATGTCCATATCGCCGAACATGCTCATGACGTCGTCTATCTGGTCGGATGAGACGATATCGGGGGGAAGGAGGTCGTTCACCTCTTCATAGGTGAGAAACCCCTTTTCCTTGCCCAGGTCGATGAGCTGCTTCACTTCGTCCATGCTTTTCTTGGCCATTTACCACGCTCCGCTACCGCTTGAATCCTACTATAGTAATTTCGATTTCTTATTCCGCAAGCTTTCCAATTCCGCCAGGATCTCCAGGTATCTGGGAGAATCCGGGTCGACGGTGGCGAGTTCCCTGGCAAGGGCTTTGCCGCCGCCTTTGAGCGCGTTGCGCTCCAGTGCCTGACGGCACTGTTCGAACGCCTTCACGGCGTTCATGTCCTCCAGATGCGCATCCTCCACGAACAGCGAGAAGAGCCGGCTCCGCTCCTCGGGCGACTCTATCTGCTCCAGGAGCAGGGGGATGTCCGGATCCCCCTCCTGCGCCAGTATCGCCTCGGCCAGACGCAGATGGCCGGCGCTGAATAGCTTATCGGCGCCGTGCTCCCGAACCCTTAGCACGACTTCAGGAAACTTGACCATCAGCGTCAGCAGGACCTCCTCGGTCCCCGCGCTCTGCTGCTTGATCTTCGCCGGCTGCGGGCGCGTCCCCTGCGCAGGAATGCCGATCTTCTTGTGCAGCATCGCCTGGTCGATCCCCACGGCCCGGCAGATCTCCTTCTCGTAAAGCCCGCGCTCGACCGGGTCCGCGATCTTCTGCAGCCTCGGCGACACCTCGTTCACGAAGGCGACCTTCCCTTCCACCCCCCGGGTGTCGAGGCTCTTCAGCAGCCCGCGGTAGAAGGATTCGAAGATCGGGAGCGACCTGTCCAGAAGCGGTCGGAACCCCTCCGCCCCTTCGCGCCTGATGAAGGTGTCCGGGTCGTCTTCCGACGGAACCTCGATCACCCTCGCCGGGAATCCCTCCTCCAGAAACAGTTCCATCGAACGTACCGTCGCCTTGCGCCCGGCCTCGTCGCCGTCAAAGAGCATGTAGGCCCGCTCCGCGTAGCGCCTGAGGAGCTTCACGTGCGGCGGGGTCAGCGCCGTGCCGCACGTGGCGACGACGTTGGTGAAACCGGCCCGGTAAAGCGCCAGGTGGTCGAAATACCCCTCGACGATGATGGCGCTCCCCTGTTCCCGCATCCCCTTCTTGGCGAGATCGATACCGAAGAGTACCTCGCTCTTGCGGTACACCAGCGACTCCGGGGAGTTGATGTACTTGGGGAGCGAGTCGTCCATCACCCTGCCGCCGAAGCCGATGGCGCGGCCGTGCAGGTCGGAGATGGTGAAAAGGAGCCGGTTGCGGAAGGTGTCGTAGTAGCCGTCACTCCCCTCCCGTTTCCTGATCAGACCGAGCTTCTCGACTTCGTCGAGCCCGATCCCCTTTCGCTGCAGGTACTTGGTCAGGTTGTCCCACCCGGCAGGTGCGAATCCCATCCGGTAGGTGGCGGCCGTCTCCCGGTCCACCCCGCGCCGCTCCAGGTAGCTTCTGCCGGCGGCGCCCGCCTCGTCCGATTCCAGCACGCGGCGGTAAAACTCGCAGGCCAGGTCGTTGATGTGATACGCCTGCTCCTGCTCATCCATCTTGCGCTTCTCGTCGCGCGTAAGCGGACGTTCGGGGATGTCGACCCCGACCTTCTTGGCGAGGAACTTCACCGCCTGCGGGAAACTCAGCCCCTCCATCCGCATCACGAAATCGACGGCGTTGCCGCCCACGCCGCAGCCGAAGCAGTGGAAGATGCCGCGCGCCGGGTTCACGTTGAAGGACGCGGTCTTCTCGCCATGAAAGGGACACATCCCCTGGTAGTTGGCCCCGGATTTCCTGAGGCTCATGTAGTCGGAGATTACCTGAAGGATGGGGGCTCTCTCGCGTACCTCCCTGACCTTTTCGTCCGGTATCATCGACACGGTTAAATCCTTATTTCCTGCCCGATCCTTGCGGAGGAGCCTTATCTACCTGCTGAGGAGCTTCCTTATCCTTGCGCATCGCCCCTTCCCATCCCGCGGCTATCCCTGCCCCGGTGCCGGCAAAGGCGCTGGCGGTCTTGGATCCGGAGACCCAGGCCTTGAACTTCTCCGGCATCGGCTTCGTGGTTGCCAGGTAGAGGACGACGCAAAGGACAAAGCCGCCCTCCAGGAAACCGAACACGACGCCGCCGACGCGGTTGATCCCTCCCAAAAGCATTACCTTGAAGATGACGGTGAGCAGATGACCGAGGAAATAGAAGAGCATGCCGAGCAGCATGAAAATGAGGAGAAACGACAGCGGCTGCGCGACCTGCGTGGGGAGGTTGATGAAGTGCCTGATCCCCTGACTGAGAAAGGAATAGTACCTGAAAGCGGCCCAGCCGCCCGAGACAAGACCAAGCAGGGAGCATGCCTCCCGCACCAGTCCCTTCGAGAAACCCTTTGCCACAAAAAAAAGCAGTACGACCCAGATAAGGATGTCAAGAAGGATCATGCAAACACCTGGTCAGTAGCCACAAAGCAAAAGAAGGGGGAATCGCTAGATTCGCCCCTACTCATGACACCTAAGACCCGCAACCACCCCCGGGTGAGTTCCCGGGGGCGATATCTATGCGAGCTTTTCCTTCACAACTTCGCTCACCAGCTTACCGTCTGCGCGGCCGGAGACCAGGGGTTGCAAGGCCTTCATCACCTTGCCCATATCCTTCCCGCTCGTAGCGGAGGTTTCCGTTATCACCTTGTCCACCAGGGACACGAGTTCTTCCCGTGTCAACTGCTGGGGAAGGAAGCTTACCAGGAGCGCGAGCTCCGCTTCCTCTTTATCCACCAGATCCTGTCTGCCTGCTTCCTTAAAGAGCCGGATGGATTCCCTGCGCTGTTTACAGAGGGTCGAAATGGTCTCGGTGATTTCCGCGTCGTTCAGTTCGCGTCTGAGTTCGATGTCGCGGTTCTTCACCGCGGAGAGCACCATCCGGATGCCGGAAAGGCGCGCAGCATCGCGGCTTTTCATGGCGTCCTTCATATCGGCGTTTAGTCTCGCCCGCAGTTGCATAAATCCCTCTTAGTCCACCATCTTACGCTGTTTTTTCAGAGCACGCTTGCGCGCGGCAATGGCCTTTTTCTTCTTCTTGATACTCGGCTTTTCGTAGTGCTCTCTTTTGCGGACCTCAGAAAGGATCCCAGCTTTCTCGCACTGCTTCTTGAACTTTTTCAGTGCGAGCTCAAACGGTTCAGCTTCTTTTACCTTTACTCCCGGCATTCATATTCCCCCCCCTTCTCTTCTAGATTTACAAACTTAGTGGGTACGGGCCGGCAGACATTATTCAAGGAACCAGCAATATATCATCGTCGCTGTTTTTGTCAAGGAATTTCTAAGGTTTCGGCAGTGATCACTCTACCCGGGACTGCTTCTCCTCGATCCCGGACATGCCGAAGCGGCGCCGCAGTTCGGCGTACACCTCCTCGGGATCGATGTCGTAGAAGCCCAGCAGCACCAGGTTGTGGAAGATGAGGTCGGCCGTCTCGTAGACTATCTCCTCGTGCTTCCCGCCCTTGCCGGCGATGACGACCTCGGTCGCCTCTTCCCCGATCTTTTTCAGGATCTTGTCGATCCCCTTCGCCATGAGGCTCGCCGTGTAGGAGGACTCGCTCGGGTTCGCCTTGCGCTCCTGGATCACGCGGTACACCGCGGTGATGATGTCGTCTGCGGGCTTGTTCATTGGTTGCTCCTGTACTCTTTTCAGCTCCTCCCACAAGAAGGGGGAGCCTCTCTCATCTCCTCCCCCCGGAGGGGGGAGGCCGGGAGGGGGGAAGATTGCACCTGAGCCCGCCTGCCCCCTCCCTAGCCCTCCCCCTCCGGGGGAGGGGACTTGGACCGATGGGACTTTATGCCCCCCGCTACAGCCTTACCGCGACGCCGCGGTCGCGGAGGTATTGCTTGGCTTCCTCGATGGTGTGCTCTCGGTAGTGGAAGATCGAGGCGGCAAGACATGCGCTGGCGCCGGCCTGGGTGAAGCCGTCGTAGAGGTGGGAGAGCCCGCCGACCCCGCCGGAGGCGATGACCGGAATGCTGACCGCGTCGACCACGGCGCGGGTGAGCGGCAGGTCGTAGCCGTCCTTGGTCCCGTCCCGGTCCATGCTGGTCAGGAGGATTTCCCCCGCGCCCAGCTCTTCCATCCGCTGCGCCCACTCGATGACGTCGATCCCGGTCGGGTTCCTGCCGCCGTGGGTGTACACTTCCCAGCCGCCGTTGGCGCGGCTTCTGGCGTCGATGGCAACCACGGTGCACTGCGAGCCGAACTTCTCCGCCGCCTCGTTGACGAACTCGGGACGGTGCACGGCCGCGGTGTTGATGGAGACCTTGTCGGCGCCTGCATTCAGAAGCCGCCTGATGTCCTCGACCACCCTGACGCCGCCACCGACGGTGAGCGGCATGAAGACGCGCTCCGCCGTGCGGCGCACCACGTCGATGATGATGTCGCGCTCGTCCGAGGACGCGGTGATGTCCAGAAAGGTGAGTTCGTCGGCGCCCTGCTGGTCGTACAGCTCGGCAATCTCCACCGGGTCGCCCGCGTCGCGCAGGCCGAGAAACTGCACCCCTTTCACTACCCGTCCACCCTTCACGTCCAGGCAGGGGATGATTCTTTTGGTCAACATCTGAAACTCCGGAATGAGGTTAAACAAAGGTTGAAAAAAGATTAAGACAAAGATTAAGACAAAGGGAAAGAGGCCATTAAGACGGGGTTTCCCTCAATCTTAATCTTCATCTTAATCTTCATCTTAATTCTGCTTCTTGGTCAGTGCGATGGCCTCGGCGAGGTTGATGGCGCCGGAGTAGATCGCCTTGCCGGTGATGACGCCGGTGACGCCTGAGGATTCGATGGCCATCAGGTTCTCGATGTCCTTGAGCGATGAGAGGCCGCCGGAAGCGATGACGGGGATGCTGATCGCCTCGGCGAGCGCCTTGGTCGCCTCGATGTTCGGTCCCTGCATCATGCCGTCGCGGCTGATGTCGGTGTAGATGATGGCGGAGACGCCGTCGCCTTCGAACCTGCGGGCAAGGTCGGTGGCGGTGATGTCGGTGACCTCTGCCCACCCCTGGACGGCAACCATGCCGTTCTTGGCGTCGATGCCGACCACTATCTTGCCGGGGTAGAGCCTGCAGGCTTCCTTGACGAAGCCGGGGTCGCGCTGCGCGGCGGTCCCGATGATGACGCGGCCGATGCCGAGGGAAAGGTATGCCTCGATGGTGGCGATGTCCCTGATGCCGCCGCCCAACTGCGTCGGGATGGTCACGGACTTCACGATCGACTCGATTGCGCCGCGGTTCTTCGGTTCGCCGGCGAAGGCGCCGTCGAGGTCGACGATGTGAAGGATCTCGCCCCCCTGGCGCTGCCACTCGGCAGCCTGGGCGCCGGGATCGTCGTTGAAGACGGTGTCCTTCTCCATTAGCCCCTGCTCGAGACGGACGCAGCAGCCGTTTTTCAGATCTATCGCTGGAATAATGATCATTTCAATCCCTCATCGCTATAAGATGCGCCCTCTCCACCCCTCCCCCTCCGGGGGAGGGTGGCCGAAGGCCGGGTGAGGGCGTTGCCACGAAGCAACATGGTTACAGCCTGCAGCGCCCTCACCCCCGCCCCTCTCCCAAAGGGCGAGGGGGGAGATGCAGAGCCAAAACTATTTCATCTGCGCGAAGTTCTTCAGCATCGCCAGACCCTTGTCCTGGGACTTCTCGGGGTGGAACTGGGCGGCCACGATGTTGTCGCGCCAGATCGACGAGCAGAACTCGATGCCGTAGGTGGTCGACGACGCAACGACGCTCTCGTCATCGGGCTTCACGTAGTATGAGTGCACGAAGTACACGTTGGAGCCTTCCTCGACTCCCTGGAAAATCGGCGCGGGGCGCTTGATGGTCAACTGGTTCCATCCCATGTGCGGGACCTTGAGGTCTTCCCCCGCCTCCACCATCCCCTCCGGGAAGCGGAGCACCTTGCCGGGAATGACGTTCAACCCCTGGTGCTTTCCGAACTCCTCGCTCTCGGTGAAGAGGAGTTGCAGGCCGAGGCAAATACCCAGGAAGGGCTTGCCTTCCTTGATCACCTTGAGGATCGGCTCTACGAAGCCGCCCTCCTCCAGGTTCCTCATGCAGTCCCGGAAGGCGCCGACCCCCGGTAGCACAACCCGTTCGGCATCCAGCAGCACCTTGGGATCGGAGGTGACGACGGCGTCGAAGCCGACCTTCTCGAACCCCTTTTGCACGGAGCGAAGATTCCCCATGCCGTAGTCGATTATCGCGATCATATCTGCATCCTTCCGGCGCCATGCTGGCGCACGTTAACACTATTCGTGAACTCTTTTACAACCCCTGCCAGTGCTGAAATGCAACACCTTCCCGATCCGGCTCGCAACAGAGATAGCTACGCCCTCATCCGCCCCTTCGGGGCACCTTCTCCCGGAGGGAGAAGGGATCAAAACCCCCTCGCCCTCCGGGAGAGGGTCGGGGTGAGGGCGTTGCCATAAGCTAAACGGCTGGCCGGATCGCTATGACTTCCTACAGCTTCCCTTTGGTCGACATGACCCCTTCGATGCGGGGATCCATCTGGGTCGCCATGTCCAGCGCCCTGGCGGCGGCCTTGAAGCAGGCCTCCAGGATGTGGTGCACGTTCTCCCCGTACATGACGTTGACATGGAGGTTCGCGCCGCAGTGGTTGACGAAACCCTGGAAGAATTCCCTGACCAGCTCGACATCGAAATCGCCGATCTTCACCTTGGGGAGCCGGACGTTGTAGACCAGGTAAGGGCGCCCCGAGAGGTCGGTGGCGACGCTGGCCAGGGTCTCGTCCATCGGAACGCTCGCCTGTCCGTAACGGCGGATGCCGCACTTGTCGCCCAGCGCCTCCTTGAAGGCGGAGCCGAGCACGATGCCGATGTCCTCGACGGTATGGTGGAAATCGATATCGATGTCGCCGTGGGCCTCGATTTTCAGGTTGAACAGGCCGTGGCGGGCGAAAAGGTCCAGCATGTGATCCAGAAACGGAACGGAAGTGCAGATCTGCGACTCCCCTTTGCCGTCGATGTCGAGGGAGAGCTTGATCTGCGTCTCCTTGGTGATCCGTTCGATAACTGCCGATCTAGCCATGTCGCCTCCTCGGTGAATAACATTAAAAGGATGAACTACCGCTGTAAGGTCCCTCGACCCCATCCCCACCCTGCCCCTTCCTGCTACTTGTCCAGCCTTAGACTCACCGACCTGCCGTGGGCGTCAAGCCCCTCGAGCCTGGTGATCCTGACGATGTCCTCGCCTACCCGCTGCAGACCGCCCTTGGTGAAGTGGATGATGGAGCTCTTCTTCACGAAGTCGTCCACCGAAAGCGGCGAGAAGAAGCGGGCGGTGCCGCCGGTGGGGAGGGTGTGGTTCGGGCCGGCCAGGTAATCGCCGGCGGCCTCGGGGGTGTAGTGTCCCATGAAAATCGCGCCCGCGTTGGTGATGAGCGGGAGGATCTCGAAGGGGTTCTCCACGGCGAGTTCCAGGTGCTCGGGAGCTATCCGGTTCGAGAACGCTATCGCCTCTTCCAGGTTGCCGGCGACGATGATGACGCCGAAGGATTCCCAGGATTTGCGCGCGATGGTCTGGCGGGAGAGTTCGTGCAGCTGGCGCTCCACCTCGCCGGCGACCTTTTCGCCGAAGGCGCGGTCGGTGGTGATCAGCACCGAGGAGGCGAGTTCGTCGTGCTCGGCCTGGGAAAGGAGGTCCGCCGCCACGTGCGCCGCGTTGCCGCTGCCGTCGTTGATGACGAGGATCTCGCTCGGCCCGGCGATCATGTCGATGCCGACCTGGCCGAAGACGAGCTTCTTGGCCGTCGCCACGTAGATGTTGCCCGGACCGGTGATCTTGTCGACCCTCGGGACGGTGTCGGTGCCGTAGGCAAGGGCCGCGACCGCCTGCGCGCCGCCGATGCGGAAGACGCGGTCGACGCCGGAGAGCTTGGCGGCAACCAGCACGTGCGGGTTGGTCTCGCCGCCCGGCGCCGGGACGACCATGACGATCTCGCCGACGCCGGCAACCTTGGCCGGGACGGCATTCATGATGACACTGGAGGGGTAGCAGGCCTTGCCGCCGGGGACGTAGATGCCGACCTTGGCGAGCGGCGTCACCTTCTGCCCCAGCATGATGTCCGGCTCCTCCGTGGAGAGCCAGCTCTGCTGCTTCTGCTTTTCATGGAACCGGGCCACGCGCTCGACCGCCAGCTTCAGGGCCGCGAGATCCTTCCCGTCGACCTGCGCGAACGCCTTTTCGAACTCCTCGGCCGTTATCTCGAGGCCGGCGGCGTCGCACTCCAGGCGATCGAACCGCCTGGTGTAGTCCAGGAGCGCCTCGTCGCCGCGCTTGCGGACGTCGGCGATGATCCCCTGGACCACCTCCTCGACCTCGCGCCCCGACTCCTCGCCGCGCTCCACGATGGCGTCGAACTTCGCCTGAAAACCTTCTTCCCTAATGTCGAGGAACTGCATGTCTAAACCTCGCTATTCAATAACATTAAAAACTCAGGGATTACCTTCTATAACGGCCTTCAGCTCGGGGTCGATCTCTTTTTCGGCTGCGCTGCCATCCAGGCCGGAGGCGGAAAGGGCATCCTCCAGCTGTCCGAGGATCTTGGAAAGGTCCTGCAGCCGGTCGCCGATTTCGGTCAGCCGCCCGTCCCGGTCGGCGAGTTCGCCCTTGAGACTGTCGAATTCGGGCTTCAGGAGCTTCTGGTGGAACTCCTGCAACGCGTCAGCCAACTCCTTTTCCACTTGCCACCTCTCTAGACGTACTGCTCCAGCCCTTGGATGATCTTGGAGATCCTCTCGTGCTTGGTCTTCATGCTCGCCCTGTTGACTATGAGCCGGCAGGTGATCTCGGCAATGGTCTCGATCTCGGCCAGGCCGTTTTGTTTCAGGGTTTCGCCGGTGGAGACAAGGTCGACGATGCGCTCGGAAAGCCCGACCAGGGGGGCAAGTTCGATCGAGCCGTAGAGCTTGATCAGCTCGACCTGGACACCCTTGGCCGCGAAATACTTCTCCGTGATGTTGGGATATTTCGTGGCGATCCTGATGTTGTTCCAGGCGGCGGGATCGTCCTTGCTGGAGAGTTCCACGGGCTCCGCCACCATGAGGCGGCAGTAGCCGAACTTCAGGTCGAGCGGCTCGTAGAGATCCTTGTCCTGCTCCATCAGCGTGTCCTTGCCGACGATGCCGAGGTCGGCGCAGCCGTACTCTACGTAGGTCGGGACGTCGGTGGCGCGCACGATCATGTAGCGCATCTTCTGGGCCTCGTTCTCGAAGACGAGCTTGCGGGTGTCGGAGAGGAGCTCGTCGCAGTCGATGCCGATCTTCTTGAACAGCTCGACGGAGTCCTGAAGGATGCGGCCTTTGGGGATGGCTATGGTGATGAAATCGGGCATGGGAACCTCGAAACCTCTTTTTTGTGGACTGCATGGACTTAGTGGATCCGGTGGACTTATGAAAGGCAAAGCCCACCTCCTGAACGCGCCGCTAGGGGCCTTCGTCGTCCGGGACACGAACTATGTCGGCGCCAAGACCCGCCAGCTTCTTCTCGATGCTCTCGTAGCCACGGTCCAGGTGGTAGATGCGGGAGATCTCGCTGGTGTTGTCGGCGGCCAGGGCTGCCAGGATCAGCGAGGCGGAGGCCCTGAGGTCGGTGGCCATGACCGGGGCGCCGGAAAGCTTCTTCACGCCCTTCACGGTGGCGCTGTTCCCCTCGCAGATGATGTCGGCCCCGAAACGAAGCAGCTCGGAGACGTGCATGAAACGGTTCTCGAAGATGTTCTCCGAGATGACGCTGGCCCCCTCGGCGATGCACATGAGCGCCATGAACTGGGCCTGCATGTCGGTCGGGAAACCGGGATACGGCCTGGTCTTGATGTTCACGTTCCTGATCTTCCTGGGCCCCTTCACCCGGACCATGTTGTCCTTGTTGGTGATCTCGACGCCGGCATCCTGCAGCTTGAAGGAGAGGGCGTCCAGGTGATCGAGACGCATGTTGCGAATCTTGACGTCCCCGCCGGTGATGGCGGCTGCGACCATGAAGGTGCCGGCCTCGATGCGGTCCGGCATCACGGCGTGCTCGGCCGGGGTGAGCCCCTCGACTCCCTTGATGCGGATGGTGTCGGTCCCGGCTCCCTCGATGTTGGCCCCCATCTTGATGAGGATGTCTGCCAGGTCGACGATCTCCGGCTCGCGCGCCGCGTTCTCCAGGATGGTTTCGCCCTGGGCGGTGGCGGCGGCCATGAGGAGCTGTTCGGTCCCGCCGACGGTGGAGATGTCGAAATTGATGCGTGCGCCCTTGAGCCGCTTGGCCTTCGCCTCGACGTAGCCGTGCTCAAGGGTGATCTCGGCGCCGAGAGCGGCGAGCCCCTTCAGGTGCAGGTTGATCGGGCGGGCGCCGATGGCGCAGCCGCCGGGAAGGGAGACGCGGGCCTGGCCGAAACGGGCGAGCAGCGGCCCGAGGACGAGGACGGAGGCGCGCATGGTGCGCACCAGGTCGTAGGTCGCCTCGAAGCTGTTCAGGTCGGTGGTGTCGATCTTGACGACGTTCCCCCTGCCGTCCACCTTCGCGCCGAGTTTCTCGAGGACTTTTATCGTGGTGTTGATGTCCCGCAGGAAAGGGACGTTGCTGATGGTGTGACATCCCGGTGCCAGGATGGTCGAAATGAATATGGGGAGGGCGGCGTTCTTCGACCCGCTTACCGTTACCTCGCCGGAGAGCTTGTTGCCGCCTTTGATGACCAGCTTTTCCACTGTTACCTCTTTACTCTTGTTCTGATGTTGCCCGCCTCTTCAGGAGGAGGGATGCTGCCTGTACGGACCGGCTATGGAAGCCTTCCGCCAACCACGCGCTCTATGCCCGCGGGATCTGTCTGGGTGAAATTTTCCAACGTGAAACCGCGATCCCGCAACAACCCGAGCACTCGGGGCGCCTGCCCGGCGCCTACCTCGAAGAGAAGCCAGCCGCCCTGGTTCAGGTGACCGGGCGCTTCCTTCGTGATGAGCCGGTAGAAATCGAGACCGTCGGCGCCTCCGTCGAGGGCGCTCATCGGCTCGAACCCGCTCACCTCATGCTGCAAGGTCGCCAGGTCGGCTTTGGGTATGTAGGGCGGGTTGGAGACGATCATGTCGAAGCGCCGCCCCGGGAACGGCTCGAAGAGGGAGCCCTGGAAGAACCGCACCGTAGCGCCGTTTCGCTCGGCGTTGCAGCGGGCGACCGCAAGGGCATCGCCGGAAACGTCGACGCTGCAGATTTCGGCGTCGGGGAGCGCCTTGGCGAGAGAAACGGCTACGCAGCCGCTCCCGGTGCCGATGTCGAGGATGCTCGACGCGCCGGCGCCCCTTTTCACGGCTTCGGTGACCAGAACCTCGGTATCATGGCGCGGGATCAGGACGGCCGGGGTGACCTGGAAGTCGAGCCCCATGAATTCCTGGCTTCCCAGTATGTACTGCAGCGGCTCGCGCTTGCCGCGCCGCGCCACCATGCCGCGGAAGGCCGCCAGTTCGGCGTCGGAAAGGGGCTTGTCGAAATTGAGGTAAAGCCCGACCCGGTCCAGCGAGAGCGCCTCGCAAAGCATCCACTCGGCCTCCAGACGCGGGTTCTCCACGCCTTTTTCGGCAAGGTAGCCTTTGGTCCAGTTCAGGACCTTGAGGACGTCCCATTTTTCGGGTTTAGCGGTCATGGCAGTTCGGTTTGGACTTTGTGGACCTGATGGACCCGGGGGACCCGGGGGACACAATTTGAACGATTAAGCGGACGGTTAAGCGCCTTCGCTCTGGGCCTGCAGGGCTTCCATCTGGTAATGGGCGCGCAGGGCATTGGCTATCTCCGTTATGTCCCCGGCCATGATGGCATCCAGCCTGTAAAGGGTCAAGCCGATCCTGTGATCGGTCATCCTCCCCTGCGGGAAGTTGTAGGTCCGGATGCGCTCGCTCCTGTCGCCGCTCCCCACCTGGCTCTTACGGTCCGCCGCCAGCTTCGCGTTCTGCTCCATCATCAGGTTGTCGAGGATCCTCGACTTCAGGACCTTCATCGCCTTGGCGCGGTTCTTAATCTGGCTGCGCTCTTCCTGGCAGGCCACGACGGTCCCGGTGGGAAGGTGGGTGATCCTGACCGCGGAGTCGGTGGTGTTGACGTGCTGGCCGCCGGCGCCGGAGGAGCGGTAGACGTCTATCTTCAGGTCGGTCGGGTTGATGTCGATGTCGATGTCCTCCGCCTCGGGCATCACCGCGACGGTGCAGGCGCTGGTGTGGATACGCCCCTGCGCCTCGGTCTCGGGAACGCGCTGAACCCTGTGGGTCCCGGACTCGTACTTCAGCTTGGCGAAGACGCCACTACCCTCGACGAGCGCCACGACCTCCTTGAAGCCGCCCTTCTCCGACTCGGAGGCGGAGATCACCTCGACGCGCCAGCGGTTGGTCTCGGCAAAACGGGAATACATGCGGAAGAGGTCGCCGGCAAAGAGAGCGGACTCGTCGCCGCCGGTGCCGGCACGGATCTCGAGGACGACGCTCTTGTCGTCGTTGGGGTCCTTCGGGAGGAGCAGCACCTTGATGTCCGCCTCCAGGGTCTCGCGGCGCACCTCCAGGGAGAGCAGCTCGGCCTGGGCCATCTCGCGCATCTCCTGGTCCGGCTCCTTGAGCAGCTCCCTGTTGTCCTGCATGTCGGCAAGCACCTTCTTGTACTCGCGGAATGCGGCGACCAGTTCGGCGAGGCCCGCGTGCTCCTTGGACAGTTTCCTGAATTCGTTCTGGTTGGCCAGCACCTCGGGGTCGGAGAGAAGGGATTCCAGCTCCTCGAAACGTCTTTCCAACTCGGCAATCTTATCGAACATTTATGAACCTCAAAAAATGACAATCATCTGCGGCTGCCTGCGGCAATCCCGTAGGAGCGGCATTCCTGCCGCGATAGCACTGGGGATCGCGGCAGGAATGATGGGCTCGCAAATTCGATTACGCATCCAAGGCAAGGCAGCGGCCGGCCAGGAACTGACTACGGCGCAGGTCTTGCCAAAATGTAGTGACAACAGTCTTCAGCAGATCTTTGATACGTGAATAGG